>Ga0207103_10377_pt1 | contig 10573 bp, 11 predicted proteins | sample Alteio_BWMinHeat_81_FD_153546 | JGI IMG/M metagenome (GOLD analysis project Ga0207103, IMG submission 153546) | Enriched cells from forest soil in Barre Woods Harvard Forest LTER site, Petersham, Massachusetts, United States -... | ecosystem: Environmental > Terrestrial > Soil > Temperate forest >...
AAGCGAAGCCTCAGCAACTGGCATGATGCTGTGAAATCCGAATACAGCACGGTGTTGCGGAATTTGCTGATCCACCTTGGCGTGCTGGGGTTCATGCTGGCCCTGATCGTCGGCATGGCGGAAGTCTGGCGCAGAGCCATTTTCCGTTACGTGCATGACTTCCGCAGGCGTTATCAGTTCATGCTGCTGCGGCGACTCGTGATGTGGTTCCTGATCGCGATCGTCATCGCCTTTGCCTTTGCCAGCGAGCTGGGTTCGCTGGCGACCTTTGCCGGCTTGATGACTGCTGGCATCGCGGTCGCGCTGCAAAATGTAATCCTCTCTGTTGCCGGCTATTTTTACCTGATTGGCAAGTACGGTATTCGGGTGGGAGACCGCGTTCAGATTTCAGGCGTTACCGGTGAGGTTGTTGATATCGGCCTCGTCCGCCTGCACCTTATGGAACTCGCCACAACCGGAACGGATGCCCAGCCAACCGGGCGCGTCGTGGTCTTCTCCAATTCCGTCGTGTTCCAGCCAACCAGTGGCCTCTACAAGCAGATTCCCGGCACCAACTTTGTCTGGCACCAGATCTCGCTAACGCTTGCGCCCGAAGGCAATTATCGCGAGGTTGAGACTCGTCTGCTGAATGCGGTTGAGTCGGTATTCAACGAATATAAGGATGCGTTGGAGCAGCAGCGCGTGCGGATGCAACGCTCTCTCAGCGTTGTCAGCGACATCTCGTTACATCCACAGAGTCACTTCCATCTGACTCAAGCCGGGCTGCAAGTGGAGATTCGCTATCCACTCGTTCTGGACAAAGCCGCCGAAGTCGACGATAAGATCACGCGTGCCTTGCTGGAAGCCATCGAGCGTTCGCCGAAGCTGCGTCTGGTGGGGACAGGGACTCCCAATATTCAGGCAGTCGCGGAACCGGCCGAACCAGTAACAAAACAATAATTCGCCAGCTTCTTGGTCGCCGTGAGCGCTGCGTTTCGCGAGCGAAGTTGACGCATTTCAATGTGCGTGCTGCCGAAATCCTGGAGGACGGCAGGGAGCTTTCGGCGGCACGCCTGACCCTTTTTTCGAAAGCAGGTTTTAGGTTGTTCACCTCTTACATTCAGATTACCTATTGCCAATTACCTGTTACCGATTCTTGGTATTGTTGTTGAACTTCGAAATCTGGGGACAACGCCGATGCACGCTGGCGCAAATCTGTATCACGATCTGGCCTACGTCTTCGTCGCTGCCGTCCTCGGCGGATTGGCGGCGCGCGCCCTGCGCCAGCCCCTGATTCTCGGCTACGTTGTCGCCGGAATTCTAATCGGTCCGTTTACGCCTGGCCCGACACTTGCCGATACTCACGCGCTCGAGGTGCTCGCCGAGATCGGCGTCATCCTGCTGATGTACTCCATCGGAATCGAGTTCCATCCCCGCGATCTTCTCGAGGTGAAATGGGTAGCGGTTGGCGGAGGCGCGCTCGGAATTATTCTCTCCATCTGTCTCGGTCTTGCGCTCGCATACGGACTGGATTGGTCGCTCCCCCAAGGTTTTGCCGTCGGAGCAATCGTCAGTGTCGCCAGCACCATGGTCTTATCGCGCCTGCTGATCGATCGCGGCGAGCTGCTTTCTGCGCATGGCAAAGTCATGATCGGCATCACACTGTTCGAGGACGTCGCCGTCGTCATCCTCACCGTGTTGATGCCCAGCCTGAGTGCGCCTTCCGGCGATCGCTTCCTGGACCTTGGAAAATCGCTCGGCAAGGCCCTTCTTCTCCTGATTCCCATCGGATTTCTCGCCGTGCGTTTCGTTCCCCGCTTCCTCGCGAAGGTAGCCGGTATGAAGAGCAAGGAATTGTTCGTGCTGGTCAGCGTCGCGCTCGGCTTTGCGACTGCCTACCTCACCGAAGCACTCGGACTCTCTCTGGCTCTCGGCGCGTTTCTTGCCGGCATGCTGATCAGCGGCTCCGACTATGCACACGAAATCCTCTCCCAGCTTCTCCCCCTGCGGGACATCTTCGTCGCATTATTCTTCGTGACCGTGGGCGCGTTGGTAAATCCACGCGTGCTGCTGTCACATCCCGGCCTGTTGCTCATCCTCATCGCACTAATCGTCGTCGGCAAATTCGTGATTTGGACAAGCATTGTGCGGCTCTTCCACTTCGACTGGAAAACGGCCGTGCTCGTCGGAGTCGGACTCACCCAGATCGGCGAGTTCTCTTACGTTCTCGTCCAGGAAGCAAAGAACGCACAATTAGTACCGGAAACCATCTACAACGCTACCCTCATGGCTTCCCTCATTTCCATCCTGATCAATTCGCTGCTAGTCCGCGCTGTGGGTAACCGGCTATCCAATTCGGCACAAAAAGTGACCTAGCGCTGTTTTCGTACCCTCCCGGCCAGAACGCATCAGTGCGTCTGCATCCATTCCTATGCAATGGGACCTTTTGTCCAAACCGTAGGTGTAAGGGAGAACCAATGAAAAAACTAATGCTATGGATGTTCGCGTTTGTCCTGACGTGTTCGCTTGGGGCGTTTGCGCAGGATCCAGCCAACAGCCCCAATGCCAAAGCTGAGAAACAGGAAGCTGATGCATCCGCCCAGGGTAAAGCAACGACCGTAACCGGTTGGGTGAAGACGAAAGCCGGCAAAACCGTCTTCGTGAATGACAAGGACAAACAGACCTGGAATGTTTCGAATCCTGATGTGCTGAAGGAGCACAACGGACATCACGTCGAACTGAAGGCGACCTTTGACACCGCCAACAAGACCATCAGCGTCGACGACGTGAAGATGCTGCGCAAGGGCAAGCAGTCCGCGGAAGTGCAGAAGTCCGGGACATAGACTGGTTTACAGTTAAGAGACAGGGCGGGGGTTTCCTCCCGCCCCTTTTCTTTTGGAGCGGCAACTACGCCGCTGATTCCCCGGCGGACTCTCCCGTTGAGGGCTCAAGCATTTTGTCCGCAGTTGCGATTTCAGAAATCACGCCCAGTTGGATAAGCATGCCCAACTGGTCCCAGCTGTTCCATGCCCTCTTCAGCTTGCCATCTTCCACTTCGAGCATCGATATGCCCATAAATTTCACCGCACGTCCCGTCGGTTCGTACGGCAATCCGATCCCAGTGTGTGTTGCCTGCACCTCGAATCGGACAGCGACCATATCGCCATCCGCGATCGTGTCGACAACGGTGACGTGCGTATCCGGAAGAGCGCTGCGCAGATTGCGGAAGAACACTTTGAATTGTTCCGGACCGCGGACTTCAGTATTGGCGCCTCCGAGGCCGAAACTCACCCCATCGGCCGCATGCAGTTCGTCAATCGTCGACTCGCGGCCTTCGTTCCAGACTTCCTGGAACCAGCGGTGAACCAGAGCTTTATTCGTTTCGGGATTCATGGGCGACAACTCTACCACCGCCGAAACCGGCGTCAAGCCTTTTGCTCAACGAGCGTCAAAGACCTCTATTCGCTAAACATAATCGTAATTTCCCGGTGCTCGTATGGATCGCCGTCGGTCCTCCCTGAAGGCTCTACCTTGAGGCTGTATCGGTCTGGACCAAGACGCTGCACGCGCACGTGGTCGGAACTTCGAATCGACCGCTGAGTCTGAATCTCGAATTCGTTGTCGCGTCCGGGTTCCTCGTCCACTCCCAATTTGAGCGTCACCCCCTCGAGCACAACGGAAGTCAGCTTCATTGCGGAGCTGGGTTGTCCTAATGACGTTTGTGGCGCCTGCATCACGATTCCGATCCCATCCTGATAGCGGATCGTGATTTCGAAATCGCCGTGAGGCGCAGTGAAGCCGAGAACAGCGTGTTGATCCTCCGCATTTGTTTCCACTCGCACTGCCGATTTGTGACCTCCAACGGTTGCAGTCACCGCTCGCGCGCCAAGGGGAATCTCGGGACGATAAAGCACGCGTACCGGATCACCTCTATTTCCCACGCTTAGCGTGAGCGCGTTCAAACTCTGATGAAAGGTGAAGTCCAGCGTCGCGTTCCCAATTTTTACCCGGCGCAGCGAAGCGTAATTCCAATCCGGCGGCAAATGTGTCGCCAGCGTAAGCGAGTTCTTCTCGGCATCAATCTCCAATCCGAAAAGACCTCGCACAGCAGTAGCAAGAAATGCCATCGATGACCAGCTTTGCTCTGGCACCGACTCCACTTGCGGATTGTACGTATCGCCCGCCAGCACCTCATCCATATGCCCGAGAGAATCGAGCGACGACCACGGGATGAGCGTGCGCCACACCTGCCACGCAATATCGGGCCGGTGCGCCGCCCAGTATGCCTGCGCCACGTCCGACGTACTAATCCCCCAAACACTTCCGTGTGCATATCCAGTCGGATCGTATCCGGGCTCTCCGACTGCGACACTGCGCGTCCCCCAGTCCGACTGAAACCGCCATGACGCAATCTGATCCAACACATGCGCACTCTGCGCACCACTGAACAAACCTTCGTTGATCGCGGAAATCGCTCCCAAACCGCGCGCGAGCGTCTTTTCGCCGTTTCGCTGATATCCCTGGATAGCGAAGTTGCGCTCTCTATCCCAATATCGTTGCGCGAAATTCTCGCGAGCCTTAGAAACAAGCTCGTGCGCCTCGCGCGCGGATTCCGACTGTCCCATCAACTCGGCGAGATGCGCATAATCACCACAGGCTTCGACCCACCCTGCGGAGAGTCCCAGTTCTTCACGTAGCGGATTCTGCTCGTTGGCTCCCTCTTTGCCTTCAGGGATTTTGGGCAAACCGTCTGCATCAACCAACGAGCGCCCGTACGCGAACGCCTTCTGAACCGAAGGCCAGATCTCTTGCAGAAACGCTCGATCATTCGACGCCCGGATGTAATCGGCCACCGCCGAAATGTAGGGATAAGTGAGATCCGCATGGACAAACATGTACGGATACTTCCCGCGCCAATCAAGATATGGTGCACTCTGCGTGAGCTCATGCCAGATCATCCCGCTTTGCGGATCCTGGTACTTTGCGATGAAGCGAATCTCGTCACGCGCATGATCCAGATCGCCTGCCGCCAGCGCTCCATGCAAGGCAACCATCCCGTCGCCAGAAAAGAACCATGCGTACTGTGGACGCCGATTCCGTCGCGAAGGACCATATCCGCCGACATACCCGCATCCCAGCGCATCATTGCAGAACCAGTTCTGATCGAGCGCAATTTCAGCCCACGCCAGCGCGCGATTTAGCTGAGCGTCGGGTGTCTCGAACTCCACATCCGAAGCCAGGGCGTCCCTATAGTGCTTCGCGTCTTGCTCCTGCCACGTGGACGACGACTGCAGCAGTCGCTCTGCCGCAGATATATCAAGCTCCCGTTCGCGCGGATGCACATTCACTTCCGCAAAAAGCACCTGCGGGGTTTGCGGATCGAGAGCGATCGCGAATTCGCCGTCCTGCGGCTCCCGCGTTCTGTTCAGCGGTTCATCATGCGCGGTCGCGCCCGGAGCGAGCACAATCGCGGCAAATTGCCGTCCCGCATCGGTCAGCAGGTAGCCGGATCGCTTGTCCCAGCCTATCTCCTGCCCACCCAGTGCCGCCGGCCACATCAGATTCAACGACGGATCGAATCTCACCAGCACTTGCACTGGCCGCGCGCTCCGCACCGTATAGTGGAATAGCACGGCGCGCTCATCCAGTGGAACCGATATCTGTTCCGTCACGGAGAAATCCGGCCCGTTGTACGTGCGAGAGATATACGCAGGAGCCACTTCGATACTGCTGGCGATCTTGTTTCCCGCGATGACCGTGGCGTCGCCAGCTCGCCGAAATTCAGCGTGAACATCGCTCGCGATCTGCAAAGCGCCCGCCCACACTTCCATGCCGCCGTTTGCATATCCTCCCGCCCACGCGCGCCGTCCATGCGCAGTCATGAAGTGCGCGGGATTATCCGCCTCCACAGCCAGATTGCTTTGAGAAGAGGAAGAAGATACCAGCGCAAGCAACAGGATGACAGCCGCACCGACTTTCACCGCAACTGCATCAGAACGTATCAAGCCCATAAGGTCGAATTGTATCCGTCGGCTTAAACGCGCACCGGGCTACTGCAGCGAAACTGTTCGGAGGCGATTTTTCCAATAACTCTTACGTCCCCGATACGGATTGAAATATCCTGTCGAGGAGGCTAGTTGATCGATGGCTCTGGTGTGGCTCGTAGAATGCAAAACCTGTCTGCAACGCTTTCCCGTACTGCGGCGTGAGAGTGTGTCCGGCAAGAGCACGGATGCGCTGGCTCCCAACCCTGACGTCGGCTCCTTTGAATGCCCACATTGCCACGAATCTCACCACTACGGCACCGAACAATTCATCCCCGGCGAAGGCCGTATCCGTTAGATTCTTCGCGCAAACCCAAATCCCGCCGGGAAATAAAGATCGCTAGCCCAATGACTTCTCTGTTCCCGACGTTCTTTTTTCTCCTTATCTGAAATGGCATGCCCATTGCTCTATTGAAGATGCGTTCCCCGTTCTCCCCACCCACTGGAGTTCGCGGGCAGGAGGCGCGCAATGGCCCAGGCACTCGAAACCGACAGACGCCAGTACCTTCGGGATGGAATTTTGGAATTCTTGGGAGACATCACCTACGGAGTTCTCCGCAAGCATGACGTGGATGGTTCCCATCAGACGACCACAGCGGAAGTCGGAGTCGCAGCAACCGCAACAATTTAGCAGGATAAGGAAGTATCAGTATGTCGCAGAAGCTCGTTATCGTTTCCCGCAATCCTCGACCGAAGCGTGAGCTATACCACCCCGACCTGTGGCTGATCTACACTCCGGGCGAGCGTCCCGTTGAACTGCATCTGTCGCAACCTCGCAGTAACCGCAACTGATTGGATCCATCTCGAAGCAACGAACCGCTCCCTGACCTGAGTTCGCTGCGTGATAACGCGCTCTGGACTGAGGTTTTTCAACGCCGCCCACCATCTTCCTCGCCCCGGACGTCCTTTCGTCACCGACTCCACGGACACCTCTGTTGTATATTTTTTCGGCTCCCTTCTTCTTCCGTTTCTGTGCGAGGAGCCGAGGATATTCATGGCCGAGAAAAATTCCGTCCCGCGGTGGCTGTCGTTCGCACTCCTCTTATTCGTTCTTTCAATCGCAAATCTCACGCTAGCCCAGACTTGGGGAAATCCGGTTTGGAGTGATGAATTCAACGGCCCCCAGAACGCCGCACCCGATGCAACCAAGTGGACCTTCGACATCGGAAATCTTGGCGTCAACAATGAAATCGAGATTTACTGTTCCAATCCTGTGGGCACCTCGCCCGCTCCATGTAACTCGAGCACTCCCAGCGCTTATCAGGATGGCTCAGGTCACCTGGTGATTGAGGCTCGCAATAACGGTGGCACATGGACTTCAGCTCGCTTGAAAACGCAGGGAATCTCGACTGCGAACTTCCAGTACGGCCGCATCGAAGCCAGCATCAAAATGCCCTCTGCCACCGGTCTCTGGCCCGCGTTCTGGATGCTCGGCAGCAACATCAGTACGGTCGCCTGGCCAGCATCCGGTGAGATCGACATCATGGAGAACGTCCTCACGGCGCCGCTCGGCGCCAACAAGACCGCCTCCACCATCCACGGCCCCGGCTATTCAGGCGGCAACGGCATCAGCAAGGTCTATACCTTCCCCAACAATGGAACCGTGAGCGACGGCTACCATATCTACGGCCTGATCTGGTCTCCGTATCTCATCCAGTTCTACGTCGACGATCCCACGAACATCTTCCAGACGATTCCCGCCACCGCGATTCCCGCCGGAACGCAGTGGGTCTACAACAACAACTTCTTCCTGCTCCTGAACCTCGCTGTCGGCGGCGATTGGCCGGGTAAGCCCGACAACACCACGCCTAGTCCCTCGCAGATGCTGGTCGACTATGTTCGCGTCTACAAAACCACGACCGTGCCCGGCCCGACTATGACTGCCGCATCAATGAACATTACCGCCGGTGGGACAGGAACCAGCGCACTCAACCTGACCTCCACGGCCGGTACCGGCAAGGTCTATCTCACCTGCTCGAATGCGCCGACAAACTCAACGTGCACCATCAGTCCCAATTATGTCGACTTCACCAATTCTTCGACGGCCACTGCGACCGTCAGCCTGGCCACTCAGGCTCACACCAGTACACTCCGACGCAATGCCAAGCGCGTTTGGGCCTTAGTTATGTTCGGTGGAACACTCTTTGGACTCTGGCTGATCCCTGGAATTCGCAAGCACCGGGCGGGAATGGTACTTGGACTGATCTTACTTTTACTGCCGGTATTGGCTGTCAATGCCTGCGGCGGCGGGGGCAGTTCGCCTTCAACCCCGGCGCCTCCAACTCTGGGTGGAACACCCAGTGGCTCCTACACCATGAGCGTGACGTCTTACACGGTAAGCGGAGACCAATCGACAGCCAGCGTTGCAGTGACTGTGCATTAGCTTCGCGGGGATATAAAAGGACATGCGGGCACATGCGAGTGTGCCCGTAGCACTACTTCTGCGGGGACTCTACCACTGGCTCGGCCGCCTTCTTCTCGTCTTCGTTCTTCATGGCGCTGCGGAAACCACGTATTCCGTCGCCCAATCCCTTACCGAGTTCCCCAATCTTCTTTGGCCCGAAGATCAGCAGCGCGATTCCCAGAATCACCAGCAGCTCGGGCAAACCTAACTCACCAAACACAATTCCTCCTTGCAGGCTTGCGCCCGCACTTATAAACCTATTTTACACGCGGAAGTTGCGCTGAGCTGAGTGACGGCTACCCTTGACTTCGCCGAATATTCTTTGCCGCCAAACGAAAAGTCTAATCCCTCTTAATGAGCGCACCCGCTTGCGCGATACTGCCGCGGGCCAGGTCAGTCTTCAGCGTGTATTTCTGATTCGGCAGAAGCTTAATTTCCGTATCGAACGCCTGGTATCCGGGCAATTCGATCTTGATCCGATGAGTACCGGGATTCAGCAGCATGGCCCGTCCCAGTCCCGAGAATTCGCTCACGTGCCCAACGAATGCGTTATCGAGGAACACCGCCGCGCGGTCCGGATTCACGTCCAACTTTACCTGCGCGGTAACCTGTGGAGGATGCGTCCTGGGATCTTTTGACATCTTCACTTCCAGTACTTGCTTCATCCCCGGCTCGACAGTCACCGACTGTGTGAAATCGCCATATCCTGACTGCCGTACCACAATCGTGTGCTCGCCCGGCATCAGCAGCAGCTTGTGATCGCCCTTTAACTCCTTCACATAGCCGACATATTGTCCGTCCACCCACACGCCAGAAGTTTTTTCCACCTTGTTAGCGCCTTGAATCTCTACCTCACCAAGGACGCGGTTCTCCGCTAAAGCTGCGCTCGCGAACAGCAGCAGGAAGCCAAAGAAAGTAACGGTCTTGTGTCTCATGAAGTGCTCCAATAAGTTGATGATTCACCCTCATATGTGGATTCGCCGCGAGTCGGTATCCGTGTGGACAGAAACGCTCTGGCTGACGAGGTGGGCGTGAGAAACTGAAATTGATAGTAGTGTAGCTGCTCGCGAGCAGAGCTGGAATCGGGTCAGAACCTTAGATTTAGAGTGGTTAGTGGCTAGTGGTTTGTGATTAGACATTCGTAAACCGGCAGGTGTTTTCTAGCCTAATCACTAACCACTGAGCACTGTTTCACTGCCTTATCCTCGGATTCACCACCGTATACAGCAGATCCGTCAGGAAATTGACGGCGACATACGTCAATCCAATTGCCAGGATGCATCCCTGTACCAGGTAGTAGTCTCGATTCGAAATCGCCTGTATCGTGAGACGACCGATTCCCGGCCACGAAAAAATCGTCTCTGTCACAATGGCTCCAGCCAGCAACGCTCCGAACTGCAACCCAATAACCGTGACCACCGGGATCATGGCATTGCGCAACGCGTGCTTATAGACAACCGTCCGCTCCGGCAGACCCTTCGCACGCGCGGTACGCACGTAATCCTGTCCCAACTCTTCGAGCATCGACGTGCGCACCATCCGCGTGAGAATGGCAGCGAGCGCGCCGCCCATCGTGACCGCCGGCAGCATCAGGTTTGCGAAAGCGCCGGATCCCGACACCGGCAGCCATCCCAGCTTGATTGCAAAAAATAAAATCAGGATCGGCCCCAGCGCGAAATTAGGGAACGACAATCCCAGCAAACTGACGAACCCCAGCACGCGATCGTCCCAGCGATTTCGCCGTCGCGCCGATCGCACCCCGGCAGGGATCGCCAGCACCAGCGCCACTATCAATGACGACACCGTCAACTGCAACGTGTACGGATACCGCTCGCGAATCACCTTCGCCACACTCTGATTCAGACGGATCGACTGCCCCAGATTCCCGTGCAGCACATTGCGCCAGTAGTGAACGTACTGCGTCCTCAGCGGCAGGTCGAGTTCATACGCATGCCGCGCCGCCTGCAAATCTCCGGCGGCCGCTCCTTCGCCCAGCATCGCCTGGATCGGATCACCCGGCACCAGGTGGATCAGTAAAAACACGACGGTGACCACCAGCCAGAGTACCGGAATCGCGTACAGCAATCGGGATGTGAGTGCGCGCAACATTTGTTAGCAAAGTGGCCGGTGGGTAGTTGAGGTAGGG
>Ga0207103_10318_pt2 | contig 10553 bp, 13 predicted proteins | sample Alteio_BWMinHeat_81_FD_153546 | JGI IMG/M metagenome (GOLD analysis project Ga0207103, IMG submission 153546) | Enriched cells from forest soil in Barre Woods Harvard Forest LTER site, Petersham, Massachusetts, United States -... | ecosystem: Environmental > Terrestrial > Soil > Temperate forest >...
AATCTGAATCTCGTGCGCGCTTCGACGCGTCGAAAGGAGATGTCCATCCTGTCCGCGCTCGGGGCAACGCGCTGGCAAGTAGTCAAGCAGCTTCTCTTGGAGAGCGCCTTGCTAGCCGCTGCCGGGGGCACCCTCGGACTCTTTTTGGCGCGCCTTGGGGTGCGAGCATTGCCGGCCCTGACCCCTGCGAATGTGCCGCGCTCAGGAGAGATCGCGCTGGACGCTCCGGTACTTGCATTTACCGTCCTCATTTCACTTTTGGCGGCAATAGCTACGGGTCTCATCCCCGCGTTGTCAGTCACGCGAGGTGACTTGGCCCGGCAATTAAACGAGGCATCTCGCGGATCAACAGAGGGAGCGCGCGGAAAAGCCATGCGCGCAGGGTTCGTGGTTGTCGAAGTCGGGCTTTCTCTAGTGCTCTTGGCAGGCGCCGCGGTTTTGCTTAAAAGCTTCTCCAAGGTGCAAGCCGTAGACCCAGGTTTCGATCCGCACGGTGTTCTGGCCGTTCGCTTGTCCCTTCCGAAAAATCGCTATCCCCACATGGCGGATGCGACCAGGTTCTATGACGCGTTACTTCCGCGTGTCCAGGCACTCCCCGGTGTTTCGGCTGCCGGTGTAATCCAAATGCTGCCGCTGAGCGGTCTGATCTCGCGAATACCCTTCACAGTGGTTGGGCGCGCGTTTTCCCAGGAAGAGATTCCTGAAGCGGAGTACCGCATCGTAAGCTCGATGTACCTGAATGTCATGCACATCCCTCTTCTGGCGGGCCGCGAATTCAGTGAGAGCGACACAGATAAAACGCGGCTGGTCTGCCACATCAACGAAACCCTAGCCAAGCGTTACTGGCCTGCAGGGGATGCAATCGGTGCACACCTGATGCTGAATGACAACAACTCCGGCCCACGCGAAGCTGAGATCGTCGGCATCATTCATGACGTTAAGGATAGAGGGCTGGAGATGTCTTCGAGCTTTGATATTTACATACCAATACGGCAAACGCATGAAGACTCGATCGCTTGGCTCCAGAACTATCAACACTGGGTATTGCGTACGCGAAACGATCCGCTGGCTGTTGCCGATACCTTCCGCCAACAGGTCCGGGAGGTTGATGCGGAAGTGGCCGCCTCCAACATCCGGTCGATGGATCAGTATTATTCAATGACGATTGCGCCTCGCCGGTTCAACCTGCAGCTGCTGGCCATTTTTGCGATTGCCGCTCTAGCTTTGGCGTTAGCTGGAATTTATGGGGTCATATCGTATTCCGTGAACCAGCGGACTCACGAGATCGGTGTTCGGATTGCGATTGGTGCTCAGCCAAGCGACGTGTTGCGGATGGTTATCATAGACGGATTGAAGCCGGTCCTGGTGGGATTGGCGCTGGGAATCCTGAGTGTGTTTGCTCTCACGAGAGCGGTAGCGAGCTTGCTTTTTGCGGTGAGCGCATCAGACCCGGCCGCGTTGGTTTCGGTGACGGTGCTGTTCTGCAGCGTGTCGCTGGTGGCCGTCACTGTTCCGGCTCGCCGTGCCGCGAAAATGGATTCACTCGCAGTGCTTCGAACAGATTAAAACTGAATATCGTAAATGAAAGCTTTCGAAATTCGCGATTCGTTCGGTGTGGATTCCCTGAGCCTGTCGAGAACCAAAGAAGTAAGTGCTGCGATTCCGATCAAGGTTTGCGTCCGGGAGAACGTGGTAAGTGAGACCCGCCCTGAGCTTGCGAAGTAATGCCGGAAAAATGCGCTGCCAATGACAGTGCCCGTAAGAAACGTCGCGAGCATTAGTGTCAACGCGTATGTGAAACTGCTGATCGTGATCGCCAGGAGCCGCGTCCAAGCAATCTCGTACGCAAATGCCGTGCCACCAACGACGGCAAACAGAAAAAGCAGGAAGGCAAATGTAGGTTGTTGCGGCTCCGCAATTGCGGAAGTCACGATTGAGGGTGAGGCCTTTACGTCTTGCGGGTTGCTCAGCTCTTTCGCGATCCGCAGGGCGATCAGACCCGCAGGGATATTGAGAGCCACGGCGGAGGCAACCGTCACTTGCAGGCCCAGTGCGGGAAGCACTACAAATCCGGAGATCAATGTCCCGGCAACCGCGCCCAGCGTATTGACCCAATACAGCTGACTGACGCGGATGCTCAGTTCGGCAGAATTCCGTGTTATGCCGCGAACCAGGATTGGAAGGGAGCCCCCCATCAAAAACGTCGGAATGAACAGCACCACGGTTGCGCCGAAGAATCTCAGTGCGAGCAGAAGCGATTGCAGGCCACGAACGCTCGGAGCAGTTAATTCCCCGGGGCGGGGTCGCAAGACCAAAGGCAGTTGGTGCAGGAAGTGCTGCAAACTAGCCTTCCGCAGGTTGAAAAAGACCTGCAGGAGCAGCAAAAGGCATTTCCAACACAAGTACTCGGTATCAGGGCCCCTATCCTTGCCATCTTCGCGGTTCCTCACGACTTGGGCCCACAATTTAAGGATGACCCAACCGCGGTGAAGTCCCGGTCCGGTTATGCGCGCTGAGTGGCTCCACGATGATTTACTACTATTCGGCTGTCGGCGACTTTCGCGCGTACCCAGGGTTGTATGGGCTAGCGTCCCATGTTTCGGGGCGATTCCGCCGGTTCGCGCCGCAGAAGGCCGCAGCTGTCGCCGGCCTTCCCGCAGGAGGTCTCTATGAATACACTCGTTCGCAGTTTGGTTTCCTTGTTCTCTTTTCCTCTCGCTTTCCCAAAACGGCAATCGCTTTGGCCGATGCTAGGGGTCTTCCTTCTGGCCATAACAAGCATGGCGCAGGAAAGGTCACAAGTAACAGCCGTAGCCGAGTCCCAGGCTGGAGTGCGGTCGCCTTCTCAGGCTCCGGCAGAGAATGCAGCGCCTGACGAAGCGAGCACCACGCTTCCCGCCGGTACGCGAATTGTTCTGATCCTGACGCATCCAGTGGACAGCAGGACCACGCACCGCGGCGACGAAATCTATACCGAGACCACGGCCCCGGTAACGCTCGACAAGCGTGTTGTCATGCCCGCAGGAACGTTCGTGCAGGGGAAGGTGGAAAGGCTGACGCGGCACGGTACCCGGGCGGAGATGGTGATGCGGTCCGTATCGATCATCTTCCCCGACGGGTACGTCACCAACATCGGCGGCTCGATGACCATCGAAAGCGAAGAAGGCACAGCGTGGATCAATCCGAGCACAAGCACGAAAGCCGGCGTGGTCGCCGCGCCCCTTGTTGGGTTGGGTCTCGGAGCGGCGATCGGGGCCGCCGCACACACCACGCAAACGACCAACTTCGCTGGGATGACGATGAGTACGAGCACGCCGAAAGGCCTAGCTATCGGCAGCATGGTAGGGCTTGCCGCCGGCAGCATTGTCTCGCTCGTGCTGCTTGCACGGAGCCACCATTTCTACATGGCAACGGGTTCAGAACTTGACATGGTTCTGCCGCAAGCGGTAACCCTGGCCCAGGGACAGAGAACCGATGCGGAGCGGGGTCAGGGGAGGTAGAGGCGAGGGACGCCGGAGGAGTTAAATGCAACACTTCACCTCTAGCGATGCGTTATCACGTCGCGAAAGGCTGTGCGAAAAACACGCAGCCGCAGCATAACGAACTACTTGCCATTTTCTTCGCGCTCGACCACCAATCGAAACTCGCGCTCCGCGTCAGCGGGACTCTGATACTTGCCGCTCTCATAATCCTTCTTGATGGTGTCCAAACTCCGCTCAACGGCACGACGGCCAGCGGCGCTCTTGCCTATCTTGAGTTGGCTGGCTAACCGGTCGAGGAATTCGGTGCTCACCGTAGGATTGTAACTGCTATATCGGTTCGAGAGGAACGCGGCAGTGGGGTACTATTGTCAACCTTTAACGATTCGATTACGGTTATGTTGTCTCCGCTAACTCTTACCGAAACGAAGGACATCGTGAACCCAGTCAAAATCAAATCCAAAGTTACTCAGTATGCGCTGCTGGTTAGCCCCCGTGCCGTCACAAGAGGAGATTCGATTTCACCCTTCGGAACGATGACGATTCGCATCGTGTATATGAACGGCAACAAAATCACAACCGATTCGCCTTTCAACGGTTTGGTTTTTGCTTGCCAATGGAGCGAGAATAATCCGATGGAAGCAACCTACGGTTGGAATAGCTTCTACCACGAGGTTTGGAGGATCGAGCACGCTGATGCCGAAAGAATGTTCAGGATGCTGCGGAAAGTGAAACGCATTTGCGCTTCGGCGTCGGTCGCAAGTTTTGGCGAATACGTCGCTTTCGTCGCCCGTGCTCTGAAGATTAAGCGTGCCTTTAAAGAATCGAAACATACTACCGGTGTTCCGGGCTTCAATTTCAATGAGTACGACCCCATCAAAATGTCGGAAGTCGCTGGCGTCATCGACGAGATCGTAGCTCAGGTCCGCTTAGGCGCACGATCGGCTAGTGCATAAAGAAAAGACCGGTCTTAGTTGCGGTTTTCTTCGCGTTCAACCAGCTGCCTTAAGAAACACGCGTAATTTCGACGCGTTCGCATCTTCCTTCGTCGACGAAGACAACTAACGAATCCCGCAATACTAGTCGTGCCAGAACATCACCAGGGGCGAAATGTGTCAGCGGTCGCTCGTTCAGGTAACCGTACAATTCCGTTTCGCTCTTCTCGCCTAGATGTTTGCGCCGCTCGCCCTTTGTCAGGACGACTCTGTACATTTCTGTCGCTTGCATTTTGCCCCCGGGTGATCGAGAAGGCTGGGTACCGATCTAAAATTGCCAATTCAGAATACCGATACAGCGGGCACAAACTAATCGGGTGAATCAAGTATGTCGGGCTTAATGTTCCTCGAGTGAAGACGCCGTTGGTGCCGTCGGCCCAGGAGCGTAGGAGAAGAACGGCACCTCACTGGGTGCTGCTTTTCTGCTAGATTCCGGGCAGAACCAGCTGGGGATGATCTGGTAGAGTGACACTGTGAGTCACGCGGCTCTCTGGACTAGGTCTCGCGGGGATTTTCGTAGCAGAATAGCCAAACCTTTCATCAGAACTTGATCCGGTAGCCAGTCTTTCGCACGGTGATGATGTGACGAGGCGAGGACGGATTCTCCTCGAGTTTTCGGCGTAACTCCGCGATATGTGTGTCCACGGTCCGGCTGACGACCGCCGCGGAGTATCCCCAAACTTCCCTCATCACTTGCAGTCGGGTGACCACAGCTCCCCTCGCTCGCAAGAGTGCAAGCAACAAATCGAATTCCTTCGGAGCCAATTCAACGGTTTGAGATGCGCGGCGTACGGTACGCGAAGCCGGGTCGACTTCGATGACGCCAAAGCGTTGAACCTTCCTCATATCTTCCGTGGCAGCGCCTCCGCCGTGCGTGCGGCGAAGCAGGGCCTCGACCCTTGCCAGCAATTCCAGGAGTCCGAACGGCTTCGTCACGTAATCGTCCGCCCCCATCCGCAGCCCTCTGACCTTGTCGGCCTCTTCTCCCTTCGCTGTCAGTAACAGGACTGGGGTTGTGTGTCCGTCTTGGCGCAATGATCGCAATACTCGGAAACCGTCCAACTCCGGCAGCATCAGGTCGAGAATCACGAGGTCGGGATTCGCTTTCGCGAAAGCCTTCAGGCCAGTCATTCCATCTGCAACCGTCTCGACTTCGTAGCCCTCGATCTCCAGGTTGTTTCGGAGACCGAACGCCAGATCGCTATTGTCCTCAATCAGCAGGATTCGGCTCAAGGCGATTCCTCCGGCGGCTCCTTGCGGACCCCTTCCTCTCCTTTTAAAAGCGGCAACTGGACGACAAACTTCGCTCCGCCGCGGTCGCCTGTAGTCACCGAACACCGGCCGCCGTGACGGGTCACCAAATCGTGCACCACGGATAGCCCGATTCCTGTGCCCGCAATCGCTGATTGCCTGTCGCGTTCGAGCCTTTGAAATCGCTCGAAGATACGCTTGCGATCGGCCACAGGAACGCCGGGCCCTTGGTCATCTACGAAGAGACATGCCATGCCGTCACGAGCCTCAAGTTCCAGGATAACTTGCTGTTGTTTTCTTCCATACTTCACGGCATTGTCTAGAAGGTTGATCACAATTTGCCGCAGAGCGTCGGTGTCCACGTTTGCGGTCAGGCCAAATGACAAGCGCAGTACAATCTGAACCCCACTGCCATTCATTCCGGATTCAAAGTCCTCCACGATTTCCTGAATAAGGGGCGCGAGTTCACGCGTCTCCCTAGAGAGGGAGTCGGTTTTTCTCTCAATTCGGGAGAATTGCAGAATATTTTCGACCAGTTGCGTAAGGCGGCGAGCCTCACGGTCGATAATTTCGAGAGACCGTCGATGCTCCTCGGTGGAACGGATGCGGTCCAGCAACAGTGTTTCGGCAAACATCCGAATCTGCGTTAGAGGTGTCCGAAGCTCGTGAGAAACGCTGGAAACGAACTCGTCCCGCAGTTGCTGCAAAGCCATTTCGCGGCGCAGTTGCAAAATGGCCGTCACGATTAGACCCGCATTCAATGCCAGGAGTCCCAGAAAGAACGGCAGCCGGGACCGCGGCAGTCCCCCAATGACAATTTGCCGCGAGATCCGCGGATCGATGGAGGCTTCTACCGTGAAACCTAAGAAAACTCCCTGATAGGTATCACCAAAAGGCTTTTTGACTGTCAGTTTTGGTGCTGACTCTGGGCCCAACCGGAAGCGTTCCACCGCGCCGTGGTCGCGAATGCTCACATGCAGGAACTCGTTCGTCACTTGTCCGTGACCTAGAGAAGACGGCACGAGGGGCTGACGGTTCAAAGCGGTTCCAAACCATTGCGTCAGGGCCGGAAGGTCAACTTCGAAGCCGGCCACGATCTTTTGGCCTCGCGGCCCCTGCGTGGAGCCGGCCACAAATGTCCGCGGAGCGCCTCCGATTTGAGCGTTCAAGACCTGGTAGGCAGTGTCGCTGTGCTGTAGGGAGACTCGCGTTAGACTATCCCGCAGCCGATCTGCCACTTCGTCGGGCGCCGGCTCATTGAGAAAACTCAACCTCCCAGTGGTTGGATCCATCTCGAAGTATCTTTTCGCCAAGCCCGCTGCGCGTTTCACACGCGGATCTTCTGAGGAGAGCAGGGTTATCCTTATCGCTGCAGGGAGCTTACCCGATGCCTGGACTTCATGGAGCACGGTCCCCACCAGCGGGTAATATCCGTAGTAAGCAATCTCCGCGCTCGATCTGCGGATGACTTCGTCGGCAACGAGTGAGGAATAATCGTGGAGGACGCCTTCAACAGTGGCCCGCTGCGAAGCATTTGCGTATTGAGCCTGCACCACGATCAAGCCCGCGGTTACCAGACTGACCAACAAGAGGAGGACAATCAGGGCCGTCCGAGCCCTTCGGGAACGCCAAGATAACGAAATCGCCATGCAGGATTGCGAGTATAACACTCGCAGCACGGGCCAGCCGTCCTGGGATGTTGGAATTTGCATTTCTTGGACACCCTCCTGACAGATTCCTGACAAAAAATTGAACTCCTGCCCACCACAACGCCCGAACAAACCACTAGCTTTTGCATACTGCATTCAGTCGGGTAGCACGAGCTTATGGAGGCGAGCGATGGATTGCACGTTTCGCAAAGGAAGTTTGGCCGCAACAGTGATGCTGCTGTCCGTGGCAGCTCTCCCCGCTGGGGCTCAAGTGCCCGACAAATTCACCAATCTGCAATACTTTCCGAAAACGATTTCGCGTCAGGACCTCTTGGGAAACATGCGCGGATTTTCATTCAGCTTGGGTGTCCGCTGCCAGTTTTGCCACGCGGGAAAAGATGGCAACAAACTCGACCAGCTAGATTTTGCTTCCGATGAAAAAGACACCAAGAAAACCGCACGCGCCATGTTGCGCATGGTCGACGCCATCAACGAGGAATACATCGCCAAGATGGGGCGAACCTCACCCGTCCGCGTGGAGTGTGTGACCTGTCACCACCAGCTCAGCATCCCGAAAACCATGAATGCACTTCTGGCAGAAACGATCGATAAGAAGGATATTCAGGCAGCCATCGTTCTCTACCGCGATCTCCGGAAACATGACTTTGGAAGCGGTCAATACGACTTCGGAGAAACGTCGCTGAACATTTTGACGGAGAGCTTGCTCAAACAGAATAAAGCCAAGGAAGCCGTGGCCATCATGGAGCTCAACGTCGAAGTCAACACGCCGCCCTCGGGTTGGGCCTACAATCTTTTGGCAATGTCTCACGTCGCAAACAAGGAAGTGGAGAAAGCCAAGGCGGACTACCAGAAGATTCTTGAGCAGAGTCCCCAGGACGAGTGGGCCAAAAAGCAGCTTGAGCAATTGAACGGCAGCAAGCCCTAGCTTCCTGAAGGCGATACGACGTGAAGAAATTCCTCGCGGGCTCCTTGTGCGGGATTATTTTCCTGGCGCTCGCTTTGGCCGCTTACCTCGGTTTGGGCCTTATGGATGTCGCCGCCGATCACGGAGTGGTTCGAAGGAAACAGCGGCCGGGTAGCAGATACAAGACGCCTTGCTCGAAGCGGAGGTTGGCAATCTTCAAGAGGCGGTCAAGCAAGCCGAGGCTGTCCTGGCCCTCGCTCCAAATCAAGTTACTCAGTTTCTCGCTGCCCTGACGTTCGCTCGTGCAGGGAAAGAAAGGCGCGCGACAGCGATCGTGAATCAGCTCGATCACGATTATCCGTTAAGCACTAATTTGCAGTCCTACTGGTTGCCCTCCATTCGAGCAGCCATTCAACTGAACAGTGGTGATGCTGCCGGTGCGATTCAATCTTTACAGGTGACTGTTCCCCACGAGTTGGGTGCTTCGCGGCCTTTCGTAGCGATATACCCTGCGTATCTTCGCGGCCAGGCACTCCTGTTATCGCACCAGGGCCCCCGGCGGCTACGGAGTTTCAGAGAGTGTTAGACCATCGTACACTCACCACATTTGTGACACCCAGCCTCGCGAACCTGCAGCTTGGCCGGGCGTACGCGATCTCCAATGAAACGTCGAAGGCCAAGAACGCATACCAGGAGTTTCTTGTTTTCTGGAAAGATGCCGATCCCGACCTCCCCATCCTGAAGCAGGCGAGGGCCGAGTACGCAAAATTGGTACCACCCTCGTAAGCCTCCAACTCAATAGCCGCCCTGTCCAAAATGGCGCTACGTTACTGTCGCGCTTATGTCCAAGCGGTCGGCGAACTGGAAAACATCCAGAACAAACGGCGTTATGGGAAGTTTGGACGATGAACGACATATCGGACACTGGAGTCCGTGCTTGCGCACGTCGTCGGTCTAAGCGAACATGAGCATCAGCTGCGACTTCACAAAGGACCGATGAATGATGGTTTGAGCTAGGTTGACACAAAAATGACTAGACCTTGTTTTACCGCCGAGTTCGCACTATTGCTTTTAACCTCAGTTTTGGCTGTGGCAGAAACTGTCACATTTCCAAGTGGAGAAATTACTCTGCACGGAGTGCTCTATAAACCCGAAGGAACTGGGCCCTTTCCCGCAGTTATCTATAACCACGGAAGCGCGCCGGGCATGATGAGTAAGGAGGCATTCGCCGCGCTCGGTCCAGTGTTCGCAAGCCATGGATGGGTATTCTTTGGACCTTACCGGCGAGGGCAGGGATTGAGTGCATCCGCAGGTCCGTATATTGGCGACCAGATCGCGGCTGCCGAGAAAGCCGGAGGCGACTCTGCGGCTGCCTCAACCATGGTGCGATTGTTGGAGACCGATCATTTGGACGATCAGTTCGCAGCGCTAGCGTGGTTGCGAAAACAGAGTTTCGTTCAACCGAATCGCATCGCAGTGGCGGGAAACTCGTTTGGGGGCATCGAAACTGTGCTGGGAGTAGAACGGGGAGGATACTGTGCGGGGATCGATTCTGCGGGGGGGCGCTCAGAGTTGGGCCCAGGCTCCTGAGTTACAGTCGCGTATGACTCGCGCAGTGCGAAACGCAAAAGCACCAATCTTCTTTTTTCAGGCCGCTAACGATTTTGACCTGTCACCAAGCAAGACACTGTCAGCAGAGATGAACGAAGTGAGCAAGACGTACAAACTGAAGATTTATCCCCCCTACGGCGCCTCCCCTCGGGACGGGCACAGCTTTGGCTACTTTGGATCTGACGTTTGGGCCGAAGACGTTTTCGGATTTCTGAACCAGCATTGCACCAACTCGAAAGCGAAAAATATATCGCTGTCGTTGATCGAGAGGGAACTCTTACCTTTATCCGTGGGGTCGTAAAACCCCGCCCTTTGGTGCGGAGATATACGACCCTTTAACCACTTAAAGCGGCGTCGTTTGTTGCTCGATGTATGCCTTCAAAACTCCCATAGGCGCACCACCACAGGATGCGGCGAAGTAAGAAGGCGACCACAGCACGCCTTTCCAGTACCGACGAGCCAAGTCTGGTCGCTCCGATCGAAGCAGCCTACTTGAGCCGCACCCGCCGCGGGAGTGTACTTCACTGCCGGACCACGGCTCGGCACGTATCAACGACCTTCGGACCATGCTCACGGATTTAGTGAGTCTTTGCATGTTCGTTGCAGTGGTTTGCCGACGTTCCCGACCGAAGTGCAGGGGGCG
>Ga0207103_10381_pt1 | contig 10531 bp, 9 predicted proteins | sample Alteio_BWMinHeat_81_FD_153546 | JGI IMG/M metagenome (GOLD analysis project Ga0207103, IMG submission 153546) | Enriched cells from forest soil in Barre Woods Harvard Forest LTER site, Petersham, Massachusetts, United States -... | ecosystem: Environmental > Terrestrial > Soil > Temperate forest >...
GAAAAAGTCATCGACAAGAAAGGCGTGAACGCCTGGAAGATGCGCGAGCCGGAAAAGGGTATGTACACCAAATTGGTGGAGCTGAGCAACTACGGCTTTCCGCAACTGAACTGAGATCGCGGAATTCAATTGTCCAGCCCACGGATAGCAATCCGTGGGCTTTTTTTATCCCCGCGGATGAAATTGCCGGTGTATCGCCTTGAGGCGGTCCCGATCGACGTGAGTGTAGTGTTGCGTCGTGCGGATATTGGCGTGGCCGAGCAGCTCTTGCACGGTCCGGAGATCGGCGCCGCCCGCCAAAAGATGCGTGGCAAAGCTATGCCGCAGGGTGTGTGGACTGACTTTGGCATTGAGACCCGCCCGCCGGACATATTTCTTGACCAGGATCCAGAGCATTTCGCGAGTCAAAACCCGGCCGCCGCGACTGACGAAAACCCACGGACAATCCGAAACGCCCCGCGTCAACTTCGGCCGAAAGTCCGATAAGTATTCCCGAAGCGCCTTGATCGCCGGCCGGCCCAGCGGCACGACCCGCTGTTTGTTCCCTTTTCCCAAACACTTGCAAAAACCAGAATCCAGGTGCAAGTCTTGAAGCTTCAGGTTGACGACTTCCGAGGCCCGGCTGCCGGTGGCGTACAGCGTTTCCAGCAAAGCGCGATCGCGAGGATAGAATCGATCAGAAGTTTCCGGAGCAGCCAGAAGTTTTTCAACGCTTTCCGGGCTGAGCACTTGCGGAATTCGTTCCCATAAATTCGGCGAACTCAAGAGCTCGACCGCGCTTTGCTTGACGCGCTCCTCCAAGCGCAGAAAGCGGTAAAACATTTTCAGAGCGACCAGGTGCCGGGCAATGCTGGGCGGAGCAAGCTCTTCGTCGCGGAGGAAAATAAGGTACTGGCCCAACTCCCGCAAACTGGGATTGAGGTAATCAGCCGGGCTGTCCTCCTCGACCCAATGCCCAAAACGCTCCAGATCCCGACCATAAGCCAGCACGGTATTGGCCGCCATGCCGCGCTCGGCTTGCAGGTAATTGCGGAATGCGCTGATGTCGTCATGGATGGATGCCATGCAATTAGCATCGGATTTGGGGGCATGTTCTCTTGTAAGAATTCTTCTCGTTTTTGTGACATGGGGCCATATGACTGTTCACCCGCGGCTCATTTTTGCCGATCCAGCTTCTTCAAAATCGGTCGCAGTTGCTCCAAGGCCCGTGCCCGGTGGCTGAGGGCGTGCTTGACGCGGGCACTCATTTCCCCGAAAGTTCGGCGATACTCCGGAATTAAGAACAAGGGATCATATCCGAATCCTCCGCTTCCGCGGAGCTCCCGAGTGATGATTCCATGACACCGGCCCTCGACCCCGGCTTGAATTTGGCCTTGAGGATCGCTCAGCGCAATCGAGCAAACATAGTAAGCCGCCCGTTGATCATCGGGCAATGGGGCTAACTCGGCCAGCAGCTTAGAGTTGTTGGCCGCGTCATCGCCGTGCTTGCCGGAGTAGCGGGCCGACTGGACTCCGGGTCGGCCGTGCAATGCCGGCACAACCAAGCCGCTGTCTTCTCCCAGGACCCACTGGCTCAGCGCTATGGCCAACTCGCTCGCCTTCTTTCGCGCGTTGGCCTCAAAGGTAGATCCATCTTCGAGTACTTCTGGCGCATGGGGATATCGCGACAGGTCGGCGAACTCTAGCTCTTCGGACTGAAGATCGCCGATAATTTCGAGAATCTCATCCAGTTTCTTCCGGTTTCGCGAACCCACGACTATGAGCATCGGTATCCTCCCGAACTCACCCGTGCCATTACTGGCTCCGCTCGCAACGTTTCGTACTTGTTCCAGGTCCGGCAAAGATTAGAATAGGAAGTGCTTGCCTGGGGAGATCTCATGCTCACCATTCATCATGAAGGCGCGCGGCTGTGCGACGGGCTAACCCGGCGTGAATGGCTGCGCGTCGGCGGCCTGGGGCTGTTCGGACTTTCCATGCCGGAGTTGCTTCGGTCCGGTCCAGCCGCGGCGAAAACTGATCGATCCGCAGGGCCCGGAGCTGGTAAAGCCAAGGCATGCATTGTCTTGTTCCTGATGGGTGGTCCGACCCAGCATTCGACCTGGGATCCCAAGCCCGATTCGCCGGCGGAAATCCGCGGAGAATTCAAGCCCATCGCCACCGCTACACCCGGTCTCAGGGTCAGTGAGCTGATGCCGTACACTGCTCGGCTGACCGACAAAATCTGCGTGCTCCGGGCAATGGCCAGCAATGATAATGCCCATTCCTCGAGCGGCTATTACATGATGACCGGCCAGCCGCACCAGCCAATGAATTTTGAGAACGCCAACCCGGGGGCGCCCAACGATTATCCCAATCTGGGCGGGGTCGTTCGGCGACTCAAAAAGGGGGACCCGGGTTTGCCGACCGCTATGACCATCCCCCATCGGATTTTCAACACCAATGGGAGTGTTTGGCCGGGCCAAGATGCCGGCTTTCTGGGCCGCAACACCGATCCCTGGCTTTTCACGTGCCGGCCGGCGGCTCCAAATTTCCGTATCCCGGAATTCACTCTTTCAGAAGAGATCCCACCGGCCCGATTGGAAACCCGCAGCGCTCTTTTGCACCAAGTCAACCAGCGCCTGGATGCCGTTGAGCGATGCGACACCTTAAGTCACTTTGACAAGCAGACCCAGCAAGCCTTCGATTTGCTGCGGTCGCCGCGGTCGAGGCTGGCCTTTCGGCTCGATCGCGAGCCGGAAACGGTGCGCGACCGTTACGGCCGAAGTCAGTTTGGCCAGAGCGTCTTGCTGGCCCGCCGATTGGTCGAAGCCGGTGTCTCTCTCGTGCAGGTGAACTGGTTCCGTGGACCGGATGAACCCGATGACAACCCTTGTTGGGACAGCCATACGAAAGAGAGCCAGCGCCTGAAAACGGTGCTCATGCCTCCGATGGATCAAGCATATTCCGCTCTCTTGGAGGATCTGTCCCTTCGGGGCATGTTGGACGAGACCTTGGTGGTTTGCATGGGGGAATTTGGGCGATCCCCGAAGATCAATCCCGCAGGCGGCCGCGATCACTGGGGCTATGTCTACTCGCTCGCTCTTGCTGGTGCCGGCATTCGCGGCGGGCAAGTCTACGGCTCTTCGGACAAGATCGGCGGTCATCCCAAGGACGGCCGGGTCCAACCCCAAGACCTGACCGCTACCGTCTTCCACACCCTGGGTTTCCGACCCGACACGGAAATTCATGACACCCTCGGCCGTCCCTTGCCCATCAGCCGCGGCGAGGTTATTCGGCAGGTGTTCTGATCGACCACCAATGAGGATCGAGGATGGAAGATCGAGGATAGCAAATCGGCCTGCAAGCGTTAGTCGATCTGCCAGCCTCTATCCTCCATCTTCCATGTTCAATCTTTACCACGCCTCCGGTTGCCAGCCCGACAGGTTCGGCTGACCGAACCAGTGGCTCATGTCATAGTACTGCATGTATCTTAGAGAGCGCAAGCACTTTCAAACCAGTTGAAAACCGCGTGATTTCTGGGGTTTTTGACTACTCAGCGGGCTAAAACTTAGATGGAAACGAGTTCCAAGCCAGCCGCAACATAACAGTTGACGTAACACAGTCCGGGCAGACACGGGGCCCAGCTAGGGAAATTTGACCCAGGCTTCCCAGTTTTTGAAAGCGGCGATCTTGGCCTGGCGAGCACCGGATGTGCCCCATTGAACTGACTATCGAATTGGAACCTGCTACGGTTTAGCTGGCTTTTCCCCTTCCGTGTATGGCCGAATGCGTACGTTGCGGAAGGCCACCGGGCCGTGGGTCCCTTGGAGCAAAAGTGGGCCTTCGGGTATTTCTTTCTTCAGGCGCCACGCGCTGCCGGTTGGCGTTCGGACTTCGACGTTTTCATGGATCACCTGCCCGTTGAGGACTACTTTGACAAAGCGGGCATTGGCGACCTTCTTGTCTTTGGGGTCGAAGCGAGGGGCCTGGAAAATAACATCCATCGTCTGCCATTCTCCGGCCGGGCGAGCGGCATTGGTGCGGGGAGGAACCCCTTCGTCAATGTGGTGATACTGGGGCTCCTCTTCCGCCCGCGGGTAAATCCCTCCGCAATCCGATCCTTTCGGCTTCTTCACGCCAAAGCTGTCGAGAATCTGGATTTCATATAAACCTTCGAATTTGACCCCGGAGTTGGAGCCTTTGGGAATCAAGAACTCGAGGTGAACTTCGACGTCTCCAAATTTCTGTTTAGTAATGAGGTCGACGGTTCGCCCTTTTCGGCCGTTGACAAGAAAGTCATGGCCAGGCCTCGCCTGCAACAATTTTGGATTCTTGGAGTCAGGCACTACGCTGGCAGCACAAAGCCAATCGCCGGTCGGGCTCGCCCAGGCGTCCAATGCTTTTTCCCCGGAGGAAAGATCGGTCCAGGCATTCTTGTCCGTCTGGCCATGGGCGGTCGTCGCCAAGATGAGAACGGAGGCCGCAAGAACTAGATGCCTGGAAGGCAAGCATGTTCGCAGAGAAGCGGCCGTGAGAATCCTGCCGTTTCCTGCGGCCCGGCCGCGGCGAACCTTTGGATTAAATCTCGTCGGGTAAGTCATCAAAAAGTGTACGTTGGACATCCGGCGATTCAAATTGCCTTTTGATGAATGCATGGAACAGAGGTACAGCCAACAAGTACTTGCCATGTCTATTCTTATAAACTAGTCCGGTGTTTATAAGCTTTGGGATCATTGTACTTACATCACCAGCCTTGAATCGCTTTATACTGTATTTCGGTGCTGCCTTATGTGAAGCCTCAGCAATCTGGTTGACCGTGAACTCATCATCAGGATTCTCCAGCACTGCAATGCAAAGCAGCATTTCGCGTTGGCGATCAGGGACCAAACTCCATCGGCCTGTAAAAAAGTTTGCGTCGAGTTTCCTGACAAGAGTATCGACAGGAATAGCTGGTGCTTGGGTGTTGGAATCACGATATGCCTTGAAGAAATCATACGCTTCACGGCAAATGAATTGAATAAAGTACGGATTCCCACTGGATACTCTAATGATGGTGTCAACTGAACTGGGTGTAAAGCCTATGCGACATGGCGAGGTCTCCTTGCGTAGGAGCGAGGGATCGAAGTGAATGCGCACCCGTTATCTTATGCCGGGCGGCGGAATCGGCAGAGAAGTTGGAAGATGGAGGATCGAGGAAAGAAAATCGGCCTGCAAGCGTTGGTCTATATGCCAGCCTCTATCCTCCATCCTCGATCCTCCATCCTCGATCTTCGATCTTCGATCCTCATTCATGACCACGAATGCACTTACTTCCTCTGACCTTTGACTATGGGAGATTTATCCAAGGATTTCTCGCAACGCCCGGCCGCCGTTGGCGATCGGATGCGGCCGGCCGCTGTGATCAAGCACGGGCAAGTCGGGATCAATACCCAAGCATTCGTAAATCGTGGCGCAGATGTCCGCGGTACTGACCGGTTTGTCCTTAACGAAGGCAGCCTGGGCATCGGACGCTCCATATACCGTGCCGCCGCGAATCCCGCCGCCTGCGAAGAACATCGAATAGCAATAAGTCCAATGATCCCGGCCCGCGTTGCCGTTGATCTTGGGCGTACGGCCCATTTCGCTCATGACCACGACCAAGGTTTCATTCAGAAGTCCGCGCAGATCCAAGTCTTCCAGCAAAGCACTATATGTCTGATCGAAATGAGGTAGTTTGTTCTCGCGGAGAATGGCAAAATTGCGAGTGTGGGTGTCCCAGGCATCGTAGTCGATCTGAATCCGGTCCCAAAACAAATCCCAGGTCACGTTGACAAAGCGCACACCGGCCTCCACCAGCCGTCGGGCGATCAGCGTGCTGTGGCCGAACAAGGTACGGCCGTAGCGCTCCAGCAAGCGAGGATCTTCGGATTTCAGATCGAACGCGGCTCGCATTCGGGAAGAGGTAAGCAAGTCAAAAGCGCGGTGCTGAATGCGATCAAAACTGCTAATCGCTGTCTGCGATTCTGCATGTCGGAGCTGGTCGTCCACTTGCTGGACCAGGCTTCGGCGGGTGTTCAGCCGATCAATCGTCAAGTCGCCGCTCAAGACGCTATTCGGCAGATAGGGTTCGCCGCGCACGATGCAAGGATAACCAGCCTTGGGTGCTGATGCCTTCGCATCGCCAAAGGGCGTGCATTCGGTCGTGAGCGGATCGTAGCGCTTGCCCAAGAATCCAGCATAGGGACCGGCCCGGCGAAACACTTGGCCCCAACCCAACCAGCAAGGCATGTAGACGTAGGCTGGGAAGCTTCCCGGATGCTGATTGAGAAACTCGCACACCGACCCCATGCTGGGCGGATCGGTGTCGCGGGGATGCTGGTCGGGCGGCGGCACTTCATATCCGGTGTAGCTGGGTAGGCAGTTATGGCAACCCGCCTTGTGATTGAGCGAGCGAACGATGGCCACCTTGTGCATCCACTGGGCCATGCGCGGCAAATGCTCGCAAATCTGAATGCCGGGGACGTTGGTAGAAATCGGCTTAAACTCGCCCCGAGTTTCGGCCGGCGCGCCTGGCTTCATATCGACCATATCTTGGGTGGCCGCTCCTCCCAGAAGATAAAGCAGAATAACGCTCTTGGCCTTACCCGGCCGATCGTGAGACTTGCGAGTTTCTTCCGCTTGAAGCAGAGTTGGTAGATGGAAGCCTTGAAGGAGAGCAAGAGCGCCAGCTTGAAGTGTTTCCCGGCGTGTCAGCCCGTCGCAACACCGTCGCGGACTGCCCAACATGGTGATCATTGGACTCGCCCCCTGAATCATAGAGTCCTTGTATGTCTTTCGGAGTCTAGACAATTTCCGATGGGTAAGCAAATGGAATTCAGCAACCGGCACGCCATAACTTCAGCCATGGCCGGTGCGGTAGCCGTTTCGGTATCAGTTCTTGAGTCGGGGATTGGCCTGAGAAGAAACTGAATTACCCGGAATGCACTGAAAATAAGGCAATTTTAGTTGTGACAACCTCTTCGTCTCTAACTACCTCAGGCGAACGTGCTCCAGTAAGCTGGATTCTCCCAAAGCTGGCGCAAGCAGGCTTTTTCATTCAGCTATTTATCCGCCAAAAGTGGCAATCATTTCGGGAAGAGGGACAGGGAGCGGAATTGACCTTAACGATTTAGCTGACAAACTCTCCTATTCGCTTGCCAACAACGTAGCCCGCCGAATCGAAGTATATGCGTACGAAAAAGTTGCCTTCGGTAGTAGGGCCATTTGTAAACATCTTGCTAAAAGTGCTGGGACGCTTGAAGTCGGTTCCGTCATTGGGATTGGTTGGCCTGAACTCGTCGGACCTTGATGATTTGTAGCCTTCAAACACGCTATCTACTTCTTCTTCCGTCATCTCCTCTTTGATTTCATCGAATTTGCTCGTAAGCGCTTGTAGTTGGGGAGAGCGCTGTTGCTTCTGCTGGCAGCCAGTGAATACTGAGAAGACTATTAGCAAAGTCGGAATGCCCAGGATCATTACCCCCAACGCTTTGAGGCAACCCCACGACTGCATGCGAACATTTAGTTTCATCATGCCCTTCCCTCTCATTGCCGCTTTTAGGTCCTGGAATGGGTGAAGGAAATCGCCTCTTGGTGAAGGATAGTGACGGCCACCATGGTCGCGTTGACAAGGATTCGTTATCAGTTCTAGGCCCGCAGATCGCATGTGGATACAACCGAATCACCCGGAATGTATCAAATAACAACGAAATATGCACGGGGAAACAACTACCCGAAAGTCGTCCAGCAATCTGGATTCTCCCAAAGCTGGCTTCGACGTAATCGCGCCGCATCATTGGCTTGCTGATCGGCTGACGGGTTTAGCGACCGCCCCCCCCCCGGCTGCCTTCTCAGCAACCCCATGACTAAATACGGCAAAGCGCTCAAAGCATGGTTATCTCGGTCGATGGGCGTTTCGCTCAGGAGGCTCTCGTCGGGGTCGTATTGGTAGACACCGCCTTCCATGGCCAACATGGGACAGGTGTCCGGGTCGGTGAGCAGGCGGCCGGACTGCAATCGACCGGTGACTGCGGCAATCCCCTCGCGGATGGCATTGTTGCCCCGGAGCGCTTTGAGGTCGAGGCGGCGAAGGCGGACGATTTCGCCGGCCCCACTCGGATCGCAGGGAGGAGTGTCAGGCACCGATCCACGTCAAAGGTAAGCACATCGGGAAGGAACGGCCCGGGTCGCCGTGGCGGTTACCCGTCCCCGGCTCCCACAAATCCGTCCGTGCCCAATTCAGGCATACAGCTGGTCCAGGGACGGGTTGGCTTACACGAGCGCACACCGACTGTACCGCGCTGAGGGCGATTGCCCCGATTTGCCGGACTCTTCCCGCTATTGCCGGGTTTTGCCGGGCCGCTGCGTCATTTCCGATTGTGCGTGCCCGTGGCAAAGTACTCAAACGCCTGCCGCAAAGCCTTGTCAATTAAGGTCTTAAGCTCAAGAAATACTTTGCCAACCGTGTCGCGAGCTTGGCAAAGTGGCAAAGTACTCTGGCGAATTCGTGTTTGTTCCGTGTTCCATCCGTGGCCGAAAAACTAGAACCACGAAACACACGAAAGTAAATCGCCCGTCTGCCGTTTTCGTGCCTTTCGAGGATTTCATGGTTCATATTTGGTATTTGGTTCTCCGCTTTTCGGCTTTTCCGCTTCCTGGGGGGTGTGGCGCAGGCGCAGTGGGACAAATCTCCGCAACCCCAAGATCGGCTGAAGCTTACGGCGAAAAAATGATTTGTCCCACTTGTTTAGCCGGTGGGACGAATCGCCGACCTCGCCTCGGGACGGGTAGCCGTCGATCGCCATCAACAGATCGGCTTCCGCGAGCAGGCAACGTAAAACATGTACGACGCCATCCGTTCCGTCGAGAGCTAAGCCCCAGGCATACGGGCGACCAATCCCGACGGCCATGGCGCCTAGGGCGAGGGCCTTAATGATGTCGGTCCCGGACCGCCGCAACTCCGGCTCCTTCTTTCCCTCGGAGGCGCTCTTCTTGCCATCGGGTCCGGCAAACCCCTGCGTCGCCGACGACAATAACTGCTTCTTCCAACCGTAGTACTGCGTTGGGTTGATCCCCTCCCGGCGGCACAGCTCCGCAATCTCCCCATTCGGCTGCAGGCCCGCCAACACGATCCGCAGCTTCTCCGATGCCGCCCGCTTCTGACGCATTCCATACTCGCTCATGATCCGTCCTCCTGGGCGAAATTTTATTACCCCGAGAGGAGGTTGTCGCCTAACTTCGCCCATGTGCCATTTGAGGTGAAATACTACACGGAGCGCGGCGGTGACGCTCCGCTAGCGCGTCACAGCTAAACAAGGAGAATCAGGTAGTTGCAATCGCTGAATGCACGCCAGTGCTTGATGGCAGCGGTTTCATCGCAAAAGCTCCTCCTAGGGTGCTGAGTCAATGTGTATCTATCCGAAAAAAGCAAAATTCGCGCGGCGGAAATTGCAATGCATCGGCAGCTAGGTTACAGGAGAGCCATGAAACCCAGCGCCGATCCCGATCCCGAGGAGCTTTTGCGTCAAGCGCAGTCGGGCAGCGGCTCGGCTTTGGGCCGGCTCTTGGAGATGTATCGGAACTACCTGGCTGTGTTAGCTCGGCTCCAGATCGGCAGACGGCTGCAGGGCAAGGCCGACCCCGCCGACTTGGTCCAGGAAACGTTTCTGAAGGCCCACCGCGATTTTGCTAGCTTTCGCGGCCAGAGCGAAGGAGAATTCGTCAACTGGCTCCGGCGTATCCTGGCCGCCAATCTCGCCCACCTCGTCCGTCGCTACTTGGGAACCAAACGACGTGACTTGCGCCTGGAGCGCGAGTTGGCCGTCGAGCTGGATCAATCGTCGCGCCTCTTGGACGGCGGCCTGGTAGCCCCCCAGAGCTCACCCAGTCGGCAGGCGGCTCGTCGTGAGCAAGCGGTACGTTTGGCCGACGCCCTCGGCCAGCTGCCCGAGCACTATCGCGAGGTGATGGTCTTGCATCATTTGGAAGGTTTGACGCTATCTGAAGTCGCGCGGCGAATGCAGCGCACGGACGACAGCGTCGAAAAACTCTGGGCCCGCGGCCTCATCCAGTTACGCCGCATCCTGGGAGGTAAGTCATGACACCAGGCCAACAGGAAAAACTCGAAATTCGAAATTCGAAATCCGAACACGGAACACCGAATTTCGAATTTGTAGGTTCGGATTTCCGCGCCCGGGACGAATCGCGCATCATGCACGCACTTCAAGAATACCGCACGGCCCGGGAGGCCGGGGCCAATCCCGATCGGCAAGAGTTTCTGACCCGCCATGCCGACATCGCCGTGGAATTGTCCCAATGCCTCGAAGCTCTAGATTTCGTCTATGAAGCGGCGCCCAAGTTTCACGAGTCGGCACTGGATCCAGCCGGGCTGCTTCAGCCATCCGAAGGCGGCACACGGAGTGTGCCTACGAGTGGAATCTCCGCGGAAGGGCAGCCGCCCATGCCCCTCGGTGACTATCAAATCATTCGCGAAATCGGCCGCGGCGGCATGGGCGTGGTTTACGAAGCGATCCAG
>Ga0207103_10382_pt1 | contig 10475 bp, 7 predicted proteins | sample Alteio_BWMinHeat_81_FD_153546 | JGI IMG/M metagenome (GOLD analysis project Ga0207103, IMG submission 153546) | Enriched cells from forest soil in Barre Woods Harvard Forest LTER site, Petersham, Massachusetts, United States -... | ecosystem: Environmental > Terrestrial > Soil > Temperate forest >...
GCAATTGGTCAATTTATCACCTCTGAATACAATCTACAATTTAAGCATGAATGCGGCACAGGTTGCCACTTTTAATACATTAGGATATTATAATACGTCAACATCAGGAAGTATTAATCTGGCAATGACAAATAATGAAAGGATAAAAGAGATCATTGTCAAATCGGGAAGTATTAATCTCAGTATTACGTCTTCATTCAAAGACAGTACGATGCTTGTATTTACTTTTCCTTCGATAAGCAATCGCGGAGCCATTCTAAGCGACACTTCATATGTTGTTTATAAAGGCTCACTTCCGGTTACAATAAATAAAATTATTGATCTTTCAGGGTATGATATTCTTCTGAATTCAGGTAGCCCCGGATATAATAATATTCCGTACACAATCACAGGAGCAATGGTTAAACAGCCCGGAAATAATGTATCAGTCACTGATCAGGTAAATGTAAATAACCAGATAAACATTTATCAGTATGATTATATTTTTGGATATCTGGGTAAATTTTCGATAGGAAGTACCCCAATTGATAATGACATCAAACTGTTTTCAAAACCGGGGCAAGGAAGTATACGTATAAAAGATCCGAAGATCAGAATAAATGTTAATAATGGAATTGGAATGCCAATTACTGCTCAGGTCAGCAATATGCATGTAACAACTTTAAGCGGGTCGAGTTATCCGGTTAATATCAGCCGCTTTAATGATACGTTGACTTTTGCATATCCGACTATTCCCGGACAGATCGCACAAAGTAATTTTCTTATTGATAAAACAAATTCAAATATTGATACTGTTATCTGGAAATCACCACTGCACCTGGTCTATAATCTTGATCTCACCGGTAACTATAATCAGGATAGCTTAACGGATAATTTTGTAACGGCAAATAATGAGTTTCTTACAAATGCTACAATAGAATTGCCGTTGGAAGTAGTGATCACAGATTATATAATCGGGGATTCAGGAAAAATGGATTGGCCAGCGAGTCATGACGATTCGTCTAATGTTAAATATAATATTGAATGGGCTAAAATAAGCGGATACTATGAGAACCAGATGCCTTTCGGTTGTTATTTTCAGGTGTACTTTGGAAAAGATACAGTTACTAATTCTGTCCACTGGATATATGTAAGCGATAGTTTATTTCCTGCCCAACTTCATATTCCTGCTGCCGTTGTAGATGCTAATGGGGTTGTGGTACAATCTTCAATTGTTACAAATACAGTTGAAATGGCAGGGGCGCATTATCAAAGTCTCAGCAACACTACAAATCAATACAGGGTGTATGCAAAGGTGCGCTCTGCTGATGTTGCTTCAACACAGCCATTTGAAAAAATTTATTCAGATCAGAAAATAATATGCAAACTGGGAATAGAAACAAAAGGAACGTATTCTGTTAAATTTAAATAGGAAGAAATTTTTGAAGAGATATTTATTCATTTATGTATTGGTTCTTTCATCAGGTGTATTAAAAGCACAGAGTGATCTCACGTTATATTCGCTCCGCAGCATCGAGCAATCCACTTATCTCAATCCTGCTTTCATGCCCCAATATGATCTCTCTATTGGCGTACCTGTACTTTCAGGTTTCATGGTGAATACGCAAATAGAAGGGATAACATTAAATTCTATTGCAAGCAATATTTCGAGCGATAGTATTCTTGATCTGAAAAATCTTTATAATATGATCAACGGTAATTATCTGGGTGTAAAAGTAAATGTTCATACCGATTTTTTTCATTACCGTCAGCAATTCGGACATTATCAGGTTAGTCTTTCATCCGGACTTCGCACAAACAGCAACGTTCTTATTTCAAAAGATATCCTTGATATTGTGCTTAGCGGAAACGGTGATTATATTGGTAAAACAAGAAGTTTTCCGATGAATATTCAATTTTCATCGTATATCGAAACAGCATTAGGTGTAGCACGTGAGTTTGAAAATTTTACGGTCGGAGTACGTGTAAAGTATCTCAATGGAATTTTCAATGTTTCATCAAATAATTTAGCATTCAATTATTTTACGGATGCAAATTCATATAACCCGTCAAGTTTTTCATTGTCGGGTTCCATAAATACTTCAGGGGTCGGGGGACATGTGAATATGGATGATTCGGGTAATGTTGTTATGGACACAATGCTCAATCAGCCAAGTATCAATCCGTTTAGTAATACCGGAATTGCATTTGATTTTGGTGTTACTTACCAACCGATTCCAAGATTGAACTTACATTTTTCAGCACTTGATCTGGGTTCAATTACATGGAATAATCAGGTAAATAATTACGACTTCAGCAATATTTCCGTTTCATTCGCAGGTGTCCCCGGTTATGTAATTACAGATTCTGTTGGAACGGATCATGGTTTCTCTGTTTTCAAATCAAAACTTCAGGATACAGTTATTAAAACGGTTCAGAGTGCATTAAAAAATTCCGTTACAAATAATTCCTATTCAACGCCACTTGTATCGCGGTTTATTTTCGGTGCGGATTATGATTTAACATTGCGCGACCGCATTGGAACCATGATCTCACTTCAGTATTTTGACGGAACGATCTATCCTTCGTACATGTTAAATTATTCGCATAAATTCGGAAATAACTTTGACCTCGCAACACATTACAGTTATTTCAATAATTCATTTATGAATCTTGGTATTGGCGGATCCGTAAAGTGGGGTGCATTTCAGTTTTATGCGATGCAGGATGATATTTTGTTTCTTCTGTTTCCTGCATACACGCATAGTATTTATTTCCGGTTCGGATGTAACCTGGTATTTGGTGAACAGCGGAGAAGAGCAAGATTCTGAAAGTATTTTCATACTTAAGATTTTTATTTCACTTCATCATCGCTTTTAAAAGCGTAAGCTGATACTGAATATATTCTTTTTTCAGGCTACAAAAATTTTGTTAGGTTTGTTTACTGAAGCGAAAAATAATTTACATGAAAAAAATTCTGGTAGCAAATAGAGGTGAGATCGCATTGCGTGTGATGCGTACGGCAAAAGAAATGGGAATAAAAACAGTTGCGGTTTTTAGTGAAGCTGATCGAAAAGCATTGCATGTCAGGTATGCGGATGAGGCTGTGTGTATTGGACCTGCTGCTTCATCTCAATCGTATTTAAAGATGGAAACGATCATCGATGTCGCTAAAAAATCAGGTGCTGATGGAATTCATCCGGGATACGGTTTCTTAAGTGAGAATGCAGATTTTGCGCAGAAAGTGAAAGATGCAGGGATCACATTCATTGGTCCGACTGCCGATGCCATGCGTGTAATGGGAAGCAAACTGGGAGCCAAAAAAGCAGTCGCAAAATTTAATGTACCTATGGTTCCCGGAACCAAAGATGCAATAACAGATATTTCCGAAGCAAAAAAAGTTGCATCACAAATCGGTTATCCTGTTTTGATAAAGGCTTCTGCAGGTGGTGGCGGAAAAGGAATGCGCGTAGTGGAATTTGAAAAAGATTTTGAAGAGCAGATAAAGCTTGCTCAAAGTGAAGCAAAATCAGCATTTGGAGACGATGCGGTCTTTATTGAAAGATATGTTGCAGCACCAAGGCATATCGAGTTTCAGATACTTGGAGATAATTATGGAAATGTTGTTCATCTTTTCGAACGCGAATGTTCTATTCAGCGCAGGCATCAGAAGCTGATCGAAGAAGCTCCTTCATCGTGTTTGACACCGGAGATAAGAATGAAAATGGGAGAAGCTGCAGTCAATGTTGCTAAGGCATGTAATTATACTGGAGCAGGAACAGTAGAATTTCTGGTGGATGAAGATCTCAATTATTATTTTCTTGAAATGAACACACGCTTACAGGTTGAGCATCCGGTTACCGAACAAATTGTTGGATTGGATTTGGTTAAAGAACAGATCCGTGTAGCAAGCGGTGAACCTCTCGGGTACACTCAGGAAGATCTGCAAATACACGGACATGCAATTGAACTGAGAGTATGTGCGGAAGATCCTGCAAATAATTTTTTACCGGATATCGGAAAACTAAATACCTATAAAATTCCGCAAGGCTATGGTGTAAGAGTGGAAGATAGTTTTGAAGCAGGAATGGAAATTCCGATTCACTACGACCCGATGATTGCAAAGCTGATAACCTTTGGAAAGAGCAGGGAAGAAGCCATTCACCGCATGATTCGTGCCATCAGCGATTATGAAATTACAGGTATTGAAACGACTTTACCTTTTGGAACATTTGCAATGAAACATGATGCGTTTGTGAATGGAAATTTTGATACTAAATTTATTGATAAATATTTCAAACCCGAATTTCCGGAAGTTGGCATTGATATGAGCGATATTGCAGTAATTGCGGCATCCACGGTATTTTATTCAGGAAATGCTAAACAGGTATCTGCGTCAGTAAATAAAACAGAAAATTGGAAAAAGAACAGGAAAATCTTTAGAAATAATAGTAAATAACAAAAGATAATATAAACGTTAGCAAGGTGAAAATAACTTTTCTCGGCACGGGAACATCGCAAGGTGTTCCGCTTATAGCATGCGAATGCAGAATCTGCAAATCAACTGATGAACGTGATCAACGATTGCGGACATCCATTTTGGTTCAGCAGAACGATACAAATATTGTGGTTGATTCAGGTCCTGATTTCAGACAACAGATATTACGAACAGGGATCAGGAAATTAGATGCACTTCTCTTTACACACAGTCATAAAGACCATGTTGCAGGTATGGATGATATTCGCGGATTTAATTTTGCCATGCAAAAAGCGGTGGATATTTATTGTACTCCGTCAGTTGTTGACCATATGAAAAAGGAATTTTATTACATCTTCGATGATTTTAAATATCCCGGAATTCCTGAAGTGGATATTCACCTGATCGATAAAGAAAATCCTTTCAGTGTTGACAGCATATTAATTCAACCGATCGAGGTTATGCATTTAAATTTGAAAGTACTTGGGTTCAGATTTGATAAATTCGTATACATAACTGATGCGAATTTTATTTCTGATTCTGAAAAAGAAAAAATTAAGGGCTGTGATACCTTAGTATTAAATGCACTCAGAAAAGAAACACATGTATCGCATTTTTCACTTGATGAAGCAATTAAAATGGTAGAAGAGCTGAAACCACGTAAAGCATATTTTACACATATCAGTCACCAGCTTGGTTTGCATGAGGAAATAGAAAAGGAATTGCCTTCACATATCAGGCTTGCTTACGATGGACTGCAGTTAGAATTCTAATCACAGGAAATGAAAACTCCTTTGAAATTTTCATTCGGTTTAGTAAATAAAATTTCAGGAACATTACAGTCAGTCCTGAAAGATTTCTGTTTTGCGGAAGCATTCAGCGCAGGCAAAAATGAGTTGTTCATCAATTTTATGAAAAATGAAAGGCAGTTTGGAATACGGATTCTGTGGACTGCAGGAAATTGTTTTTTGTTTTTTCAGAATAAAAATTTCTCCAGACCAGTTCCGCATTACAAATGGTTCAGTGAATTGAACGAAAGAAAAATTGTTTCGGTAATACAACATTCATTCAACCGTTCATTTCAGGTAAATTTCACTGATGACTTTATTTTGGTTTTCAAATTATATGATCATTTAAGTAATATCATTTTATTCAGGAATGAAAAAGTGATCGCTCATTTCAGGGTGAATATACGGAATGATGCCCGCCTGAAGATTAATGAATTCAATAATACTGAATCGTTTTCATCAAATACAAAAGAAAAACAATTATTCGAAACAGGTGCTGATTTATTCCTTTCTATAAATGAATATAACAATGATGTTTTGTCTGAACATGAATTTGAAAATCTGAAATCAAAACTCATTCAACAGAAAAGCGAAGAACTGACAAAATTAAATAAGAGCATTCACCAGTCAGAAATTGCATTAAAAAAAATAAGTGAAGAAATCACAAATGAGCAGATCGCTGATATTATCATGTCGAATCTTACGGCAATAAAAGAAGGTCAGGAGCGTGTTACACTTCATGATTTTTATCGCGATAAAATGATCGAAATAAAATTGAATAGAGAAATTACTCCGCAACAGAATGCGGAACATTATTACCGTAAATCAAAAACACAAAAGCAGGAAGTGATAAGGATTCAAAGCAGGATTCACAATGCAGTAGAAAAATCAATAACTATACAGGCACAGCTAAGTGAAATTCATAAATCTGAAAACAGCAAACAATTAAAAGTATTTCAAAAAGAAAAAATTAAAGCAGAGAAGGAGCAAAGTCTTTTCAGAGAATTTGATTTTGAAGGATACAAAATTCTTGTTGGAAAAAGTGCTGCGAACAATGATCTGCTTACGTTGAAACACTCATCAAAAAATGACCTATGGCTTCATGCAAGCGGTGTAAGCGGTTCTCATGTTGTGATAAGGAACCGGCAGGGTATTTTGTTTTCAAAAAAGGTTATTGAATTTGCTGCATCAATAGCAGCATATTATTCAAAATCAAAAGGGAGTTCGTATGTTCCTGTTATTTACACCGAAAAAAAATTTGTTCGGAAACCCAAAGGAGCAGCTCCAGGAGCCGTGATCGTTGAAAAAGAAAAGATGATCATGGTTGAACCGAAGAGTTAAGTATTGATTATTTCTTTTTATAAACTCTTATATAAATACATTGAGGGAAAAAAGCGCTGTCAATAAGTTCGAATTTAGAATGTAATTGATGCCCTGCAAATACAGTATCTGAAATAAAACCGGTTTCATAGAAAATAATTTTAGAAACAGTATCAGATTTTTTTATGATCTCAACAGCTTCTTCAGCTTTTGATATCGGATATATATTTTTTAAATTAAACAGCTGTTTCTGATCAGTAATATTTTTAAAAATACGATTATCGTAATAATACGCAAATTCAAGATTTAAGCATGCCGGATAAATAAACAGAAGTGATTTGGCATCTGTAAATTTTGATGAAAGACTTACACCGTTGTGTACTTCGCGATAATAGAAATCGCGATCATTAATTTTCAGATGCTCGAAAGAAGATAATAAAACACACAACAACGCAATTATTGCGAAGTACCATTTTGTGTTGAATAATTTACCAATCGCTGCACCTGTAAATAAATAAAGTGGAATCGAATTAAATAAAATATATCTGTCTAAAAACATAGGTACTTTAAATGAGATAAAATACATTGTGAAAAAGGGAACTGCAAACCATAAGAATAATACAGTAATGATCTTAAAGGAATTCAGGATAAATGATTTCTGTTTATATACATTATAAAAGTAATAACATAATCCGGCAACAATGCTGAATTCAATATAAGCAGTTGTCCTCCAGTCATTGAAGAAAAGATCAAGATAGTACCAATATTGTCCTTCCCATGGAGGCGATACCCATGTCCCTTTTGATGAAACTAAAAACTGTTTTAAAACCAAAAAAACAGCCGGTGTGCAAATGATCATAGAAGCGAATAATGTGCGGAATATTTTTTTGTAAATCTGTTTATCTTTAAAATAAAATAGCAGCAATACAAATTGATTAAAGACAACAAACCATCCGAAATAATGACTCGTTACAATTCCGATATTGGTAAGAACAATGCAATAAGTTACCCATTTTTTACTTTCACCGGTTATTAAAAGAATGTATAAATAATACACCACTGCAGTGAGAAAAGAAAGTAATGAATAGGTTCTGACTTCAAGTGCAAAATAGAAATGTAAAGTAGAGAACATAAACAGGAACGATGAAATCAAAGCGCCATAAGCAGTACTGATTTTTAATGCACATTTATAAATGAAAATCAATGTAAGAGAACTGAATAAAAGTGGGATGATCCGGAGATATTGACTAATACCAAAAATTTTTATCCCGAAATGTATAAGAAGCATGAACAGTGGTGGATTGGGCTCTCCGTTAACTGTCAGCATTATTATTTCCGGAATACTTTTCTGGGCATTGTATATCGTATAAGGCTCATCCAGACAAATATCCCTGTCAGTAATAAAATAAAATCTCCAGAAGAAACAGATAGCTGTAAGTAAAATTGGAATGGAATAATTTATAACGGTATATTTTTCACGAAAAATTTTTTTCATAAACGATGCTGCTGTGTAAACGAATGTAACAAAAAACAGTAAATGTGTTGTGTTTATGCAACATTTAGTAAAATCAAATTAACTTTGTTGGAATGAAGAAAAATATTGAACCGTCATCAGATACGAAAACACTAACAGGTATTTGTTTTTTTTGATTTTTTTTTGAAGATTGAATTCAATAAACGGTGAAAGACTCATTCATAAACAGATCTTCAAGAAGTGCATCCAGGATATTGTTATGGATCATTTTAATTTTATTTGTATTCAGTTGCAAGTATAATTTATGGCGGGATTGGAGAGGTGCGGATACTCCGTTTACTCAGGATGGTGATCAGTATTATTCGTACGTAATCGCAGCATTCATACAACATGATATGAGCTTTTCTTTTCCAAACAATTACTGGCTTACACCTGTAAAGAGCAATGGAAATAAGGTTGCCAGAGTTTCGATGGGTATGGCATATTTATTTACACCACCATTTCTTATTGCCCACGTTGTTGCAAAAGTTTCAGGGTATCCAACCACTGGTTATTCAGCTCCGTATTCATTCGGGAATTATTATTTTGGGTTTCTCTTTGTTTTGTTCGGGCTGATTTATTTGAGAAAAATATTGCTGATGTACTTTTCAGAATGGGTGACATTATTGACTATTGTCTCTGTTTTTATCGGAACGAATCTGATGTATTATACCGTAGGATCTAACACAATGACGCATTCCTATCTGTTTACATTATTTGTTTTATTGATCTACTCAACCATAAAATGGTATGAAACAAATCACTTAAAATATATTTTATCATTAGGTTTTGTTTTCGGATTGATTGTGATTATTCGTCCTACTGATATAATTACAGGACTGTTTCCTTTACTTTATAATATAAAGTCTTTTAATGATCTCAAGGCGAGGTTTTATTTTTTTATTAAGAACAGATTGCGGTTATTAGTTGGAGCACTTATATTTTTCCTGCCATGGATCCCTCAGTTTTTATACTGGAAATATTATACAGGAAGTTTCCTTTTTTATCCGTTTACGAATGAAGGATTTTATTTTTCTGATCCGCAACTTTTCAATGTATTGTTGAGTTATCGCAAAGGTTGGCTTGTGTACACACCGATCATGTTGTTTTCATTGATTGGATTTTTTATGATGAGGAAAAAAGGTGCACCATTTTTCATAAGTACGATCCTGATTTTTATAGTTACGTATTATCTTGTAAGCAGCTGGTGGAGCTGGTGGTGGGGGGGCAGTTTCGGAATGAGGGCACTGATACAGCATTATGCTTTTTTAGCAATTCCGATGGCATGTTTTTATGATCGCATTTTGGAATTTAAAATATGGAAGAAAATCACACTTGTTTCATTAATCGTTTTGATGTCATCATACAGTGTTTTTCAGACAATAAAATATCAGAATGGTGTAATTCACTGGGATAGTATGACGAAGGAAGCTTTTTGGTATGGTTTCTTTAAGACAAGATTTGTAAGTGCCGAGGAATGGGAAATTCAAAGCAAATTACTTTCACCACCGGATTATACGAAAACAGGAAATTAGTACAATGAGAATAGCCGTGATCATACCATGTTACAATGAAGAAAAAAATATCGGTAATGTGATCCGTGCGATAAGTGAAATAAATAAAAATGCAGTATTTGAATTATTTCCGGTGGTCATAAATGATCATTCAACGGATTCTACATCACAAATCGCAATGAAGGAGAAGTGTGTTGTATTGAACTTAGCAGTGAATCTTGGAATTGGAGGAGCTGTACAAACCGGATTTAAATATGCGGTTGAAAATAATTTTGATATGGCCATTCAATTAGATGGTGACGGGCAGCACCCTGCAGCAGAAATTTTTAAGATCACCGGTCCGGTCTTATCCGGTAATGCAGATATTGTTATTGGCTCAAGATTTATTACAGGAGAAGGATTTCAATCATCATTTATAAGACGAATCGGAATCCGTTTTTTCAAACATCTGATAAAACTTTTTACAGGACAAAAAATCTTTGATACCACTTCAGGGTTTCGTGCATTTAACAGAAAAGCACTTGAAATAGTTGCAGCAGAATATCCTGATGATTACCCTGAGCCGGTATCCATCATTACGTTTTCAAGACACGATTTAAGGATAAAAGAAGTGCAGGTCGAAATGAAAGAAAGGCAAGGCGGACGATCAACGATCGGAGGTTTTTCATCAGTCTATTATATGCTGAAAGTTTTTCTGGCTATTTGTTTTACTTATTTTAAAAAGGACAAAAAATAAAATGGAAATTTTACCTTACAAAATTCAAATTGCAAGTATTTTCGGCAGTCTAATTTTTATGTTTTTTATTTTCAGGCTGATTGTAAAAGGGAAGTTACGTGAAGAATATGCGATCGTTTGGCTTATATGTACATTGATTCTGATGCTC
>Ga0207103_10383_pt1 | contig 10461 bp, 2 predicted proteins | sample Alteio_BWMinHeat_81_FD_153546 | JGI IMG/M metagenome (GOLD analysis project Ga0207103, IMG submission 153546) | Enriched cells from forest soil in Barre Woods Harvard Forest LTER site, Petersham, Massachusetts, United States -... | ecosystem: Environmental > Terrestrial > Soil > Temperate forest >...
TCGGCCGGGGGCACAAGTGGAGGCGATCTACAGCTTGTCGCCGATGCAGGAGGGATTGCTTTTCCATACCCTATATGAGCCTGGGTCGGGCGACTATGTCGTGCAGATGATCTTCCGCTTGAATGGCGAGTTGGACCTTACTGCGATGGAACGAGCCTGGAAGGCAGTAGTAGGCCGTCACGAAATGTTGAGAGCTTCCTTCCACTGGGCAGCCCTGACACAGCCGGTGCAGGTCGTCCATCAAACAGTCGAGATAGTGCTTGGGCAGCAGGATTGGCGAGGAAACACTGCGGCAGAGCACAACGAGTTGATGGAAGCCTATCTGAATGCAGATCGCCAGAGAGGATACCTGTTGGAGCAGGCCCCCTTGATGCGTCTCGCAGTTATATGGACTGCCGACGACCAGTACGAGTTGGTATGGAGCTCCCATCATCTCCTGATGGACGGCTGGTCCACTCCATTACTGCTGAAAGAGGTGTTTACGTGTTACGGAGCCTATAGTGCCGGGCGGGAGTTGCGATTGGAGCCGAGCAAGTCATATGGCAGCTACATCCGCTGGCTCCAGCAACAGGATATGAAACAGGCCGAGGGCTATTGGCGAGCGAGGCTGAAAGGCTTCACCGAGCCCACCGAACTGAGGCTGCCCGACCTTGATAGGGATGTCGACGGAGCGTATGGCTCGGAAACCATCCAGTTGAGTGAGGACATGACAGCACGGTTGCAGGAGTTCGGACGCAGAGAGCAGGTGACCCTGAACACGGTGGTGCAGGCTGGCTGGGCACTGCTCCTGGGCCGATACAGCGGCAAGCGAGAGGTCGTTTACGGGGTGACCGTGAGCGGGCGAGAAGCCGAGTTAGAGGGAATAGAGGAGATGGTAGGCGTATTCATCAATACCCTGCCGGTGCGAGTGGAGGTGCGGGAAGAGCGAACGGTCGGAGAGTGGCTGAGAGAACTACAGGACCAGCAGGTGGAGATGAGGCAATATGAGCACAGCCCTTTGGTACAGGTCCAGGGTTGGAGCGAGGTGGAACGAGGGAGGCCGTTGTTTGAGAGCATTCTGGTGTTTCAGAACTATCCGGTGCAAAGCGTGTTTGAAAACTATAGTGTGGGGTGGGCTGCCTGGTGGCGGCGCAGCGGACCCAAACGGCGTGCAGGTTAGTCATGTCCAGTCGCGTGAGCAGACCAACTATCCACTTATGCTGGCGATCGCACCCGGCCCGCGTTTGGACATCATGCTCGGCTACGATGGCGGCCGATTCGATGGAAAGACAGTCAGAAGGTTGCTCAAACACTACGGACGGGTGCTAGAGACGTTGATGGCGAGGCCCGGGCAATTGGTGTCTGAGGTCCAGGTACTAAGTGAGCAAGAGCAGCACCAATTGGTGGTGGAGTGGAATTACACCTACCGAGACTTTCCGCGCAATCAGTGCTTCCACCAGTTGTTTGAAGCCCAGAGTGAACGCACCCCGGAGTCGGTGGCCGTGGCCTGTGCTGGACAACAGGTCAGTTATCTGGAGTTGAATCGGCGGGCTACCCAAGTTGCGGTGCAACTTGTGGCGCATGGAGTAGCGGCCGAGAAAGTCGTCGCCTTGTTGCTGGAACGAGGCCACGGCCTGATAACGGCAGTTCTAGCGGTCTTCAAGGCGGGCGGCGCTTACCTACCGCTCGATCCCCTATGGCCGGCCGACCGGATGGCGGATGTGGTGATGAAAAGTGGTAGCCGCCTCCTTTTGACTTCCCGTAGCCAGGGCACTGGACTAGCTCGGGCCTGCCAGCGGCATGGTAGCAGTGAGCCAGAGCTAATGTTGTGGGAGGAACTGGACGCCGATAACTATGGACAGCAGTTCCTCGAAAGCCTCCACTAGCCTGTGCGTTTCTAATGGCCCCGATTGAAACCGTTTAACGGTAGCCTGGGAAGACTTGAGGCGCCCTGATACGAGAAGAGTAGCTTCAGCAAGTCCGTAGCAGGGATGAAAGGCATCGCGACGAAAGCCGCACTCGGCAAATGCTGAAGAAAACCGGTCAAGTGTGTCCTCGCGAATGGGTTCAGCGCCATTGAAAGCCACCGTCCAGCTACACAAGTCGAGAGTCGCCTTCTCGTCTTTACTGATATCGCGCACGCACAAATCGTACGCGAAATTGGGCCCACCACTGGTGCTCGCCCGGTAACGAGAGATGGCCTGAAGCCAGCGGAAAGGGCGCTGGAGAAAAGACGCTGGAGACATAAGGACAGCATGTGTACCCAAGTACAAAGGCTGCAGTGCGTTTCCGATGAGCCCCATGTCGTGGTACAGGGGCAACCACCCGGCGATAATAGATTCAGCGGTCTGCTTGAAGACATTCTTAATGACTTCTTCATTGTGCAGCAGGTTAGCATGACTGACCATTACCCCCTTGGGTGCAGCAGTGGAACCCGAAGTGTACTGAAGAAAAGCCAACGTATCCGCGGCGACCATAGGATCAGTCCACTGTGCGATGAGGTCGTCGGAGATCTGATCGCTGACCAGCCACCGGAGGTCCTGCAAATCCGCGGACTGGGCAAACAGATGTTTAATTCTCAATAAGCTCGCGGTGGTCGTGAGCGCAGCAGTCACTTGCGCGTCCGCTACGATTGCACGCAAACGCGAGATGTTACGGTTCATCCGAGGCGGGTATGCAGGGACCGCCACCGCGCCGGCATAGAGACAGCCGAAGAAGGCGGCGAGATACTCCAATCCCGGAGGATACAAGAGCAGCACAGGCTGGTTTGTGATCTGCCTCGATTGCAACAAGGCACCGATGCCGCGAGCTCGCCGGTCGAGCTCCTGATAGGTGATCTTGACCTCTTCCGCGTCGCCATCAGGGAGAAAGATATAGGCCACCTGGTCAGGTTGATACTTCCCACGCCAACGGAGGAGATCGACCAATGTTGCGTGGTCAACGGCGAGTTCTGGTAAGCAGTGTAAGTATTCGTTGGTCATAGCATTTAGTAGTGATGCGAGAAGGGTTCTTTCTACGGATGCCTTTGCCGTCTCCGGATAGGTTCACATTGAGTCATTCCAGGCTGCTTTGTGTGACGGCGTCCATATCTGGTTAAACAAAGCTACGGTTCTAGGAGGACTGTTCCTAATCGCTCGAGGTTCACTCAGTGGTGTATAGGCGAGCACTTCGGGAACATTAACCTCGATTGTTGAAATGGTCCTTAGTGGGAAGGAGGCTCTCACCCTCTGGGCGTCGTTAGCTCCGGCCGAGTAGCTCTATCCGCGAAGAGCGCCGAGCGTCAGTCCCTTGTGAAGTCGGCCATTTTTGCCAGGTCTTCCGCTTCCTCCTCACTTAACTGCTCTATCTCTCTCGTTATAATTTCCTCGATCGATACCGCTAACTCAGCGACCGTCGGCATCTCGAAGATACTCCGCAGTTCTATATCGATATCAAAGGCCTTGCCCACTCTTGCAATCAGTTGAGTAGTGAGTAATGAGTGGCCGCCAAGTGCAAAGAAGTTGTCGTAGATACCGACCTTTTCGAGTCCCAGCACTTCGGACCAGATATCGGCCAGCCTCTCCTCTACTAGTGTCCGTGGCCCAACGAAGACGTCATTGGCTTCCATCCCGTCATGCTCGGGGACTGGTAGAGCTCGCCTATTCAGCTTTCCGTTCGCGTTTAATGGCAATTCATTGAGCATTACGAACGCGGAGGGGACCATGTACTCCGGCAGGCGGTTCTGGACATGCCGGCGTAGCTCGTCCGGAGAGGGGGGAGACGTTTCATCGGCAACAACGTAAGCCACCAGTCGCCGATCACCAGACCTATTTTCGAGCGCCACTGCCACCGCCGCCTTAACGCCCGAGTGCCCAGTTATTGTCGCCTCCACATCTCCTAACTCGATCCTGAATCCTCTCAACTTCACCTGACCATCGACCCGCCGGATGAACTCCAGCTTTCCGTCCCTCACATACCTCCCCATGTCTCCGGTCCTATATACCCTCTTTCCTGGTTCGTCACTGTACGGATGCGGCACAAACTTCTCCGCGGTCAATTCCGCTTCACCCCAGTAACCTCGCGCCAGCCCTTCGCCTCCCGCATACAACTCCCCGACCACTCCCGGGGGCACTGGGTTCATCAGACAATCCAACACATACACCTGTGTGTTGCTGACGGGTCTTCCGATCGGCACAGTCCCGCTCCAAACTCCCCCACTTTCCACTGCATAACATGCCGTGAACGTCGTGTTTTCCGTCGGCCCGTATCCGTTGATTAACCGCGTCTGCCCAGCTTGCTCGAGGAACCTCTGTACCCACCTAACTGACAACACGTCTCCTCCAGCGAGCAACTGCCTCAGCCCTCTCAAGCTCTCTACTTCCTCCTCCACCATCACGTGGAACAGCCCTGCCGTCAGCCACAGTGTGGTCACCTGCTCCTCCTTAAGGACCCTTGCCAACTCCTCCACCGAAGGCTGTCCTGGCGACATAACTACCAGACGCGACCCGTGCAGCAGGCATCCCCATATCTCAAACGTTGATGCATCAAACGAGATCGGAGCCATTTGCAGAAATGTCTGATCCCCGCTCAAGTCCGCATAGTTGGCCCCGTGGGTTAGCCTGACCACGCCACGATGGGTGATGCTCACGCCCTTTGGCTGGCCGGTCGAGCCGGATGTGTACGTGACATAAGCCAGATTCTCAGCGCAGCTGCTTGAATTCGGATCTTCCTCACTGTCTTGCGCAGTTACCTTCCAATCGGGATCCAGACTTACCACCTGAGCCCAGGTCGTCGGCAGATTCTCCAGGTGCTGTTGCTGTGTCAAAAGAACCGGCACCGCCGCGTCTGATAACATCGCTGAGAGCCGGCTCAGCGGGCAAGCCGGGTCGAGCGCTACATAGGCACACCCAGCCTTCAGGATACCCACTAGAGCGACGATCATCTCCATCGAACGCTCCATCAAAATCCCCACCAGCAGTTCTTGGCCTAGCCCGAGTCCTCCTAGATGATTGCCTACTTGATTCGCCCGGCGGTTCAATTCACAATAACTGACCTGCTCTTTCCCGAAGACCACTGCCATTGCGTCAGGAGCCTGTCTTACTTGAGCTTCAAAAAGCTGCTGCAAGGATTGGTTATACGGATAGTCTCCGAGGGTGTTATTCCACTCGACCAGGAACTGGTGGCGCTCGGTAATATTCAACGTCTGGATATCGATGATCGGCTGTGCTGGAGAGTCTGCCAATCCCGCTAGCAGCCGCTCGTAGTGTCCTAGCATGCTCTTAATTGTTGCTGCCGCGAACCGCTTGGCATCATAGTTGATCATGATGCCCAACCGGGTAGTGGCTCCGGTCATCACTGTCAATGGATAGTTCGTCTGCTCACGCGCACTCACACCACTTACCTGTATCGCGCTAACGCTCTCTGCACCGCCTCCAGGCACCCCACCCACATTATAGTTTTCAAACACACTCTGAACCGGATAGTTCTGAAACACCAGAATGCTCTCAAACAACGGTCTCCCTCGCTCCACCTCGCTCCAACCCTGCACCTGTACCAAAGGGCTGTACTCGTACTGCCTCATCTCCACCTGCTGCTCCTGCAAATCTCTCAGCCACTCTCCAACCCTTCGCTCTCCCCCCACCTCCACTCGCACCGGCAGTGTATTGATGAATAGCCCAACCATCTCCTCTATTCCCTCTAACTCGGCTTCTCGCCCGCTCACGGTCACCCCGTAAACGACCTCTCGCTCCCCACTGTAGCGACCCAGGAGCAGTGCCCACCCAGCTTGCACCACCGTGTTCAGGGTCACCTGCTCTCTGCGTCCGAACTCCTGCAACCGTGCTGTCATGTCCTCACTCAACTGGATGGTTTCCGAGCCATACGCTCCGTCGACATCCCTATCAAGGTCGGGCAGCCTCAGTTCGGTGGGCTCGGTGAAGCCTTTCAGCCTCGCTCGCCAATAGCCCTCGGCCTGTTTCATATCCTGTTGCTGGAGCCAGCGGATGTAGCTGCCATATGACTTGCTCGGCTCCAATCGCAACTCCCGCCCGGCACTATAGGCTCCGTAACACGTAAACACCTCTTTCAGCAGTAATGGGGTGGACCAGCCGTCCCTCAGCAGATGATGGGAGCTCCATACCAACTCGTACTGGTCGTCAGCAGTCCATATAACTGCCAGACGCATCAAGGGGGCCTGCTCCAACAGGTATCCTCTCTGGCGATCTGCATTCAGATAGGCTTCCATCAACTCGTGGTGGTCTGCCGCAGTGTGTCCTCGCCAATCCAGCTGCCCAAGTACTATCTCGACTGTTTGATGGACGACCTGCACCGGCTCTGTTAGGCCTGCCCAGTGAAAAGAAGCTCTCAACATTTCGTGACGGCCTGCTACTGCCTTCCAGGCGCGCTCCATCGCCCCTACATCCAACTCCCCATTCAACCGGATGATCATCTGCAGTACATAAGCCCCTGAGCCAGGCTCATATAGAGTATGGAAAAGCAACCCCTGCTGCATCGCCGACAAGCTGTAGATCGCCTCCACTTGTGCCCCCGGCCGAAGCAACTGATCGACCTCCGCCTGGCTGAGCCGAGCCAGGGGGAAGTCCGACGGCGTGTAGCCTCCGGCGGCAGGCGATTGGCAATGAGCTATCAACTCCCTCAGCCGGTCCACATATTCCCAGGCCACTCGCTGTATAGTCTCTCGTCGATGTTTTGCTCCGAAGGCCCAGCTGAGCCGCAACTGGCCTCCGACGATCAACCCATTGATTCCCAGCAGGTGGCTTCGCGTTCCGCCCTCGCCCTGGCTCGCTCCGCTTCCCTCTGCAGCTTCTCCCCAGAGATCGCTGTGGCCAACGACCTGGTCGAACTGGCCCAGATAGTTGAATGAGACTTCCGCCTGCGCGATGTTTTCCAGCTGACCCCTTACGTCGGGCTCGTCGCTCAAGTACTTGAGCACTCCGTATCCCAGACCCCGGCGCGGCACTGCCCTCATCTGCTCCTTGACCCGTTTCAGCCTCTCTCCTAACCCTTCTCCTTCCACAACCTCAAGTCTCACCGGATACATGCTCGTGAACCACCCGACGGTCCGCGATACATCCATACCTCCTATCCACTCTTCTTCTCTGCCGTGCCCCTCCAAATCGACCTTCATCGACTTCGCCCCGCTCCACCCGCACAACGTCTCTCCCAGTGCCGCTAGCAATACCTCGTTGATCTGGGTCCTATAGACTCCGGGCACTTCCTGTAGGAGTGCCTCGGTCTCCTCTAGACTCAGCCCTACGTCAACTTGACCGCGGCTCATCTCACTGTTCTCACCTTGTTCAAAATCTAAAGGCAACCGTCCACTACCAGCCGTCCCCTGTTCTTTCCAATAAGCGAGTTCAGCCAACAGGTCGGGCCGGCCGCTATACTCCAACAGACCGGCGGCCCAGTCCTTATATGAGCTTGTCTTAGCTCCGATTCGTACCTTCTCCTCTCGCCGCAGCTGCTGATAGGCTGTCTCGAGGTCCTCGAGGAGAATGCGCCAGGAGACTCCATCTACTCCCAGATGATGGATCGCCCATAACATCCTGCCAGGGTGATTTCTCCCTAGATCGAAGTAAACCAGACGCAGCAATGGCCCTCGCCTCAAATCCAGACTTCTCTGCGCGTGCCTTGCCTCGAGTTCAATCGCGGCGGCGACGTCCTGGGCGGGTACCTCCGACAGGTCCACTCTCCAACAGAGCTGATGGGGCTCTGCTTCAGCATTGAACTGCGTCCAACCATGCTGGCTCTTCTCGAACCGCAGCCGCAGAGCGTCGTGATGGGCGACTATATGGCTCAGGGACTGGACCAACCAGTCGAAGTTGAAATCAGGCGGCACGCCGAGGAGCACCCCCTGATTGAAGTGATCCGGTTCGGCGAATTCTCTCTCGAAGAACCACCGCTGAATGGGGGTCAGGGCTACCTCTCCAGTAACAACTCCTTGCTCTGCCTGAACAGGCTCGACGGTCCCAGCCGCCGCCGCAAGGTCGGCTATTGTCTGGTGCTCGAACATCTGCCGTGGAGTCACGCGCAATCCGGCTTTATTGGCGCGTGATACCACCTGTATGCTCAGGATCGAATCGCCGCCAAGGGCGAAGAAGTTATCGTCGATGCCCACTTGCTCGACTCGCAGCACGTCTGCCCAGATGTCGGCAAGCAATCGTTCGGTGACCGTGCCCGGGCCGACATAGGCCTCGGTGGATAGCCTGGTCTGTTCGGGGGCAGGCAGCGCCTTGCGGTCCGCCTTCCCGTTCGAGGTGAGGGGCATCTTATCGAGAAATACGAAGGCGGATGGGATCATGTAATTGGGCAACCTCTGTTCAAGAAATATTCTCAACCCATCTACCAACAAATCCCCCTGCAGGCTTTCCAAAGGGTTATTTGCGTATTCCTTCCAATCTCGCGGCTCAACCGTCTTGTGAGGTAACACTGGCCTGTCCGCGTCACAGTCGGGCGGCGCGGCGCGTTTCCTGAAGACTATGTCGTAGCAATAATCTTCTCCGGTGTCGGACCAGATGATGTTGACCGAATAGGGTAAGTCAAGAGCAATAGCCCATACCTGTTGGGGGTGTATTCCGCGCTCCGCGGCCATCGCTTTCTGCAAAGCTGCGTTGAGATCACCGACGGTGGCCGAGGGGCCGTTGCTGGCGATAAACTGTATCGCTTTCAAATCTTCCGCCAAGCGTCCGTTCGGCACTCGTGTGATAACCAAGCATTGCGGACGGCGGTCCTTGATCAGCTCCAACGTGGCTTGCAGACTCCAGTTTTCAGCGGGCCAGTCAATCCAAGTGGCGTTCTGTGTGGGCCGGAGGTGTTCGCTCAAGTGCAGAATCACGTCATATCGGAATTTCGTCAATTCATTAAGACAGTGACCTCCCTTGAGTTGATAGTCGACGTATGCGACGGCGGGTAGAAGACTCCTAATGGCCAAGAAATAGTCCGGATCTATGAGAAGCTCTCTTTCCTGACTAATGCCTTTCTTAACTCGCTGGCGCAATTCCGAAATAGTTAGTGTCGACGGCGCTTGATAAAGCTGCACCGAGCAATGCAATGCTTCAATTAGTCGCAGGTTACGGACGCCGCCGATAAACACACAACCGTTTGGTTTCAGCTTGCTTATCGCGCCTTGTATGACGCGGGACAAATATTCGATTGTATCGAAGTACTGTACAACCTCGTTTATGACAACAAGGTCAAATGCATTGGCTGGAATGCCCTCAAAGTCATCGGCCGGCCTGTGGGATAGCTCAACTTCAGACAAGTCGTCCTCGCGCAATGCGATTTCTTTCGTCAGTAAGCGGATAGCTTCTATTGAATAGTCAGTGCCATGATAGTAATCGCAATGAGGGGCAATCTTCTTGAGGAGCAGTCCTGTTCCACATCCGATCTCCAATACGCGGCGCGGCCGCAGAGCCAGAATCCTCTGGATCGTATCGTCTACGCATTCAATAACATCCTCTTCAGGCAGTGGCTCGCCTGTGTAGCTGTTTATCCATACCCTTCGATTCAGAGCTGAATCCTTTGAAGTTAACTCGTTCATTCCATAAACTGAGTCAAACACGGATTGCCACTGATCGACTAAACTCGCACTCGCATGTCCATTGATCGCTGCTTTCTTGGGCTCGTTCAAGCCTGGTTTGACGACGAGGTATGCAACGAGGCTATCACGATCAGGGCCAAGCTCCCTGAGCATCACCGCCGCCTCCTGGATCGCGTGGTGTCGTTCGAGCACCGACTCTATTTCGCCTAACTCGATCCGCAATCCCCTCAGCTTCACTTGCTCGTCAAGTCGTCCCGCGAACTCGATCTCCCTGTCTTCCCGATATCTGACGAGGTCTCCGGTGCGGTATAGCCTCCCCCCAATGTCACCTCCATAGCGATCTGGCAGAAAGACGGCTGCGGTTTGTCCTCCATCATTAACGTATCCACGCCCTACTCCTTCTCCACCGACATAGAGCTCCCCAAAGACACCCATCGGCATCAGATCGTGCTGGGTATCCAAGACGTATAACTGAGTGTTTTGCAATGCCCGGCCGATCGGTATATTTACTGCGCGTTGCTCGGGCTCCTCACTCACTAGGTAGTGCGTCACGTCATCCGAGCACTCAGTTGGTCCATACGCATTCACCAGTGGTACTGGAGAATAGTCCCTCAGCCACTGGCGGCACAGAGCTACCGGCATCGCCTCACCGGTCACAAGCAGGCACTTGAGACTCCCTACGACGCTTCGTTGATCGTCTCGGTGGCTCAATTCTTCCACCAAGACTTGGAGCATCGACGGGACCGTCTCCAACACGGAGACCGCAGTACTAGCAAGCTCCTTCACCATCTCTACTGGGTCGTGCGTCACTTCGTCGCCTAACACCTCAACCCGAGCGCCCACCAGAAGCGGGGCGAGCATCTGCCACACCGAGATGTCGAAGCCCTGCGAAGCGGTCTGGGCTACGACGTCCGCGGTTCCCAGCTGCAACTCGATCAACTTGG
>Ga0207103_10166_pt1 | contig 10406 bp, 11 predicted proteins | sample Alteio_BWMinHeat_81_FD_153546 | JGI IMG/M metagenome (GOLD analysis project Ga0207103, IMG submission 153546) | Enriched cells from forest soil in Barre Woods Harvard Forest LTER site, Petersham, Massachusetts, United States -... | ecosystem: Environmental > Terrestrial > Soil > Temperate forest >...
GCACAAACAGTTATCTTCACTGATAATTCTTCGGGAATAGTTTCACAACGCAAATGGTATTTTCCCGGAGGAACTCCTTCCACTTCAACAACAACACCGGTTACTGTAACATATAATACTGTTGGTAATTTTCCTGTTGCATTAAAGGTATTGAATGCTTCGGGAACAGATTCAATGTATTCGGCAAATGCAATTTTTGTTGGCGGACTTAATTTACCATTCAACGAAAATTTTGAAAATAATTCACCAACACTTTCTTCATGGACAATTGTAAATCCCGGAAGCGACAGCACATGGAGACTTGCAACTACCGGTGGATTAACAACAGGTTCGCAATCGTATTGCATGCCGTTTTACAATTATACTTCAACAGGTCAGCGTGACGGATTGGTCTCTCCTGCATTGAATTTTTCAGGAATGACGGCTGTAAAACTGAACTTCAAACATTCGTACACCCGAAGAAGTTCCACATCAACCGATTCGCTTGTTGTTTATATTTCTGCAAATTGCGGAACGTCATGGATACGTGTTTTGAGTAAAGGTGAAACCGGCACAGGAACGTTGGCAACTTCACCCAACAGTTCGCTTTTTTCTTCAAACATATTTTATCCGTCAGCTGCAGGCGACTGGTGTGGTGGAGGTATTGGCGCAACATGTAACCAAATTGATCTGAGTGCTTACGCAGGATTGAACAATGTGAAGATAAAATTTGAAGGCTACAATAATCATGGAAATAATTTATACATCGACAGTGTAAATATCAGCGGAACATTTACAAAACCGATTGCGAATTTTAGCGTATCAAAAACTACAGCATGTGTTGGTGAGCCTATCAATTTAGCAGACTCGTCAACCAATATTGCAACCGTATGGCAGTGGACATTTACGGGTGCGTCAACACCTTCATCAACAATAAAAAATCCTGTGGGAATTATTTATTCATCTCCAGGAACATATACGGTAAAACTTGTGGTTTCGAATGCAAACGGAACTGACAGTATCACAAAAACAAATCTTATCACCATCAATTCCTCACCAAATATTCCTTCGGTGAGCAGCAATAAAGGTGCAGTGGTTTGTCCGGGAGACAGCATCCTGCTTACATGTGATTCGACAGGTACGGGATACAAATGGTTGTTCAATAATCAGCTTATTACAAATGCAATTTCAAAAACTGTGGCCGCTTATTTTGCCGGAAATTACCAGGTGAAGATCGCTGGTGCAAATGGTTGTGAAAGAATTTCAGGAATAAAAAATCTTATTGATAAACCTGCAGCTATAAATATTACAGGAAACACTGTTTCTAATTTCAACAAAATAGAAACGTACAGTGTTCCTTTAAATATTGGTTCAACTTATACATGGACGATAACAAATGGAACACAACAAACGGGGACAAACACAAATGGTATAACCGTGAAATGGAATGTTGCGAATGCAGGTAATGTGCGTGTTTATGAAAATGCAGCGTTCGGATGCAGCGGAGATTCTGTTTCAATAAATATTTCGCTTTCACCAAATCCCGGAATGAATACATTAGATGGATTTCCGAATTTTATGCTGTATCCGAATCCTGCATCAAAAGTAGTGAATATCGAATTTGATAATTCAACGAAACAAAATATTGAGGTCAGTTTTATAAATCTTTTGGGACAAAAAATGAGCACCGAAAGTGTAAACATACAGAACGGACATTTCAACAGAAGGATTGATATTTCTGATCTTTCGAAAGGAATTTATTTTGTGGAGGTAAAGAGTGAGAGCGGAAACAAAAAGATGAAAGTAGTGGTAGAGTAAAAAAGTTATATTTATATTTGAAGTATGATTGTACGCACTTATAATTTCGAAAACGAAAAGCAGGCATCGCAGTTTGATAAATTATATTTTAAAATAAAAGAAAAGAAAAATCTTACTGTTAAAGATGCCGTTTTAGGACTTGTTCACCATGCAACCGATGAAGAGTTGATTGCTTTTTTTACTGAAGATGATGAAGACCTGAAAATCATTTCATCTGATGAAGTTTTTAAGAAATATAAATCCTGATGGATGTATTTTACACAACCCGTGCACAACAAGCCATTGAACTAATTGCCGATTTTGTAGAAAGTAAAAATACGAAAGGAAGCGGAAAACGCTTTGCAAGAAAGTTTGAATCAGCAATAAATAAATATGCTAAAGAAAATGTTGATTTTGCAAAATGCAAAAATACGATCCTTGCAGCATTAGGTTATTCATGTCTCACAGTTAGAAATTGGGTAGTTGCTTTTAAAATTAAACGAAATAAATTTATTATTTACCGGATTATTTGGGGTAGATTATTAAACTGATCTCTGTCTGACATAATTTCTCAAACCTTCACCAGTTCTGAATACTGCTCTTCAATTTCATCCAATAAACCGAAAATCTCGTTGAAGTCATCAAGCGTTACGAGTTTCATGCGGTACTCTTTAAAATTCGGAAGTCCTTTGAAATAATGCGTATAATGTCTGCGCATTTCCAGCACACCGACAACATCATTCTTCCATTCGATGGATCGCGAAAGGTGCTTTTTACAAACAGCCACACGATCGGAAATGGTTGGCGGATCAAGTTCTTCACCTGTTTTAAAAAAATGTTTGATCTCGTTAAATATCCAAGGATAACCAATTGCTGCACGTCCGATCATAATTCCATCCACACCAAATCTATTCCTGTATTCCAGTGCTTTTTGCGGTGAATCAATATCTCCATTCCCGAAAATCGGAATTTGAATTCGCGGATTTTCTTTCACTTTTGCAATCAGGTTCCAGTCGGCTTCGCCTTTGTACATCTGCGTGCGTGTGCGCCCGTGAACCGAAAGTGCTTGTATGCCGACATCCTGCAAACGCTCGGCAACCTCAAGAATATTTTTTGTATTATCGTCCCAGCCCAAACGTGTTTTAACCGTAACCGGGAGATGCGTTGCTTTCACAACAGCTTCGGTCAGTCGCACCATTAATGGAACATCTTTCAGCACACCCGCACCTGCACCTTTGCACACCACTTTTTTTACCGGGCAACCAAAATTGATATCCACAAGATCAGGATTTGTGGCATCCACAATTTGTGTGGCAAGCTTCATCGCTTCTTCATCTCCTCCAAATATCTGAATACCGATCGGACGTTCGTATTCAAATATCTCCAGCTTCTTTCTGCTTTTTATCGCATCACGTATCAACCCTTCGGAAGAAATAAATTCGGTGAACATCAGGTCCGCTCCATTATCTTTACACACCGCACGAAATGGCGGATCACTCACATCTTCCATTGGTGCAAGCAAAAGCGGGAATTCTCCCAGTTCTATATTTCCTATTTTGATCAAATCAGTTAATTTGCGCAGCAAAAATACACAAATGCCCGATAACCTTTCATTCCGGTCACCAATCATTTTTTTCCTTTCACGGTTTCTGATCCTAATCGGAATGGTCGTATTTTTTTATTCGGTATTTTCTGTATTCGGTTTTACACTTTGCAAATTATTGTTCGGCATTGATTTTATAAGTAATCCTGACCTGATTAACAATCTTTCATCCAATCCTGATTCGCTGAACGCAGCAAAATTTTTACAGGTATTTGTACCTGTAGGCGGATTAATTATTCCTGCCTGGCTTTTTCCGAAAGCATTGCAATTGAATCCGGTTTCGTTTTTAAAAATTGATACCCGATTCGATATACGATATTTAGTTCCTTCTATCGTGCTGATAATCGTTTCGATACCTGTGATTGCATGGCTCATAAATGTAAATGAGAATATGCATTTACCGGAATCAATGCACGATCTGGAGATGAAACTTAAAGCTTCGGAAGACATGGCAGCACAACTTACAAATGCATTTGTAAAGACAAATTCGTTCTCCGGTTTATTACTGAATATCCTTGTCATTGCTCTCGCTCCTGCACTTTGTGAAGAATTTTTATTTCGCGGAACATTGCAGCAGTTTATTCTGATATGTTTCAAAAATAAACATGTTGCGGTGTGGAGTACTGCAATTATTTTCAGTGCAGTTCACATGCAGTTTTTTGGATTTTTCCCGCGTGCCGCACTTGGCATTTTTCTGGGGTATATGTTTGTTTATTCAAAAAATATATGGATTCCGGCAGCAGCACATTTTTTCAATAATTTAATGACATTGCTGGCATCGTATTATAAGTGGAACGAATCTTCCGAGTTGATGAAAGATGATTATGTGTTCCCTTTTTATGTGATCGCACTCAGTATTTTATTTTCTATTGCTTTGATTGTGCTGATGCATACATTTGAAAAGAAAGAACAAAAAACGGATGGCGTCTGATTGGGTAAAAATTTTCACAACATCAAATCCGATTGAGGCGGAAATCGTTCTGTCGATGCTGCATGAACACGGAATTGATGCCGTTGAGATGAACAAAAGAGACAGCAGTTATCAGGCATTTGGTTATGTTGATTTATATTGCTCACAAATAGATGTTATGGAAGCATTGGTTTTGATAACTAAAAATAATAAACGGTAATAAAAGAAATGAAAAATAATTTCTGGCAACGCACACTCACCGGTTTCATTTACGTAATTGCTGTTGTGTGCTGCACGTTATTCAGCGCATATTCTTTTTTCATTCTGCTGCTTATTGCAAATTTTTTCTGCATGAAAGAATTCTATGAGCTGGTTCTTCCCGATAAATCGTGGATCGAAAAATACCTGGGCATTATTGCAGGATCCGTCATATTTATCATGTTCGCCTTCACATTCTCTTCCCATCTTTCGCTGGCATGGTATTATCATCTCATTCCGGTGATCATGCTTATTTTCATCATCAAACTTTTTGAAAAAACGCATAATGAATTTGAAACTCTCGCCTTTCAGGTTCTGGGAATTGTATATATCACACTGCCACTTGTAATGCTTTCAAAAATGGGATTCTTCAATTCCTTTGAATACAGTCCGGGTATTCCGCTGGGATTTTTCTTTCTGGTGTGGACAAGCGATACAGGTGCTTACTTAACGGGAAGACAGTTCGGAAAACATAAGTTATTTGAACGCGTTTCACCAAAAAAAACATGGGAAGGAAGTGTGGGAGGATTAGTGTTAACACTGCTCGCTTCATATGGCGTTTCATTTGTGTTTGATGATGTAAATAAAATGGATTGGCTCATTATCGCTGTTCTTATAGTGATATTCGGAACATTCGGAGATCTCTTCGAATCTTTGTTAAAACGTAATTTACGGATCAAAGATTCCGGTGATCTTTTACCCGGACATGGCGGTGTACTCGATCGTTTTGACGCTGTGTTCTTTGCCGTTTCCGCTGTGTTCTTCTATTTGCTGCTTACAAATTAATTCATGAAACTTTTTAAAATTTACGCTTCCTTTTTTCTCATTGTTGGATTGTTTTTCGGGATCTCATTATTCTTTCCTCGCTATTTTAAATTTGAAAGCCACATTGAAGTGAACAAACCTGTTCACGAAACATTCACTTTTATGAATGATCTGCGCAACTGGGAAAAATGGAGTGCCTGGAATAAATCAATGGATACAACATTCACCGTTTTTTACGGAAAGCGTAGTGATTCGCTCGGAGGTCGCCAGCATTTTTATGGAAAACTTATCGGGAAAGGGAGCTTCTATATCAACAATTACAAGCCTGATGAATACTTCAGCTATGCACTTTATATGCTCGGAGGAGACGCCACTGCCGGAGGGACATTTTATTTTACAAAGCAAAATAACGGTACCATCATCTCCTGGGTTGATTCGGGTGATGTCGGTTACAATCCGATCTTCAGATATATGGTTCCTTTCAAAAAGAAATCAACGGAAGCCGCATTTACAGATGGGTTGAAAAGGATAAAGACAGCACTCGAATCACGTCCATAAATTTTTCACATTTTGCGTTTCACATTTTGTGAATTATATTTGTGATCATGAATACGCCTTCAAATCCGTTTCTCATCACCGGGTATCACTCACCTGAGTATTTCTGCGACCGTAAAACAGAAACAGATAAAATACGGTCGGCTCTCACTAACGGCAGAAATATTACACTGATCTCAAACCGGAGGATTGGAAAAACTGCACTTATCGAGCATGTTTTTCACAGATTGAGAGGAAAATCAAATGCCGGACTCATTCATATTGACATTTATCCCACACAAAATCTTTCTGACTTTCTGATTGCATTGGGAAAAGGGATATTCAAATCCACAGGCAATAAAACAGCAAAATTCCTTCAAACATTATTACAGTTCTTCAGCAGCATCGGAGGCAATATTGTTTATGATGCCATCAGCGGTCAGCCTTCATTCGAACTGAAATTTCATGATCCTAAACGAACGGCCAAATCCATTGACCAGTTGTTCGACTTTCTGGAAAAATCCGGTAAGCAATACTATATCGCCATTGATGAATTTCAACAGATCAGCAATTACCCTGAGAAAAATGTTGAGGCATTGCTCCGCAGCAAAATACAGCACCTGAAAAATGTACATTTTATTTTTTCGGGAAGCCACAAGCATGTACTTATTTCGATGTTCTCTGATTATAAACGACCGTTTTATCAGAGCACAGATATGATGTTTCTTGATACCATCGATCCTGCAGTTTATGAAGAATTTATTTTTCAGCATTTCAAAAATTCGAAAAGACAAATTAAACGGGAAAGCATAAAACTGATCCTTAAATGGTGCAGAAATCATACGTATTATGTGCAATATGTGTGCAACCGGTTGTATGCAAAATCCATTACTAAAATTGACGATGCCGAAGTGCAGGCAGTTTTTAATGAGGTTCTCGAAGAAACCAAAGCAACTTATTTCAATTACCGCAATCTCCTGACCGATGCACAGTGGAATTTGCTGCGAGCCATTGCCAACGAAGAACATGCAACAATGCCAACATCAGCAGGATTTATGAAAAAATATAATCTTGGAGGACCAAGCACTATCAACCGCTCACTGACAGCTTTGCTTGATAAAGAAATGCTTTTAAAAGGAGAGAACGGATATGTTGTTTATGATGTCTTCTTTTCGCGCTGGTTGGAACAGCTTCAATAATTTTTCACATTTTGCGTTTCACATTTTGTGAAAAATAAATTTATCCCTATCGGGTGGAAACACCTGACGGCACATTCTAAAACCTCAGCAACTCATCCAGTTCTTTCTTAAATCTCTCTTTCGGTAAAAAATTATCTTCGAGATGAATATTGAAAGGCACAGGAGTATCCAAACTTCCGCAACGCATCACAGGCGCATCGAGGTATTTAAAGCAATATTGCGAAATATGTGCGGCTATCTCTGCTCCAATTCCACCGGTCAATGTATCTTCATGTAAAATAAATGCCTTGCCGGTTTTCTTTACACTTTCTTCAACAGCATTTTTATCCCAGGGCAATAGCGTTCTCAGATCAATAATATCTGCACCAATTCCATTTTCTTCAACATGCTTCAAAGCCCAGTTAACAGCAGCTCCGTACGTGATGATGCTCACGTCATTTCCCTCCCGCACTTTACGCGCAGGACCAATTTCGAGTTCGTAATAATCATCAAAAACATCTTCCTCAATATCTACTGCCCGATATAAATTTTTATGCTCGAAAAACAGTACCGGATTCGGATCGTTGAATGCTGCAATGAGTAACCCTTTTGCATCGGACGGTGTGGAAGGATACACAATTTTCAATCCCGGCACGTGAAAGAACCACGCTTCATTGCTTTGAGAATGAAATGGTCCGGCACCAACACCAGCACCTGTCGGCATTCGTACTACCACATCGGCATTTTGCCCCCAGCGGTAAAAACTTTTTGCCATATTATTTACGATCTGGTTGAAACCGACACTCACAAAATCGGCAAACTGCATCTCTACCATCGCTTTCATTCCTTTTATCGAAAGTCCGTAAGCAGCACCTAAAATAGCACTCTCGCAAAGCGGTGTATTTCGTATTCTGTCTTTACCGAATTCTTCAAGCAAGCCTTGCGTAATCTTGAATGCTCCACCATATTCAGCAATATCCTGTCCCATGAAAATCAGATTATCATGTTGGCGAAGTGAAAGTTTCATACCATCCGAAATAGCGTCAATTAAGCGTTTGCGGGATTGGTTATTGGTTATTGGTTTAATGGTTACATATTGAAGTCCACCAAAATTTTCTGAAATTTTATTTTCTGATGGTGCATAAATATCAGCCAATTCAATTTTTGTATCCGCAATAATTTCCGGTTCATTCAATACTTTTTCAACTCCGGCATCGATCTCGGCTTTTATTTCTTCACGCAGCTTTTTGACCACCTCATCATCCAGAATTTTTTCGCTTTTCAGATATGCTTCATAATTCAGGATTGGATCTTTTTTGCCCCATTCTTCAAACAATTCCTTCGGAACATATTTTATTCCCGATGCTTCTTCGTGCCCGCGCATGCGGAAAGTCATGCATTCGAGAATGACCGGTTTATTTTTTTGACGGATTTCTTCCGCAAGCTTTTTTACGGTATCGTATACTTCAAGAATATTATTTCCGTCAATCTTCACCGCATCCATTCCGTAACCAATTCCTTTATCGATAAAATTTTTGAAACGGTATTGTTCGCTGCTCGGAGTTGATAATCCGTAACCATTATTTTCAATCAGAAAAATTACCGGCAGATCCCACACTGCTGCAGTATTCAGTGCTTCATGAAAATCTCCTTCGCTTGCTCCGCCATCACCACTGAAAACCACGGTAACTTTTTTTTCTTCTTTAAGTTTGTGTGCCAGTGCAATTCCATCCGCAACGCCAAGCATTGCGCCAAGGTGAGAGATCATTCCGACAATATGATGCTCGTTCGTTCCGAAATGAAAGGAACGTTCACGGCCTTTTGAATAGCCATTCATCTTCCCCTGCCATTGCGAAAATAATTTATCAAAAGGCATATTGCGCGATGACCACACACCAAGATTCCGGTGAAGCGGCAACACATATTCATCCTCATCAAGTGCCATTGTGCAACCTACGCTAATTGCTTCCTGCCCAATTCCTGAAAACCATTTGCTCACTTTCCCCTGGCGAAGCAGGATGAGCATTTTATCTTCGATCATGCGCGGTTTCAGCATGCCTTTATAAAGATTCAATAATATATCGTCAGAATATTTTTTGCGGTCGAATTGCATGTGAGAAAATTTTCACCTGCAAAATAAACGCAAAGACGCGGAGCAGCAAAGAATAAAATTTAAAATAAAAAAGCCGCTGATCTCTCAACGGCTTTCAGTGTTTATAAGGAAATCTTTATGAATTACTTTTCTTATGATCGGCTAAGAATTTCTCAAGACCAATGTCTGTAAGCGGATGTTTTAACAACGCAAGGATCGAATCGAGCGGACTTGTTATAACATGTGCACCAAGTTGTGCTGCTTTGATAATATGCATTGGGTTACGAATGGATGCAGCAAGTATCTGCGACTGATATCCCTGCATTCCATAGATCTGAGAAATCTGAGCGATGAGCTCCATTCCGTCATAGCTGATATCATCCAATCGTCCGACAAAAGGAGAGATATATGTTGCACCTGCTTTTGCAGCAAGTATTGCCTGCCCGGGTCCAAATATCAACGTGCAGTTTGTTTTTATTCCCATTGACGTGAGATGTTTGATCGCTTTCACACCTTCTTTGATCATCGGGATTTTTACTACAATTTTTTCATCAATGGATGCAAGTGTTTCGCCTTCGCGGATCATTCCTTCAAAATCAATAGAGATTACTTCAGCACTCACATCACCTTCCACGATCTCACAAATAGCTTTATAATGTTTCAGCACATTATCGTTTCCTTTAATCCCTTCCTTTGCCATAAGCGAAGGATTTGTGGTAACACCATCCAATATACCGAGATCATTGGCTTCTTTTATCTGAGCGAGGTTAGCCGTATCTATAAAAAATTTCATCGTATAATTATTTAATTTGCGCAAGTTTAATTCAAAAAAATTAAACCGTTCTACAAATATCATAAAAAAATGACTCCCGATAAAGAATTCTGGCAACAACGATATTCTCAAAACCAAACAGGCTGGGATATTGGCGAAATTTCGATTCCTCTTAAAAGTTATTTCGATCAGCTTAACAACAAAAAAATTTCTATCCTTATTCCCGGTTGCGGAAATGCGTACGAAGCTGAATACCTTATGCTGAATGGATTCACAGATGTTACGTTAATTGATATTGCAGCTAATGTGGTAAGTGAATTAAAACAAAAATTCAGTAAATATATCCCTGAAGGAAGATTGAAAATTATTTGCGGGGATTTCTTTGAACTTAATTCTTCATTTGATCTTATTATCGAACAAACTTTCTTTTGTGCAATTGATCCTTCTCTTAGAAAAAAATATGCTGAGAAAATGAATCAATTGCTCAAACCGGGAGGGAAATTAGTTGGTGTTTTATT
>Ga0207103_10365_pt1 | contig 10403 bp, 8 predicted proteins | sample Alteio_BWMinHeat_81_FD_153546 | JGI IMG/M metagenome (GOLD analysis project Ga0207103, IMG submission 153546) | Enriched cells from forest soil in Barre Woods Harvard Forest LTER site, Petersham, Massachusetts, United States -... | ecosystem: Environmental > Terrestrial > Soil > Temperate forest >...
CCTACGCATCGGAAATCGCGCCGCCCGGCAGGCGCGGCGAGTATATGGGGCTTTACACCATGTCCTTCAGCATTGCGTTCGCCACCGGGCCCTGGCTCGGCGCGCAAATCCTTCAGCGATGGGGAGGTCGCGCGCTGTGGGGAATTGCCTTTGCGTCCGGCTGCCTCTCGACCGCTCTCATGAGCCGCATCGGCTCGAAGCCGCACGCGACTCCCACGGCCGCCGAACCGGCGCCTTGATCACGGCACGGTGGCGAGCATGGTCTGCGCCACCGCCTTCACGCGCGCTGCGCACGGCTCGCATGCGGAAGATCCCGCCCCGGTACCGCAGTCGGCTTCCGTGTGAGTGGCGCCCTGAGCCGCGTGGAGATACTCGGCCGCCTTCACGGCTCGGCCGTTCTCCGCGTTCACGTTGCCGAGCAGCAGCAGAAAGATCGGGTTGTGCGGATAACTCTCCACGAGCGGCTCGAGGATCGTGATCGCCTGCTCGTATTGATGGTCGTATGTACGCAGGTTCTTCGCCAGGTAGAATCGCGCCTCCACCGCCGTCAGCTCGCCCTCCTTCATCGCCCGCTCGAGCTGCCGGATTCCTTCTTTCTTGCTGCCGCCCGGAATTCCCATGAAGACGCGCAGCACCTTGACGAACCCCGAGAGCGTATCCACGTAATAATTGTAAAGGCCGAGCCCCGCGTCGGCGTCTGCCATGTCGGGGTCGAGCTCCAGGGCACGCAGAAAATGCTCGCGCGCTTTCACGCCGGCGTGCGCCGTGGCGCGATGTTCGTCGCGTAGGCCGTGCAGCCGCGCCTCGAGCGCCAGCCCGATCCCCGCGTAGAGATGCATCTTCGCCGTTTCCTTTGCCGCAAGCTGCTTCTCCGCCAGGTGAATTGCCTTTTCCGCGAGCGCCAGGTACTCGTTGTCTCTGGCCTCTTTCGGTTTTTTCCACGCGTCAACCATCCCCCATTTCACTTCGTACGCGGCGCAGTAAATCTTCCACCAGCGCGCCTCGCCCTCGAGCAGATAGCCCAGCGGATCCTCGGGCTGCGACTCCTCCAGCGTGCGGAACAGCGCGATCGCGCCGTCCGGATCGCCGCCATACATCCGCGCGATACCTTCCTTCGCCGCCGCCGGCAGCGGAATCTTCTCCGCCATTGCCGGTAACGGCACGGCGAACGAAGCCACGGCCAGCGCCAGCAGCCATCGCGCTCCACGCTTCATTCTGTCTCCTGCTTCATCCATCCGACGAGCCATGACGCGGTAACGTACATCACATAGCATTCCAGAGCAAACGGCAGAAAGCCAAGATAGCCCGGCACCGGCATCTCGAAAATTTTCACCCCCTGAAATATCGGGAAAATGTAGTGCCATTTCCCCGCCGCCCAGTAATTCCAGAACTCCCATAACCAGCCGCACACCCATCCGGAAACAAGCAGCGAATAAAGCAGGCTGCGCCGCCCCAATGCCAGATCGCCCAAGAGCGACGGCAGCCGCAGTCTCCGGTTCAGCGGATCGAGCAGCAGCAAAAATCCCACCCACACCAGGCCAAAGAGATAGGCGCCGATGTGCCGCGGCACGATCAGCGGCGCCGTCAGGCACAGCAACCCGCAGACCATCATCGCTTGCTCGGCCCGCGCGGAAATCCGGATGGCTCGCTCACGCGCCCACCACCCGAACGACTCCACCAAATCCGCCGTTTCAAAGATGGCCGGCGTAATCGTCGCAAACGACCAGCCGTAGCCCAGCGTCGCCAGCAGCCGGCTCATCGGTAGGCCGTCGTAGCTCCAGTTCGTCAGCCGCAGGTTGTACGCTTCGAAAATCAGCCACAGCGGAATCGAAAGCAGCGTGGCGCGCGCCAGTTCGCGCGGCGCCGTGCGCATCCACGAGCGGCCCCGCACCGCAAAAGCCGCCGCGTCTGCCACCAGCAGATAAGCGGTCCAGACGATCGGCGTGAAAAAAGTCGACACCGGCTCGACATGGTGGAACATCAGCCACTCCGCGCCCCCGAGCGCCACCAGTCCCAGCCAGCCGTATGCCGGCAGCGGACGCCGCCGGTGCCGCAGAAACTCAGCCACCAGAATCGTCACCGTCGCGGCGGTGATGGCCACTCCCAGCTTCACCATGACGCGATAAGGTAGCGCATTTCACCGCCGTTTGGCGCGCCGGGAATTGAGCCGGAGCCGCGGCGTTCTCTGCTATGCTCTCCAATTCCTTGCCGGAACGCGGAGGTCGGGTGAGCGAGCCGGAAAAACTCGAGCGTGGCCTGGGGCTGCTCGAAGCAACGTCGCTCAACATGACTTTCATGGTGGGCATCGGGCCCTTCATCGTCATTCCGTTCATCATTCGCGCGATGGGCGGGCCGCAATGCCTCTTCGCCTGGGTGGCCGGCGCGCTTCTCGCCCTGCTCGATGGATGCATCTGGGCGGAGCTCGGCGCGGCCATGCCCCAGGCGGGCGGCAGCTACGTCTTTCTCCGCGAAGCCTACGGCGCCAATCGCTGGGGCCGCCTGATGTCCTTCCTCTTTATCTGGCAGACGTTGTTTCAGGCCCCCCTCAGCATCTCCTCCGGCGCGCTCGGCTTTGCCGATTACTCCGCCTACCTCACCGTCAAGGTTCCGGGACTCCAGCCCTGGCTTCAGGCGCACGCGGCTCAGGCAAATTACAACCGCATCGTCGCGCTGCTCGTCATCACGCTCGTCGTGCTCCTCCTGTACCGTCGCATCACCGCCATCGGCAAAATCTCCACCGCCCTCTGGGTGATCGTCGTCGGCACGATTCTCTGGCTCATCGTCGGCGGCGCCACCCATTTCAACGCCGCCCGCGTCTTCACCTATCCCCCCGGCGCGTGGAGCTTCTCCTGGATCTTTTTCGCCGGCCTCGGCCATGCCAGCGTTCAGACCGTCTACTCCTATCTCGGCTACTACAATGTCTGCCATCTCGGCGGCGAGATGAAGAACCCGGAGCGCAACATCCCTCGCGCGATTTTCATTTCCATCTTCGGCATCGCCCTCCTCTATTTCGCCATGCAGACCAGCATCTTGAGCGTGGTGCCCTGGCAGGAAGCGCAGAACTCGCCCTTCGTCGCCAGCCTTTTTGTCGAGCGCACCTTCGGTTCCGCCGGGGCCACTCTCGCCACCGCCCTGATTCTCGTCATCGCCTTCGGCTCGATCTTTTCCGCCACCCTCGGATATTCCCGCGTCCCTTATGCCGCCGCGCTCGACGGCAATTTTTTCTCCGTCTTCGCGCGCGTTCATCCCACGAAGCGCTTCCCGCACGTTTCGCTTCTCGCCCTCGGCGCAACCACCATCGTCTTTTGCATGTTCTTCAGCCTCTTCGCCGTCATTCGCGGCATCCTCGCCATGCGCTGCCTCATCCAATTTATTGCCCAGGCCGTGGGTCTGGTAATTTTGCATCGCCGCTGGGCCGCGGACCGTCTCCCGTTTAAAATGTGGCTGTACCCGGTGCCGGTGGTGCTGGCCATTCTCGGCTGGGCCGCCATTTTTGTTTCCACCGGACGCCGGCCGATGCTCGCGTCGCTTGCGGCGATGGTTGCGGGTATCCTGGTTTATCTCGGCCGCGCGCGCTGGCTCGGCCAATGGCCCTTCGAGGAGGCTGCGGGATGAAGCAATGCATCGCATTTTCTCTCGGTTTCGCGTTTTTGGCGGTGCTCGGCGCCGCTCCCCCGGCGCTTGCCCAGTCTCTCCCCGATACGCTCGAAGCCATTGACCACGCCCGCGTCACCACGCGCATCCTCTTCATCACCGCCCACCCCGACGACGAATGGCCCGGCCTGCTCGCCTATCTCTCCCGCGGCCGTGCCGCCGACGTCGCTCTTTTGACCATCACCCGCGGCCAGGGCGGCCAGAACGCCATCGGCCCCGAGCAAGGCGACGAAATGGGCATGCTCCGCACCCACGAATTGCTCGCCGCCGACAAGATCTACGGCGTGCAGCACCAGTTCTTCACTCGCGCCCCGGACTTCGGCTACTCAAAAAGCGCCGACCAGACCCTGAAAATCTGGGGCGCCGTTCCCGTCGAAGACATGGTCCGCGTCATCCGCATGTTTCGGCCGGACATCGTCATCAACGGCTGGGGCGGCGTGCATGGCGGCCACGGCCAGCATCAGGCCAGCGGCATCCTCACGCCGCAAGCGATTGCGCAGGCCGCCGATCCACATGCTTTCCCGCAACAGATTGCGCAAGGCCTCGCGCCATGGAAGACCCCGCTCGTACTCGGGCCCGTCTTCAGTGACGCTGCAGAGGGTCTGCGCATCCCCACCGACGAAATCTCACCGCTCTGGGGCAAGAGCTACATCGAAATCGGCATCGAAGGCCGCGCGCAGCACCGTTCCCAGGGAACGCCCGGCGCTTCGGGATCGCCTTTTTTCCGCCGCCCCACCTACCTCAAGTCCGCCGGCGGAGAAAAAGTTGACCCCGACGTGGAATCGTCGCACCTCGCGGATCTCGCCGAGCGCGTCGCCGCCATTCATGACGACGTAGTGGACGCGGACCTTTCCCTGCTCGCCGCGCGCGGGGCCGCGCTTCAATTGGATTGGCCGGCCGCCGCCAAGGCGCTGGCCAAGGCGGGGCAGGACATCGAATCCGCTCAGAAAACGCTTGCGCATCCGTCGGACGCCGCCGAAGAAAGCGTGCTCTACGATCTCACCTGCGCGCGCGAGAATATTGACGCCGCCCTCGCTCAGGTGCTGGACCTGCGCATCGAAGCCCACGCCGACCGCAGCGAATTGGTCGCCGGCGAAAGCTTCTCCGTTCATCTCGAATCCATCGAGCGCCCCGGCATCGCCAGTGAAACCGCAAAGCCGTCGCTCGTCCTGCCTTCCGGCTGGAGCGTCACAAAGCAGGAGCCGGACGAGAACGGCGCCCGCGTCACCGTCGCGATCCCCGCGGGAGCCGTCGCGCCGCACTCCCCGCAGGACGCCGTCCTTCCCTGGCCGCCGCCGCTTGTTCAGGCCGAATGCCGCGCCACCGTCGAAGGCTACGAGTTCGCCGTGAAAGTCCCGGTCGTCTCCGTGCAGTTCACCTCGACCGAAGTCGTCACCTATCCGCTCGCGCTGGTGCCGGCTCTCTCGCTCACCGTCGAGCCGCGCCAGGTCATGCTGCCCGCGAAAAACGCGTCGCGCCCCGTCGAGCTCCTCGCGCGCGTCCGCTACCACGCCACCGCTCCCGCGGACGTCACCGCCGGCCTCGACGTGCCCGCCGGCTGGCGCGTCGATCCGGTCGCGCCGCTGCACTTCACTGCGGCGGGCGACCAGCTTGTGCGCTTCGTGGTCACGCCACCGTCGCAGTCCGCCGCCGGCGCTTATCCGTTGAAGCCCTTCGCAAGGCGCGGCAACGAAGCCTTCCGCGAATCCGTCGAGCCGCTCCCCTCGCTGCCCACTCGCCTCTGGACCGAGCCGGCTGACGCCACCGCTCACGTTGTCGACCTCGTCGTGCTGGAAAAGTTGCGCATCGGTTACATCAGCGCCGGCATCGATCCCCTGCCGGAACTCCTGCGTCAGCTCGGCATTCAAGTGGACATGCTCGACGAGGTCGCGCTGGCATTCGGCGACCTCCGCCGCTACCGCGCCATCGTCGTCGGTATCCGCGCCTACGAGCTCCGCGGCGACGTCGTCCGCTCCAACCCGCGTCTGCTCGACTACGTTTCCGCCGGCGGCACTCTCGTCGTCCAGTATCAGCGCGACTTCGTCTGGAATCGCTACAAGCTCGCGCCCTATCCCGCCACCATGCCGCAGCAGACCTCCCGCACCACCGACGAAAATTCTCCCGTGCGCCTCCTCGCCCCGGAGAGTCCGCTCTTGAACTTTCCCAACAAAGTCACTCTCGATGATTTCAAAGGCTGGGTGCAGGAGCGCGGTCTCTACTACTGGGGGACATTCGATTCGCGTTACCAGCCCATCCTGGCTTTCCGCGATCCGGGCGAGGAAGAAGCCAAGGGCGCGCTCGTCGTCGCGTCCGTCGGCAAAGGTACTTACATCTACACCGGCATTTCTTTTTTCCGCCAGCTTCCCGCCGGCGTCCCCGGCGCCTATCGCCTCTTCGTCAATCTCTTGAGCCAAAGCAAGTGACGATGCGGCGAGCATCGTCATCCCGAGCGAGCGAAGCGAGCCGAGGGATCTCTCTTTCCTTGCGACGCGATGAGCCAAAATGGGGCCCCCAGGTCGAAGAAGGGGCCGCCTACGTCCCCGGCAAGGGGAGCGTGGGGGATCAGTCAGTCGAGCCTGGGGGATCAGTCATCCTGGAGCGCAGCGAGTCGAAGGACCCCTCTTGCACGATGCGGCGAGCCAACGTCCGTCAGTTACTTTTTGAATTTGTCAGGCTGGAACTTCCCGGCGTCGACGTAATTCTTGTTGATCTCGATATACGACTGCCACTTCTCCGGCAGATCATCCAGCGCGAAAATGGCCGTCACTGGGCACACCGGCACGCAGGCGCCGCAATCGATACACTCCGTCGGGTCGATATACAGCTGCGGCACTTCGTCGAACGTCGGCCGGCCGTCTTCATAAGTCCGGTTCTTCGCCGGATGGATGCAATCCACCGGGCACACGTCCACGCAGGCCGTGTCTTTGGTTCCAACGCAGGGTTCAGCGATGATGTATGCCATCGTTCAAGACTCCTCGATACGATCTAATTTCTAATTGTACCCTCATTTCGCCTGCCGCTTGCAACTCTCCCGCATCGTGCTAACGTCGTTAGCCGGAAACAGGCCGCCGCCGTGTCACTCGCCGCTCACGAATCGCCTCTGCCTTTCTCTCCGCCCATGGCGCGCATCCCCGAGGGCTGGTTCCTCATGGGCAGCGACGCCGGCCAGGACAACGAGCGCCCCGTCCATCGCGTCTGGGTGGACGCCTTTGACCTCGCCGCGTTTCAAGTCACCAACGCCGATTACTCTCCTTTCCTCGCCGCCACTGCTCACCGCCAGCCCCTGCATTGGCACGATCCTCTCTTCAACGCTCCCGCGCAGCCGGTCGTCGCCGTTTCCTGGTTCGACGCTGTCTCTTATTGTGAATGGCTCAGCGCCCAGACCGCGCGCCGCTATCGCCTGCCCACCGAAGCCGAATGGGAGCGCGCCGCGCGCGGCGGCGCCGAAGGCCTCGCCCATCCCTGGGGCGATGCGCCTCCCGAGAAAAGCCTCCCCGACTACGCCCAGCGCTGGCGGACCGGCCCCGAGCCCGTCGGCCTCTACCCGCCGAGCACCTTCGGCCTCTTCAACTTCGGCGACAACGTCCACGAATGGTGCGCCGATTGGTTTGCCGCCGACTACTACTCCGTCTCGCCGGACCGCAATCCGCCTGGCCCCACCGGCGGCGTCCGTCGCTCCTCCCGCGGCGGCTCGTGGCGCCATCACATCAAGGCCTCGCGCTGCGCCGCGCGCTCCAGCATCCCTCCCGAATTCCAGTACGCCGACTACGGCTTTCGCCTCGCCCGCGACCCCGCCACCTGAAGCAAGCTCTTCGCTCCTGTCCGGCTGCGAACAGTTCGCGCCACAACCGGACACATCGCCCCCGCGCCTCCTTCAGCAAGCCAAATAATCTCTTATGCTTAGAGGTAGCGGCTTCTGGCAGCCTGCGTGCCATCCACACCATATGGGAAACCTCGTTCAGGACCTCAAGCACGGCTTTCGCACGCTCCTGAGGAGCCCGGGATTCACCACGGTAGCGGTGATTGTCCTCGCCCTTGGCATTGGCGCGAACACCGCCATTTTCAGCGTCGTCAACGCCGTCCTGCTACAGCCGCTGCCTTTCCCAGACCCTGCGCGCCTCGTCCAGATTTGGCATGTGCCTCCCGCCAAGAGTTTTCCCGGATTCACGCGTTTCTCGGTTTCCGCGGCAAACTATTCCGACTGGGCCGCCCAGAATCGCTCCTTCGAACAAACCGCCATCTTCGCCTTTTCCGCCGCCAACCTTGCCGGGCGCGACCGGCCCGAAACCGTGCGCATGGCGCGCGTCTCCGCCGGTTTCTTTCCCGCGCTGCGCGTGCAGCCGCTCTTGGGCCGCACCTTCGCTCCCTCCGAGGACCAGCTCGGCCACGGCCACGTCGTCATTCTCAGCTACGCTTTCTGGCAGTCTCATTTCGGCTCCGACCCCGGCGTCGTCGGGCAGAGCATCTCCTTCGACGGCCAACCTTACTCAATTGTCGGCGTCATGCGCGCGAACTTCCGCTTTCCCGAATTTGCCCAGGCCTGGATTCCCATGGCCTGGTCGGACCAGGAGCGTTCCGTCCGCGGCGAGCATCACTACGGCGTCATCGCCCGCCTCAAGCCCGGCGTCGCTTTGCCGCAGTCCCAGGCGGAGATGAGTTCCATCTCCAGCCGCCTCGAACAGCAGTATCCCGAGGACGACAAAGGCTGGGGCGCCGTGGTTGTGCCGCTTCGTGAACAGTTGGTCGGCGAGATTCGCCTCCCCTTGCTCGTCCTTCTCGGCGCCGTCGCTTTCGTTCTTCTGATTGCCTGCGCCAACGTCATGAATCTTGTGCTGGCCAGGATGCTCTCTCGCCAGAAAGAAGCGGCCATCCGCGCTGTGCTGGGAGCCAGCCGCGCCCGCGTCCTCCAGCAGGTGATGGCGGAAACTCTTCTGCTGGCTCTGGCCGGAGGCGCTCTCGGTCTTTTCCTCGCACAGTTCGGAGTCTCGCTGATCGTCGCCTTCTTTGGCGATAACCTGCCGCACACCTCCGAGATTCGCTTGGACGCCTGGGTCCTCGGCTTCACGCTGCTCGTCTCCCTCGCCACCGGCGTCGTCGCCGGTCTCGCGCCGGCCTGGCGTCTTACTCGCGCCAACCTCAACGACGCGCTCAAGCTCGGCTTGGGCCGCACCGACGCCGATACCGGCGGCGGCCGCCTGCGCAGCGTTCTGGTCGTCTCCGAAGTCGCGCTCTCGCTCGTTCTTCTCATCGGCTCCGGCCTGCTGATTCGCAGTTTGTGGATGCTTCGCCGCGTCGATCCCGGCATGGACACGCACAACGTCTTGACCATGTATCTTCCCGTCTCCAACTCCCGCTTCGCCACGCCCGCCGCGCAGACCGCTTACTTCGACCAGGTGCTTCGCCGCGTGCAGGCCCTGCCCGGCGTCGAATCCGCCGGTGCGATTGATTCGCTCCCGCTCGACGGTGGCGGCTCCAGCGAGCCGATTGTGATTGAAGGCCGCCCCGCCGGCGCAATGTCCGAGCAGCCCGAAGTGGGCGTGCGCCTCGTCAGCCCCGGCTATTTCAGCGCTTTGCGCCTTCATCTTCTCCGCGGCCGCACCTTCAACGACTCCGACGCCGCCGGCGGCCAGCCCGTTATCGTCATCAGCGCATCCATGGCCCGCCGCTTCTGGGGACAGGAAGATCCCCTCGGCAAGCACCTCACGATTTCTTTCTCCCCGCAATTCTCGCGCGAGATCGTCGGCATTGTCGGCGACGTCAAGCAGGATGGCCTTGATGTCGCCGATACCGAAGCCACGCTTTACATTCCGATGAACCAGACTTCCGTCTCCTCCATGGGCGGATGGCACTCGTTCGGCATGTCGCTCGCCGTGCGCACTTCCACCGAGCCCGCCGCCATGTCCTCCGCCATTTCCGGCGCCATCCACCAGGTCGATCCCGATCAGCCGGTCGCTGAGGTCCGGACCATGGACGAAGTCCTGACGCAATCCATCTCCCCCCAGCGTTTCAATATGCTCCTGCTGGCCGCCTTCGCCGGCCTCGCCCTGCTTCTCGCCGCCGTCGGCATCTACAGCGTCCTTTCCTACACCGTCCGCCGCCGCTCCCGCGAGATCGGCATTCGCATCGCCCTTGGCGCGCAGCTCCGTGACGTCCTCCGCATGGTCGTGCTCGACGGCATGAAGCCCGCGCTCCTCGGCCTCGCCATCGGTCTCGCCGGCGCCTTCGCGCTCGGCCGCGTCCTCGCCGGCCTCGTCTTCGGCGTCAGTCCCTCCGACCCCGCCACTTTCGCCGCCGTTTCTTTCCTCCTCGCGATGGTCGCGCTTCTCGCCATCCTCGTCCCCGCCTTTCGCGCCACCCGCGTCGACCCCATGACCGTCCTCCGCGACGAATAGAAACTGTTTCCTCAAATTGACGTGCCCGCCCGACACGGGTACGATTGCTCCGTCCTCAGGAGGAAACGCGAATGGCAAAGAAGACTCGTTTGACGAAAGTCGCCCAGGGAATTGGAGCCGCCGTCGGTCGCGCCGACCGCGCTGCCCATCAGGTGGCCAAGGTTGCCGCCGCCGCCCAGGATGAGCTCGCGCGCCTGCGCAAAGACGTTCAAGCCCTCACCAAAAAAGTGAAGAAGGCGACCGAGCGTCTGAAGCGCGCCGCACGCTGACGGCGCCGCGCGCGCTTTTCGCCTTCCTCTATCCTTCATCCTTGCCTCCCGGACGGCTCGCCGCTGCTCCGGTGAACTGATTCTCTTG
>Ga0207103_10385_pt1 | contig 10395 bp, 10 predicted proteins | sample Alteio_BWMinHeat_81_FD_153546 | JGI IMG/M metagenome (GOLD analysis project Ga0207103, IMG submission 153546) | Enriched cells from forest soil in Barre Woods Harvard Forest LTER site, Petersham, Massachusetts, United States -... | ecosystem: Environmental > Terrestrial > Soil > Temperate forest >...
CGGAGGAACGGCACGCACGGATCGTGGAGTCGATGGAACAGTAAATGGCGAACGGAATGACGCTCGATCGAATCTTGTTTTACTTTTTCGCGGGCCTGGCGATTGCGTCCGGGGCGCTGATGGTGACCCGCAAGAACGTGGTCCACAGCGCGGTCTTCCTGATCACGGCGCTGCTGGCCACGGCGGGAATTTTTCTGCAATTGCAGGCGGAGTTTCTGTTTGCCGTCCAGATCATTCTGTACGTGGGCGGGATCATGGTGCTGTTCGTATTCGTGATCATGCTGGTGAATCTGGATGTGTCCATGCGGCAACTGCCGTTCAATAAGCAGGGCTGGGTGGCATTGCTGCTGGGAGTGGCGCTGGGCGCGGAGTTGCTGGTGGCGCTGAGGGGCGGCGTGGGAACGCTGGGGCTGCCGCCCGCAGCCGGGCCGGCGGCAGCGATGGGAAATACAGAGGTGGTGAGCGACGTCCTGTTTCAAAGCTACATGCTGCCGTTTGAGGCGGCTTCGATTCTGCTGCTGGTGGCGATGATCGGGGCGGTGGTGATGGCGAAGCGGAGAGTGTGAAGATGGTCCCGACGAGCAATTATCTGTTCCTGAGCCTGGCGCTGTTCACGATCGGAGTGATCGGGGTGCTGACGCGGCGGAACGTGATCATTATCCTGATGTCGATCGAGCTGATCCTGAACGCGGTGAACATCAACCTGGTGGCGTTTTCGCACATGCTGGGGTCGGTGAATGGGCAGGTGTTCGCCATTTTCGTGATCACCGACGCGGCGGCCGAGGCGGCGGTGGGGCTGGGAATCATCATCGCGTATTTCCGGAACCGGGAGACGGTGCTGGCGGACGAAATGGATTTGCTGAAGTGGTAGGCGGAGCCGAATGACGTCCTACTTTCTGGATCACATCTGGCTGATACCGCTGTTCCCGCTGGCGACGGCGGCGGTGATGCTGCTCGTCGGGCGGCGCCTCGCGAACGCGGCGGTGAGCGTGCTGTGCGTGGGCAGCGTGCTGGTGTCGTTCGTGTACGCGGTGGGCGCCTTCCTGGAGCTGGTGGCGCGGCCGGCGGGAGAGCGGCTGGCGCAGACGATCCTCTTCGAGTGGATTCCGGCGGGGGCGTATCACACGAGCGGCGGGATGCTGGATCGCTTTGTGGCCGACTGGGGCTTTCTGCTGGACCCGCTGTCGGGAGTGATGGTGCTGATCGTCACCGGCGTAGGGCTGCTGATTCATTTCTATTCGATCGGGTACATGGGGCACGAAGGCGGCTACTACCGCTTCTTCGGTTACATGAACCTGTTCATGTTTTCGATGCTGACGCTGGTGCTGGCGAACAACATCCTGCTGATGTTCGTGGGCTGGGAAGGCGTGGGGCTGTGCAGTTATCTGCTCATCGGGTTCTACTTCAAGAAGAAATCGGCGGCGGACGCGGGGAAGAAGGCATTCATCGTCAACCGCATCGGAGACGCGGGCTTCCTGCTGGGGATTTTCCTGATCTCGGCGACGCTGGGGACGCTGCGGTTCGCGGATTTCCACGCGGCGCTCGTGGCGGGGCAGTACGCGACGGGCGCTTCGGTGATGACGGCGATCGCGCTGCTGCTGTTCGTGGGCGCGACGGGGAAGTCGGCGCAGATCCCGCTGTACGTCTGGCTGCCGGACGCGATGGAAGGGCCGACGCCGGTAAGCGCGTTGATCCACGCGGCGACGATGGTGACGGCGGGCGTGTACATGGTGGTGCGCAACAACGCGTTCTACCAGCTGGCGCCGGCGGCGATGGCGGTGGTGGCGGTGATCGGGGCGCTGACGGCGATCTTCGCGGCGACGATGGGGCTGGTGCAGACGGACATCAAGAAGGTGCTGGCGTATTCGACGATCTCGCAGCTGGGGTACATGTTTCTGGCGTGCGGCGTGGGCGCGTTTGCCGCGGGCATCTTCCACGTGATGACGCACGCGTTCTTCAAGGCGCTGCTCTTTCTCGGGGCGGGCAGCGTGATCCACGCGATGTCCGGCGAGCAGGACATGCAGAAGATGGGCGCGCTCGCGGGGAAAATTCCAACCACCTACCGGACGATGCTGATCGCGACGCTCGCGATTGCGGGGATTCCGCCGCTGGCGGGCTTTTTCAGCAAGGACGAAATCCTGGGCAAGACGTTTGAGGCGAATCACGTGCTGTGGCTGGTGGGGTGGGTGACGGCGGGGCTGACGGCGTTCTATATGTTCCGGCTGCTGTTTCTGACGTTCTACGGGACGTCGCGCGTGCCGCACGACGTGGAGCACCACATCCATGAATCGCCGGCGACGATGACGGTGCCGCTGATGATTCTGGCGGCGCTTTCCGTGGTCGGCGGCTGGGTCGGAATCGGCGGGCGGTTCGAGCATTTCCTCGACCCGGTGATTGTGCCGATGGCGGAGCGGCCGGAGGCGGCGTCTTCGGCGGGAACCGAATACGCGTTGATGGCGGCGTCGGTGCTGATCGCGCTCGCGGGCATCGCGCTGGCCTGGCAGATGTACCTGAAAAATACGGCGCTGCCGGCGAAGCTGGCGAAGAGCTGGAACTGGCTCTATCAGCTCGTGTACCACAAGTATTATGTGGACGAAATTTACGACGCGATGTTCGTGAACCGCGCGAAAGACCTTGGGCTGGCGCTGGGGTCGTTCGACGCGAACGTGATTGACGGCCTGGGAGTGAACGGGGCGGGCTGGCTGACGCGGTTTATCTCGACGCTTTCGATGTGGTGGGACACGTGGATTGTGGACGGCTCGGTGCGGCTGGGCGCGCGCATCGTCTGGCTGGTGAGCTATCCGGTGCGCATGATGCAGACGGGGCTGATGCAGAGCTACATGCTGGTGATCGTCTTGGGGCTGATCGGATTCCTGGGCTACTACTTCTATTTATGGAAGCACTAGCGGGTTTCGCTAGAAGGGGACGGAACGGATGCAATTCTACGACAGCCACATCCTGAGCGTCGTGTTGTTCACGCCGGTTGCGGGGGCGTTGCTGATGCTGCTGATCCCGCGCGACAACGCGGCGGCACACCGGTGGATGGGGAATCTATTCGGATTTCTGGGACTGATCGTGTCGCTGCCGCTGCTGTGGCGCTTCGACGTGCACGAGGCGGGATTCCAGTTTCTTGAAACGCACGAATGGATTCCATCGATCGGGGCGCGCTACACGCTGGGGATCGACGGGATCAGCTTCCTGATGGTGATGCTGACGACGGTGCTGGGTGCGATTTCGATCCTGTCGTCGTGGAGCGCGATCCGGAAAAGGGAGAAGGAATACTACATTCTTTTTCTGCTGCTGCAGACAGGAATGCTGGGCGTCTTCATGTCGCTCGACTTCGTGCTGTTCTACGTGTTCTGGGAAGTGATGCTGGTGCCGATGTATTTCCTGATCGGGGTGTGGGGGAGCGAGCGGCGGCTGTACGCGGCAATCAAATTCTTCCTGTACACGCTGGCGGGCTCGGTGGTGATGCTGCTGGCGATCGTGGCGATCTACTTCAACGCGCATACGTTCGATATCCGCACCATCCTGGAGGCGCCACACGCGTTGTTTTCGGTGCAGCTCCAGAAGTGGCTCTTCTGGGGCTTCTTCTTTGCATTTGCGATCAAGGTGCCGATGTTCCCGTTCCACACTTGGCTGCCGGATGCCCATACGGAAGCGCCCACGGCCGGCTCCGTGATCCTGGCCGGCGTCCTGCTGAAGATGGGGACGTACGGTTTTATGCGCTTTTCGCTGCCGATGTTTCCGGACGCGACGACGGCGTTCCGCTGGATCATGATCCTGCTTTCGATCATCGGAATCATTTACGGGGCGCTGGTCTGCATGATGCAGAAGGATATGAAGAAGCTGATCGCGTATTCGTCGGTGAGCCACATGGGCTTCTGCACGCTGGGAATTTTCGCGCTGACGCCGCTGGGGCTTTCCGGCAGCGTGATCCAGCAAGTGAATCACGGGATTTCGACCGGGGCGCTCTTCCTGATCGTGGGAGTGCTTTACGAGCGGCGGCACACGCGGCTGATTTCCGAATTCGGCGGGCTTTCGACGCCGATGCCGAACTTCGCGGCCGTCTACATGATCGTCACGCTGAGCTCGTTGGGCATGCCGCTGCTGAACGGGTTTGTGGGCGAGTTCACCATCTTGCGCGGAGTCTTCGAGGTGCCGGTCTACGGCATGCGCTGGGCCGCGTGGGGCGTGATCGGCGTGGTGCTGGGGGCGGCGTACCTGCTGTGGCTGTACCAGCGGGTAATGTTCGGCAACGTGACGAACCCGTTGAACGAGCACCTGCCCGACATGAACGCCCGCGAGTATGCGACGCTGCTGCCGCTGGTGGCGCTGGCGTTCTGGATCGGCCTCTATCCGAAGCCGTTGTTCCGGGTGCTGGACAAGCCGGTGGAGCAGCTGATCAAGCACTACAGTCCGGGCTACTACCAGGCGCCGCCGCTGGCGCCAGCTCCTTCCGCGAGCGGGGAATCGCCGCAGCCGGAGAGGAAATAGGCCGGGGCGATGCGCGACATCCTCTTCCAGATACGGGACATTCCACTCATCCTGCCGGAGCTGATGCTGGCCTTTTTCGGGATGGCAATCCTGCTCACCGATTTCCTTCTCGAAAAGGAGCAGAAATCGTGGAACGCGGTGACGGCAATGATGGGAGTGATTTTCAGCGGGCTCTCGCTGTGGATCATGTACCCGTCGGCGCGGGCCGGGCTCAGGGGCTTCCGGGGCACGATCGTCACGGACCAGTTTTTTATTTTCTTCGGGTTCATTTTTCTGGCGGCGACGGCGCTGGTGATTCTGCTTTCGGCGCGCTACCTCGAAATCGAAGGTGAGCAGCACGGCGAATATTATGCGCTGCTGCTGTTTGCGACGGTCGGCATGATGCTGCTGGCGTGCGGGAACGACCTGATCGTGCTGTTTATCGGCCTGGAGACGATGGCTATCAGCTTCTATGTGCTGACGGGATTTCTGCGGCGTGACCGGCGGTCGAACGAAGGCGCGCTGAAGTACGTCCTGCTGGGCGCGTTCAGCTCGGCGATCCTGGCGTACGGTTTTTCCATCCTGTACGGCATCTCCGGGTCGACGAATCTGGAGGATATCGAGACGGCGGTGGCGACGCGCCCGGCCACCGATCTGCTGGTGCTGCTGGCGCTCGCGACGGTGGCCGTGGGGCTGTTCTTCAAGGTGGCGGCGGTGCCGTTTCACCAGTGGGCGCCGGACGTGTATGAAGGCGCGCCAACGCCGATCACGGCGTTCGTCAGCGTGGCGTCGAAGACCGCGAGCTTTGCGCTGCTGCTGCGGCTGTTCCTGACCGTCTTCCACCCCATCCGCGTGGACTGGGAGATGCTGGTGGCGGCGGTGGCGGTGCTTTCGATGACGGTGGGGAATATCGCCGCCCTCACGCAGAACAACGTGAAGCGGCTGCTGGCGTATTCGTCGATTTCGCACGTCGGGTACATCCTGTTGGGGCTGGTGGCGGGGAACGAGCTGGGGCTGAAGGCGATGGCTTTCTACCTGCTGGTCTACGCGTTCTTCAACACCGGTGCGTTTGCCATTGTCATTATTTTGCGGCGCAAGGGGCTGATCGGCGATGAACTGGAAGACATGAACGGGCTGATCGAGCGGAGCCCCGGCGCGGCGATCCTGATGCTGATTTTCCTGCTGTCACTCGCGGGAATCCCGCCGACGGCGGGGTTTATCGGCAAGCTGCTGATTTTCTGGGCGCTGATCGAGACGCATCACGTGGTGCTCGCGGTGCTGGCGGTGCTCTACATTCTGCCGGCGGTGTATTACTACTTCCGGATTGTGGCGGCGATGTGGGTGAGCAAGGCGCCGGAAGGCCCGCGGCCGCGAATTTCACTGGCGCAGGCGCTCGCGCTGGGCATTTCGGTGGCGGTCACGCTGGCTGCCGGCGTCTACCCGGAGCCTTTCCTCCGGCTGGCAAAGTACTCGATCCTGCCATTCTTCCGTTCCTGAAAGTTTATGGCGCCCGACGAGCCAAAGCAGAGCACCGGTTTTCTCCGGCAGCTTTCGATGGCGATGGAGCTCCCGTTTGTGCTGGTCGGCGGCGTGCTGATCGGCGGCGGCAGTGGCTGGCTGCTCGACCGGTGGCTGCACACGGCGCCATGGCTTGCGCTGGTGTTGGGATTCCTGGGATTCGGCGCGGGCATCTGGGAAATCATCCAGCGGCTCACACGGGAGGAAAAGAAAGAGGAGCGCAATGGCGGGGGATGAAGGATTCTACGCCGCCGCCGAACGCCGCATCGAATATTTTACGGTTGGCGCGGGGATCGCGGGCGCAGCGGCGGCGGCGCTGCTCGGGAATGTGCGGGGAGGATGGGGAGTGGCCTGCGGGGCGGCGCTCGCGTGGATCAACTTCCGGTGGATGAAGCAGGGCGTCGGGGCGCTGGCCAAACTGGGCACGGCGCAAGGGGGCAGGGAGAAGCCGCGAGTTCCGCGGAGCGTATATTTCAAGTTTTTGGGCCGCTATGCTTTGCTCCTCGGTGCGGCGTATGTTATTCTCTTTCGTTTTCATACGCCGGCGTGGTCGGTTGTGGCGGGGTTATTGGCGGTGGTGGCCGGGGTGGTGATCGAGTTGCTGCTGCAGATTTTCGGCATCGTCCAGAGCAGGGAAGCCGGTTCGGCTAACGGGGACGCCTGAGGAATGGAAGAGCACACAATCTGGGTGACGGTCCTGGTGAACCGGCTGTTGGGCAAGCCGGCGCTGGCGCTGCTCACGGCGCTGCACATTCAACCGGCGAACCCGGAATACCCGATTCCCAATCACGTTTCTATGGAACTGCTGGTGTTTCTGCTGAGCGCGATTTTCTTTTTGTGGCTCAAGCGGCGAATTTCGGTGGACCGGCCGGGCGGGACGCAGCAATGCATGGAAGCGATCCTGACGAATCCGATGAACGTGGGCGTCCGCGACCTGCTGGAAGACAACGCCGGGCACGCTGGGGCGAGATTCGTGCCCATGCTGGGGAGCATCGGAATCTTCGTCCTGTTCTGCAACCTGATCAGCGTGGTTCCCACGCTGGAGTCGCCGACCGCGGTGGTGTCCGTTCCGTTCGGCTGCGCCATCGTTGTGTTCGCCTACTATAACTGGTGCGGTCTGATGCATCATGGCCCGCTCGGTTACGGAAAGCACTTTCTGGGTCCGGTGCTGCCGATGGCGCCGATTATGCTGCCGGTGGAGATCATCAGCAATCTGGCGCGGCTGCTCTCGCTGACCGTCCGGCTGTGGGTGAACATGTTCGTGAGCGAACTGCTGTACGGACTTTTTCTGGGCCTCACGCTGATCGTGTTTTTGTTCGCCGGAAAAGCGAACGCGCTTGGATATGGCCTGGGCATCGTGCCGCTTTTTGTGCCGGTGGTCTTCATCCTGCTTCATATTTTTGTGGCGGTGCTGCAGGCATTTGTGTTCACGATCCTTCCGGTGATTTACGTGTCCGGGGCGGTTGCGGAAGAGCATTAATCGGGCATCATCGCCGACCAGTGTGATCCAGGAAACCTGCGGTCTCCGGGAGCCACCGCCTGGCGGCACTTCATATAAGGAGAAAGCGAATGAGGAGATACGCGGTGTTCTTGGTAGCAGTGCTGGCGGTCCTGGTGTTGGCGCCAGCGGTATTCGCGGCCGATGGGGCCGTGCCGGAAACCAACTGGGTGGCCATTACGTCGGGCTTTGCCATGGCAATTGCGTCGGCGGCAGGCGGCTACGCGCAAGGGAAGGCCACGGCGGGCGCTTGTGAGGCATTCGCCCGCAATCCGGGAGCAGCGGCGTCGATTCGATTTGGGCTGATTCTTGGACTGGTGCTGATCGAATCAATGGCGCTGTACACGTTCGCCATCGTTTTTATGAAAGTGAAGTAATCAAGAGTTCCGACGACGGCCCGGGGGCGCAAGCCTCCGGGCCTTTTTGTTTTTAAAGCGGCAGCAGCACACGTGAGGGCAGCAACGTCAGGGCGAGTGAAGCGAGAAGGCCGCGCGCGCGGCAAACTCCATCACGCGGCTGGGAAGGATGCCAAGGCAGAGGGTGCCGAGCGCGGATACGACCAGCGCGAGGACGACCGCCGGAGCGACGCGGATACTCTCCCATTCCTTTTGCGGCTCCCGGAAATACATGACCACGATGACGCGAAGATAGTAGTAGGCGCCGACGGCGCTGTTGACGGCGGCGAGCACGACGAGCCAAACCAGCGCCCGGCTGTAATGCACCGCATGAGCAGAAGCGCCGTGCGCGGAATCGAGCGCGGCCTGGAAGGCGTAGAATTTTCCGAGAAACCCGCCGGTGGCCGGAAGACCCAGCAGCGAAAGCAGAAACAGTCCGAAGCAGGCAGCGAGGACCGGCTGCCGGGTCCCCAGCCCGGCGTAGTCCGAAATCTCGAGGCGCCGCTCGCCCACGCCGCCCAGGTGCGTGACCACGGTGAAGGCGCCGAGCTTCATGAAGGCATAGGCCGCAAGATAGAAGAGCACGGCGGCAACGCCGAAATCGGTGGAAGCCGCAAACGCCACCAGGATGTAGCCGGCGTGCGCGATCGAAGAGTAGGCCAGCATGCGCTTGATGTTGGTCTGGGTGAGCGCGGCGAGATTGCCGATGCACATCGTGAGGGCTGCAGAGAGCCAAATGGCCCAGAACCAGAAATGGCCGGCCGGGGCAAAGGCCACATAGAAAATGCGAAGCATGACGGCGAAGGTGGCGGCCTTGGGCCCGGAGGCCAGCAGCGCGGTGACCGGCGTGGGAGCGCCTTCGTAAACGTCCGGCGCATAAATCTGGAAAGGAGCGGCCACGACCTTGAACCCAAGGCCGACGAAAATCATCCCGAGTCCGAGAAGGACGAGCGGGGCGGGCAGGGCCGTGGCCGGGGAAGCGGCGATGGCTTCCAGGCGCGTGGTGCGGGTGGCGCCGTAGATCATGGCGATGCCGTAGAGGAAGAACGCGGTGGCAAACGAGCCCAGCAGGAAATACTTGAGCGAGGCTTCGTTCGACTTCTCGACGTTGCGGCGGAAGCCGGCGAGGATATAGCTCGCAATCGAGCTCATCTCGAGGCCGATAAAAGCGGTGACGAGCTCACCGGCGCCGGCCAGGACGCCCATGCCGGCGGTGGCGAAGAGGATCAGGGCATAGTATTCGCCGCGCTGGAGCCGCTCCTGCTCGAGGTAATCGATCGAGCCAAGAATCGCCAGCGCCGCCGCGCCCACCACCACGTAGTGAACGAAAACACTGAAGGAATCCACACGCATAAGGCCGCCGTACGCGTCGCCCGGATGCAGCGACGCCACGCGGACGGCAGCGAGCGCCGCGAGCGTGCCCAGGAAGCCCAGCCAGCCGAGCGCCTTCTTGTGCGCGTTCGCGACGAAAGGCTCCGCGAGCATCACCAGGATGCCGGAGAAGCACAGAACGATTTCCGGGGCGAGGCGGAAGAGGTTCTCGGCCGTGTCCGGAGAGAGATGCATCAGCGGCCCCTCGCGGGAACCTGGCGCGCAAGATGAATACCGGGCACCTGCATTTGCCGCAGCAGGCTTTGGCTCGAAGCTTCCATGCGGCGCGTAAAGAGCGGAGAGGCCACGCCCATCAGCAGGATAACGATTGCCGTGGCCACGAGAATGAAGCGCTCGCGGCGATTCGCGTCCGGGAGCGTGCGGTTGCGCTCGACGGTGACTTCTCCGAGAGCCACGCGCTGGTAGGCCCAAAGCAGGTAGACAGCGGAGAGGACCGCGCCGGTCGCGGCCCAGGACGCCCAGGCAGCGTGCTGGTCAAAGACGCCGATGAGGATGAGGAATTCACCGATAAACCCGTTGAGCAGCGGCAGCGCCAACGACGAAAGGCAGATGAACAGGAAAAAGCCGGAGAGGACTGGCATCGGCGTGGCCAGGCCGCCGAATTCACTGATCAGGTGCGTGTGCCGCCGGTCGTAGAGCATCCCGACGACAAGAAAGAGCCCGCCGGTGGAGACGCCGTGGTTGAGCATCTGGTAGATGGCGCCCTGGATGGAAATGTTGTTGAAGGCGAAGATGCCGAGGACGACGAATCCCAAGTGGCTGACGGACGTGTAGGCCACCAGGCGCTTGAGGTCGGTCTGCACCATGGCGACGAGCGCGCCGTAAACGATGCCGATGATGGCCAGGACGGCGATGACGGGCGCCATGCGGTGCGAGGCTCCGGGAAAGAGCGGGAGGCAGAACCGCAGCATGCCGTAGGTGCCCATCTTGAGCATGACGCCCGCGAGGATGACGGAGCCGGCCGTGGGCGCCTCGGTATGCGCGTCCGGCAGCCAGGTGTGCAACGGGAAGAGCGGCACCTTGATGGCAAAGGCGACGAAGAAGGCGCCGAAGAGCAGTAGCTCGACGCGTCCGGACAGCGGGGAGCCGCGCAGGCCGGCCAGCACGAGCGGAAGA
>Ga0207103_10130_pt1 | contig 10366 bp, 6 predicted proteins | sample Alteio_BWMinHeat_81_FD_153546 | JGI IMG/M metagenome (GOLD analysis project Ga0207103, IMG submission 153546) | Enriched cells from forest soil in Barre Woods Harvard Forest LTER site, Petersham, Massachusetts, United States -... | ecosystem: Environmental > Terrestrial > Soil > Temperate forest >...
CCGGCCGGAAGTGGCCAAATTAGTGCTGCGCTCCGCGCCGGAAAAGCCCGGCGGTTAACCGCCCTTCCGCATCTCCACAATGATTCCACCCAGTCGTAGCCAGGCGTGGAGGCGGGAGAACCATAATTCGCGCAGCCAGTGCAGACCGCATTCCGAACAGACTTTGCGGAGCTCGGCGCGGTTGTATGTCCGGCAGTGCCACATGCGGCTGCACATGGCGCCGTTGAACGTGTCTTCAGTGGCGAGCAGCAAGAGCTTGCCGCCCGGTCGCAGCACGCGGGCTAATTCGGCTAAACCGGGACGCGGGTCGGGAAGATGCTCCAACACCCATCCGCAGACGACGGCGTCGAAACTGGCGTTTGCGTAAGGTAGCCGGGTCAAATCGGCCGCCACCTGCAGGATGCGGTCTGTGCGCAGGCGGGCGCGGGCACGCTGGAGCATGCCTTGGGAATAATCGAAGGCGGTGATCAAGGCGTCGGGATCGGCGTGACGCAATAGGAATCGTGAATATCGGCCGTTGCCGCAGCCGGCGTCGAGGATGCGCTTACATCCTTGAATGTCGAAGGCGCCGGGTTGAATCAATCGGCCGGCTAAAGCTTCGTGGCCGGTTAGCAGTCCGGTGACGGCGGTCAGCTTGCCGGGCAGGCCGTCGTAGTGATGCTGAATGAAGCGGCGATAGTCGGTGAACGACCGCCGCCGGGGTTCTTTGGATTCCAGAACGTGGGTCAATGCCTTGGGGGGCGATGAAGGATTGGTATCAGCGCGTTCTGGTTCCATATATAAAGGCAGGCAAAGCAGCCACGGATCAACACGGATTTACACGGATTAGAAAAAGGAATGCATTCATCTATCTGCGACTTCGACTTGGATTTGGATCTGTTTTACTTTCATCCGTGTTTTGTCCGTGTTTCATCCGTGGCTCGAAACTTTCTTTGGGTCAATCAGATGTAAATTCGACGATTATAAATGTACCACTCCAGGAGGAGCAGCAACAGCGCCGCCAGGGCGAACCATTTCCACATTTCGCGAGGTGGGCTGGTTTGCTGGCCGGCCGTCAGGCGGTCGCTGCCGATCTGGATGCTGGTCCGCGGCTCGATGTTGCTTTCCTCGGAGTCCAGCAGGTTGACCGCGAAACTGCGCTGGCCGCCGTCCCATTTGGCTTGATAAACGCCGATCTGGTCGGTGCCGCCGAAAGGAAAAGCCGTTTTTGGTTGCCGGTCGTCCTGACCCAGCGATTGATTTTTATTGTCCGGGCCGGTGATGGTAATGTGGCGAACCGCTTTATCGGGACGGATAATTTTCACTTGGCCCGGCTGGACATTTTCCTCATAGGCGGCGTCGCTCACATTGCCCAGATAATACAACACATTGCGTAAAAATAGAGGATAGCTGGGCTTCAATGGCCAATCAGTGTTCCACCGGGCCGCTTCGTCGTTGGTCAGCAAGGGGAAAGTCATGATCAGATCGGTGAACGATTCACGATTCAAGGTCACCATGATGGCCACATTGTTGCCGGTCTCGATCAAACGCGGCGTTCGCTGAGGCAGATCGTTCATCTTAAATGCCTCGGCAATGCCGACTTCCTGGAGCGCGGCCAGGTAACGGAGCACGGGGTGCTTGGTGAGCCAGCCGGTGATGCGCGGGGCGGTGATTTTTTCGACGGTTTTTGTCCCGCCTTCCGCAGCGCTCCTCTTCGAGGAGCCGCTAAACGACCAGGGGGGCGGCGGGTAGCCGATGAAAAACGTGTTGCTTCGCGGCATGTCTTTTTCTTCCGCCGGTCCGCAGCGGTCAAAAATTACCAGGTCGTAACTGCCATTGCGGGCGTCCTTTTGATAGACATCTTTTTCCAAGTCGCTCGGACTTAAATAGGTGACATCAGCCACTTCGCGAGTCGCCTCGTCGTCGAAAAAAGCGCTCAGCGTTTCATTTGATCGGCCGACGATCAAGATGTGGGTCTTGCGGATGACGCCCACTACCAGCCAGGCCTCGTCGTCGAGTGGGAATTTGTCCCGGATCTTGTCGCCGACAATCGCCTGATTTCCCTGATAACTCAAATCGAAATTGACGAGTCGGGCGTGCAAGACGACGTCGGTTCGATCGTCCAAATCTTCCAAGTCGAAATTGACGGAGCCCTCGCCCGGGGTGTCGGAAATGACCGGCTCTTTTCCCTCGCCCGGCCTTTCTTCCTTGACTTGGCGCGCGAGCAGGTCCACCTGTTTTTCATAGACGCCTTTGAGCTGGCCGTTGACGTGAACGTCGAGCTGAATCTTGCTGCGAACCGGAGTGCCGCGATAATTCAGAGCCGTCGCGAAAACCAGGAGCCTGCGCGGATCGGCGTCATCGCGACGGGCGTTGAAGATCACCAGGCCGATGTTGTCCGAACTGTCAGCCGCCGGCTTCAGCTCCGGTTTGCCCTTTTCCTTTTCTTCCAGAACGACCTGGCCGGCCACATGAAAATTGACGTTGAGGTTGCCCAGGTTGAAATCGGGCACCGCGGGGAAGCGGCCGTCGGAGTACAGATGAACCTCCGCGGGCATGCCTTCGACGGCTACGTACGTCCGCTCTTTGCCGGCCTCTTCGTTTGCGGGTCGAGATATTTCATTGGCGGTCGATCGGACGGGATTGGCGAGACTGTCGGCCAGACTAAGAGCATCCTCGATGCGGGTGGGGTGTTGCGTCTGCTCGATGCTTTCCACGGCCCGATGCAGCCGGGCCCGCTCGTTGGTGTACGATTGCAGAATTTCCGCGGTGGAATTGAAAACGATGACCATGCCGAAGTCGTTGTCCCCGTAGCCGTCGATCTCTTTGAGGGCCTCGGCTTTGGCCCATTCCAGCCGCGTCGGCTCCAGGTCGGTGGCGGCCATGCTGGCCGAGTTGTCGATCATGATGATGTAGTGCTTGCCCTCGGCTGATCGCCCGTGAAAGCGAAACGCCATGATGCCGTAAATCAGGGCCAGAAGCGCCAGAATCTGAAGCAAGAGTAGAACGTTTTGACGAAGCCACTGGAGCAGACTGTTGACATGCAAATCTTCGATGCTCTTGCGCCAGAGAAAAGTGCTGGGCACCGCCAGCGGGCGGCGCTTGAGCTTGAGGAAATAAAGCAGCAGGACGGCCAGGGGAATCAACAGAAGCAGAAGCCCCGCCCACCAGGGAATCGGGATATGGTAACTGAGCTTGAATGTGTCTTCCAGTTGCCGATTGACCGACTCCTCCTGTCCCGCCAGATTCAGCGCGTATAAGAGAAAACCGGGAATCGCCAAAAGCAACAACGCGATCAAAGCCACCGGAAACCAGTAGCGGGAAATAAACGACAACGATTTGGAAAGGTAAGACTGCATGACCCATTCAATCCATCAGCTTATAAATGAAACCCGTCGGTTTCTTTCTCTGCGTCTCTCTGCGTTCTTTGCGGTTTACTTCTGTTAACCAAGAATAACCGCAGAGAACGCGGAGGAACGCAGAGGAAATTCAAGGCGATTCCTATTTTACCAGCCCCCGCTGACGCAAGTACGACAAAACTAATCGGTCGAACGGCACCTGGTTGCTGGTAAACAAATAGGCGATGCCCCGCTGAGAGCAAAACTGCTGCAAAGCCGAGCGATACGCGGCCAGGTTTTGCTTATAACGCTTGAGCAACGGACCGCTGACCGTGATCTCGGCCACGTCGTCGTCTTCGATGTCCACCAGCTTCAAGTCGCCGACAACCTCCGGCTCGATTTCTTCTTGCGAAAGAATCTGGATGACGTAGATATCGAGTTGCCGGGCCACCAGGTAGCGAAGCGCATCTTCATATCCGCCCTTGTCCATGAGATCGCTGAGCAGGATGACGATGCCTTTGCCGGAGCACTTAATGGAAAAGCTGCGCAGGGCGCGGCGGAGATCGCTGGGCCCAGCCGGCTCGACTTTCTGCAAGAAATCCATGAGCCGCCACAAGCTGCGCCTACCCCGGACGGCTGGCAAGCTCTGAATTAGCCGATCGTTAAATGCCTCGACCATGACCCGATCCATGTTGACGAGCCCGATAAAGCCCAAGGCGGCCGCTACTTGCTTGGCAAGGTGCAGCTTCGACGGCGTGCCGAAATCCATCGACAAGCTGTTATCGATCAAGATGTAAACGTGCAGGTCTTCCTCTTCCATGAAAAGGCGAATGAAGAGGCGATCGAGCCTGGCGAACAGGTTCCAATCGAGAAACCGGAGATCATCGCCGACGACGTAGTTGCGGTAGTCGGCAAACTCGACGCTCTGGCCTTTGCGTTTGCTGCGCCGCTCACCCTTGAGCCGGCCGAGAAAAATTTTCCGCGAAACCAGCTCAAGTTGTTCGAGCCGAGCGAGGAAGTCGGGGTCTAACAGAGGTTGTGTTTGGGTATCCGGCATGGAGGTTAAACAGCCGTTTTCAAAACGTCTCCCGGCTTTTCTTTCACCTCATTCAAAATCTGCGCCAGCACGGTATCCGACGGAATATTCTCCGCCTGGGCTTCGAAGTTGAGCAAGACGCGGTGGCGCAAGGCCGGCAGATAGACGCGGCGGATGTCTTCAAAGCTGACGTTATAGCGACTTTCCAACAACGCTCGCACCTTGCCGCCCAAGACAAGCGCCTGAGCGCCGCGGGGACTGCCGCCAAAGCGAATGTACTTGTTGGCATCCGGGGTGGCGAACTCCCCCTGCGGATGCGTGGCCAGGACCAGGCGGATCGCGTAATCCTGCACCGGCGGCGCCACCAGCACTTCCCGGACCAGCTCTTGCCATTGCCGAATTTCGGCGCCGTCCATCACCTTGCCCGCCTGTGGCCATTCGCTGCGGGTCGTGCGATCTAGGATGGTCGCCATCTCGTCTCGTCCGGAATAGTTGACGATCAGTTTGAAGAAAAAGCGGTCGAGCTGAGCTTCCGGCAGCGGGTAAGTTCCTTCTTGTTCGATCGGATTTTGCGTGGCCATGACAAAGAATGGTTCCTGGAGCCGGTGAATCGTCCCGCCCACGGTGACGCTGTGCTCTTGCATGGCTTCCAAAAGCGCGGACTGCGTTTTCGGCGTGGCTCGATTGATTTCGTCGGCAAGGACGATTTGGGCGAAAAGGGGACCCGCTTGAAAGGAAAATACACGCTTGCCGTCGGCGCCTTCGCTGATAATGTTGGTGCCGATTATGTCCGAGGGCATCAGGTCGGGCGTGAACTGAATGCGATTGAAATTGAGGTCGATCGCCTGGCTCAAGGTTCGGACCAGCAAAGTCTTCCCCAGGCCGGGTACGCCTTCCAGAAGTGCATGGCCGCCGACAAAGAGGCAGGTCAGAATCCCATGAACGATGTCGGTGTGCCCGACGATTACCTTGCCGATCTCGGCGTACAACTTGTTGTAAGCTTGCCGGAATTGCTCGGCTCGTTGCTGCATCGATGAAGCGGATGACATTTTTCAGTCCTTAGTAAGTAGTTCTTAGTCAGTAGACCGTGGTCAGTAATGCGTAGACCTGGGTCGAATATTTTCGATGGACTACGGGCTACCTTTGTCCTTCTCTCTTTCTTCCCACACCCGTTTTTTCGCTTTCATAAGGCGGCTGGCGTAATCGGCGGCTTCTTGTTCTTTTTCGGGAGCGATGCGCGGCTGGGTCGGAGGTCGGGCGGGCGCTCGCGGCGCGGTGCTCGGCCCTTCGTCGGCGCCCGGAAGCGGGGCGGTCGTGGCCACCGATTCCCCCTCGAAGCGCCGCGTGGCCTTGGCTTTGCCGATGGTTTCGCCGATCTGAGCCTTGCGGCTCTTGAGACGTTCCAGAAATTGCGGAGTCTCGTCGGCGCGGACCATGCGGCCCCGGAGTCGTTCCCAGCCCTTCTGAGCCACGGCGGTCACTTCCGCCGCGTTGATGGCAATGCGGCGAACGGCCACATCGAACAGCAGCAAAATGCCGGCCGTTAAGAGCAGCCAATACCAGATCGGCTGCAAACTCTTGGCCGGCGGCAATCCTTCACGCCGGAACACCAAACCGGTGGAAGCCGCTTCCGAAAGCGTCTTGGTTCCGTCCGGGACCGTCGCATAATCCGGATAGACCTGGCCCTCGATCTTCTGGCGGGGCTTTTCGAGGAACTCGCGGCCGCCGGTCGTTTCCGCCAGTTTCTTCATCAAAGGCGCGTTGCTCTCCATTTCCGAGAATTCCGGCGAATAGGGGATGGTTACCCCGGACCGGATGCTGTCAATGCCTTCCTCCAGGTCTTCTTCTTTGCCGTTCTTCATGGTCTTGACCCGGCGCACGGCTTGGGCGTTGATGAAGTAGGAGCCGGACTCGTCGGCTTTGAATTCACCCTCGTAAATGCCGCTGTTTTTTTGCACGAACTTGAGCTCGGTGAGCCGGGGATCGTCGGCTTTGAGCGAGGGCGGTGTAATTCGGCCGCGGAGGATCAGATCGGTCAACGGCTTATTATTCGGGTCGCGGGCGTCGACCGTGATTTTGACTTTGCCGTCGCGATATTCGCTGGTCATGGCGAGGTTGCCCGTCTCCACCGCGCGCACGCACCAATCCAGGAGCTGCTCCCAGAACTTGTAATACATATCCGAGCCGGCCCACTCCCGATCCCAGCCGGGATGGCCGGGTTGGCTGCGGGCATCGCTCGTGAAGGCTGCCGACTTACCGAGCCCATAGTGCCAATAGGCCAGGATAGGAAACGGCTGACCCGGTAATGAAGGTCCCTCGATCGGCATATCGACGAGCGGAGAATCTTTGAGCGTGGTCCGCACGAATCCCAAGAGCGGCTGCACATCTTTCAAGGATGCCGTCGGCCCGCTCGAACGCGGAAATAGTTTTGGGATGAACCGCTTTTCGCTGACGAAAGATTGGCTGATGATTCGGGTTTCCTTGATGTAAATGGCGGGCAAGGCGCGGGGGCTTTTAACGTTGTAGAATCGGCCTCCGGTCGCCGTCGCCACCTTGTTCATTTTTTGGACTTCCGCCTGACCGTGGCTCGTTATGCACACGGTGGTCACAGTGATTTTTTGACCTTTCATTGTCGATAGCAATGTCGGGCTGGCATCCCAATGGTCGCCGTCGCTGATGAAGATGATGTGCTTGGTGGCCAGATTGTAGGAAGGGGTGTTTAGCTCCTTTTGGGCCATGCGAAAAGCGGGATCGACGTCAGGCATATCGCCGGGACTCATGCTCTCCACTTGACGCAACATGCGCTCGCGGTGGCCGGCCACGTCTTCGAACTTAATGTGCCATTTGTGGCCCCCGCCACCCATCCAATCGTAATACAACATGCCCATCATGTCGGCCGTCGAAAGCTTCTTGATCGCCAGCTTGGCAATCTCTTTTTGCCAGCGGTTGCCCTCGGCCATTTCCGAGGCGTGCATGACCAGCACTAACCCGCCTTTGCCTTGAACCTGAAGCGATTTGATGTCGCAATCGACCGGCAGAGCTTGCTCGACGGCTGTTCCCTGCCAGCCGCCGGCGCCAAACCCGTAAGGGCCGCCGATCATGATCAAGCCGCAGCCTTGATCTTTGGTGTTGGAACGGATGAGTTCTTGCTGTTCCTCGGTGATGGCGCTGGGCACCCGGCCCGCGGGAACGTCTCCCGGCGCTACGTCGCTGGCCGGCACATTGGCCAAGACCACGCAATCATAGCTCGACAAGAAGGCCGCGAATTCCGCCTTGCCTTGCGGCAATTGATCCGGCGTTGCCGTGTGAACGGTGAACTTGGAATTGCCCACTCGTCGGAGGTGATCCACGAGGAGTTGGTGATCGCCGATATTCGGTTCGATCAGCAGAACGCGTCGGCGGCCCAAAGCAATGACATGCGTGGTGGCCCGGTTGTTCTGGACCCGATCGCCCGGCAAGTTATCCGGCTGGAAGGTGGCTTCGTAGGTGTACGACTTCTCTTGCTTGGTCAAGGCGCGTTGAAATTTGACCGAGTTCAAACCCGGGTGCAAGACGACGCGGCGGGGCGAGCCGGGCAATTCCACCCCCTGCCCTTCGCTCACTTCCTTGAGCGTGAGCGTGCCTTCGACCGGCTGCGAATGAAAGTTACGCAGCAGGACTCGAATGGGAAGTTGGGCGCTTTGTTCGGTCAGCGCGGGGGCTTCCACACTTTGAACCATCACTTCGTTTTCGTTGCGATAAATGATGGGCACGACGTCGATCTGCGCTCCGTTGAGCTTGGCGATACGGGCTTGCTCGAGGGCGTCGCCCAAATTTTCGTTGCCGTCGCTCAAAAGGACGATGCGCTTGGCGGTGCCTTCCGGAAACGAAGCGAGAGCGAGTTTCAAGGCGCCGGCGATGTCGGTGTAGTTGGTATCGATGGTGCTAAAGACCTCATTGAAATTCATTTTGGGTGCATCGCTCGGCGGTAGCTCCAATCGTGGCCGACGGCCAAACACAATAACGCCGGCTTTATCTCGGGATTCCGTCCGAGAAGCAACGGAATCATTGATGAATTTCTTGATCCGCTCGAATTGAAGGTCGGTTTTCGTAGTCGGATCCCATTCTTCGGGAATGCTCAAGGAACGATCGACCAGGAATAGAACCGTAACCGTTTCGTTTTCATGGCGAATTCGAACCTCTGCCAATGCCAGCACCAGCAAGATGACGCCCGCGCACCGCAAGCCGATGGCGACCCAGCGGCGCACCGGCCCCAGCCCCGCCAGGCTGCGAAAGCTCAACGCCACGATCACCGGCACCAGGCCTAGTCCCAAGAGCCACCACGGTTGAATGGCTTCGAGGCGGGTTAAGGTTCGGCCGGTCTCGATCAGTCCTTGACTGAATGACTCCGTGCAGGCGCCGCCCAGCCCAACAAAGGCCACCGCTCCTAATGCGTATCCCAGAGGCGCCCACCACCATGAAGTCACGACTACCAGGAGCAACATGACGAAGAGCGCGCCCAGGGCGACCAGGGCAAGCAAGAGTCCCCAGCCCGGAGACAACAATAGACCGCCGAGTCCTGTTAGCGCGATTGCCGCCGCCGGCAGCAATAGGGGAAGCGACCAAGCCTTATGCCGTTGCCAAACAACAAGAAGCCATACTCCCAGGCAGGCGGACAAGCCCAGGAGCATCAATGCAAACCAATGATAGGCGAAGAAAAACCCGTCCATAATCATTTCGAAATCAAGGATCTTCCGTGGTCAGAATTTAATTCGTTGCACGCGATGATTTTCCGTATCAACTACATGCACGCGGTCCTTGCTATCGATCACCAGCGCCCAGGGGCTATAAAGATGGCCCGGCTCGCGGCCCGGACCACCCCGGCAGTCGAGCGATTTTCCCTCCGGCGTGAATTTTTGCACGCGATGATTGCCGTACTCCACCACATATAACTCGCCCGCGGAGTTGAATGCCAGATCGTAAGGATAAGACAGCTCCCCCGGTTGACTGCCCTGGCTACCCCAGCAGCGAACCAACTCGCCATCGCGGGTAAAAACCTGAATGCGATGATTGCAAGCGTCGGCCACATAGAGGTTGCCATCGGGACCTAGCGTCAGCGCACGGGCGCGCGAAAGCTCGCCCGGCTTGTCACCGGGGTTACCCCAGCACTTGACGAAATTTCCCTCGGGATCAAGCTTGCTGATGCGGCTATTCTCGCCGAATTCGGCGACATAGTAGAAACCGTCGGCATCCTGCAGCGCGTCGCTGACATATCCGAATTGGCCCGGCTCATGCCCCGCCTCCCCGCCGATCTTTTTCAGCTCCACGCCTTCGGGAGAATAAAGTCGAAGACAATGGTAATGCGAATCGCTGACCAGAAGATTGCCATGGCGGTCGATGCTCAGTCCACTCGGTCGGCCATTGCGATAATCCGGAGTCGTCCAGGAGCGGCCGAGGAAATTTCCATCTCGATCAAACACCTGGATGCGAGCGGTAAAATCGACGATGTAAATCCGGTCCTGAGCATCGATGGCGGCGGCCCGGGGGCGGGCAAACTCTCCTCCATTGACGCCGTGCTTTCCGTAAACGATTTCCGGCTCCGCCCGTGGTCCGCAGCCTGTCAGAATCAAAAGCCCGATGCCAAATTGCTTGTGGCATGGCTAATTCGTTTTCGGAGGGATTCGCGCATAGGTGAACCCGGCCAAATCAATAGATTCTGACGACCGGTTTATTCTAAGTGCTTCCGCCAAAATAAATAGCCACCCGCCGGGAGCGCGAGGGAAGTGCAGGCCGGCTTATTCCGCGGACCTACCTAGGCTACCAATCGCGGAGATGTTTGACAACAAGGGGATGGAAGGTAGGGTGTGAGCAGTCTTCGGAACCGCCGGGGGCCTGCATTCTTGCCCAACTTATTTTTCCAGCAACTTGGCGGGACCGAAATCGGGGTGAGAGAAGATTTGGCGGAAACCCATTAGTTTTTCACGCAGAGTCGTATTCGACCATTTTGCATTTCCTTCCAGCATTGGATTATAGG
>Ga0207103_10386_pt1 | contig 10346 bp, 10 predicted proteins | sample Alteio_BWMinHeat_81_FD_153546 | JGI IMG/M metagenome (GOLD analysis project Ga0207103, IMG submission 153546) | Enriched cells from forest soil in Barre Woods Harvard Forest LTER site, Petersham, Massachusetts, United States -... | ecosystem: Environmental > Terrestrial > Soil > Temperate forest >...
CACTATCTTTAAAGAATGGGTAAATGACGACCAAGATCTTGAAAGTCAAGAGCTCGAGTCAATTAAGGCAATTTGTCGCCATCGCTATGAAGTTCGCGAAAACTTAATTTCCAAATATCTTCTCTTGTTGCCATTTTTGGTCAATGATTTTAGAATTGTGCTATACTTGCCTGGTGCATAAGCGTCTCCAATGACGTCTATCAATGTCGAATAGCCCCTCTCTCACGGATATACCTCTCCAACGCAGTGTACGTGTTCTAATCTAACGTAAATTCAGCGTTCATCTGAAGAGAAAAATCTCTCGGTTTGGTGTCATTCCGGAAGTTAGGAGCCCTTAGTGAGCTTTGCGAACTTTAGGGATCCTTATCTATCCGGAATCCAGGAAAAAAAATAAATAAATCCTTATTTCCAACTCTATTTATTGTGTGGAATTGATTAAATAAAGAATATTTTATCCTGGATTCCGGATAATAAGACTTCTTAAACTCGGCTTTGCTCGTTAAAGAGGTCTAATTTCCGGAATGACATCCCCCCTAAATTCTGTGAATTAGAACTTGTAATCTGCGTTCTCCAATAAAAATTTAGAGAGGGATATATTTCCACAAAATTAATACTTTCTTAACGCCCATGACTTACCATCGGTCTATTGGTAAAAAATAAATTTTACCAATTTCTGTTTGATAAAAGGAGATATAGCATGAAACCTGTTCAACGAAAGACGATCATGATGAGTATACTCTTAAGTGGGGTTATGGACCATACGATTTATGCCCATGATCATGAGGACACGACGGATCAAATAGATAATAGTCCGAGACGCCAATATAACCTGAAACCATCCGAATTTTCAGAAAATCATGCTTGGGCTATGGGGAACAGCAAAAAATTAGGGGCGCCCCATTTGGCCACCTATCTTCCAACGAAATGGGATTTTAGTAATCAAATTGTGCATATTCACAGCCAAGGCTCACTGGGATCTTGCTCAGCCCAAGCCCTCACCTTGTCTATGGAATTGTCTCTTCAAAAAAACAACATCCAAACGACATTGTCCCCTTTATATGTTTATTACAATGAACGCGTTTTTGAAAACAGCGTAAACCTTGATTCTGGTGCTACCCTATCCGATGGGGTTCGTGCCATCTGTACGTGGGGAGCTTGCAAGGAGACCACGTGGTCCTATGACAATTATATGACGAAATTCAAAATTAAACCGTCAGATGCTGCTTATGCAGAAGGTAGAACGCTGTTGTATCTTGGGGCTATCGTGCCCAATCACGTTGACTATAGTCTCACAAGCATTAAGTATATTCTTTCACAAAATATTCCCATCATCTTCGGGGTTTTCATTTATCCCTCCTTTGAAAGTGGAGACGTAATCAGAACAGGAAAGGTACCAATGCCATCACGCTATGAACAACCTCTGGGGGGACACGCCTTAACTTTTGTTGGCTATAACGATGAAACCCAAGAATTCAAATTTGCCAATTCTTGGGGCAAAGACTGGGGAGATAACGGATGCGGTTATATATCCTATCAATATGTGATGAATGAAGGGGCAAGCGGAATAAGACCCTACTTTTTTGCGAACGATCTCTGGAGTATTTCAAGTCGTCCGATCTCCCTCAATAATACGGAAGACGAGGCGGAGGATGGGCCTGAGAGCAAGGAGTAGAGAGAATGGTGTCAAGGGATGTATTCTCTCCCTTAGAAAAAGGGAGACGCTGCACCTTAATGAGTCCCCGCTTTCGCGAGGATAAACTCCGCGAATTTAGGTGAAGCTAGAGGGATTTTTAAATTCTTAATTATTAACAAAATAGCTTATCGTGATCAATGTTATTTAATAAAATCCCTCTAGCATGGACTAGGGTTCCAGCTACGCTGTCACCAAGTCGTTGCGTCTCCCTTTGCAAAGGGAGAGAATATCCACCCTCACCTTCATTCCGTACCATATAACCGGTCACCAGCGTCTCCGAGCCCTGGTACGATATAGGCGTTCTCGTTAAGTTTTTCATCCAAAGAAGCCGCATATACAGGAATTTCGGGATGGGCTTTCTGGAAAACGCGCATCCCTTCTGGTGCCACGACAAGAGCCATAAATAAAATATTTTTTGCCGGCACACCCACTTGTTTCAACTTATCCACTGCATAGACGGCAGAATTTCCGGTGGCCATCATGGGATCAACCACAATAAACAATTGATTTTTGATGGTAGGTGCCTTAAATAAATACTCAACAGGCTTCTTTGTCACATGATCCCGATAAAGCCCCATATGCGCAAAATCCGCTGTGGGAATCAGTTTGTGGAGTCCGTCGGCCATGCCCATTCCCGCTCGCATGATAGGGACAATGACAATTCCGTTGTCATCAATCATCTTTCCCGTCATGGGCGTAATGGGCGTCTCTATGGAAATATCTTTTGTCTGCAACAATTTTGTCATTTCACACCCGATGATCAAGGCGATATCGCTCAACATATGTCTAAACTCGCGACTTCCCGTATCCTTGTTCCGAGCCGTTGTCAATTTATGTTGGATGAGAGGATGATCCACCACATGTAACGTTGGAAACTCCGCAAATCGCGGATCTTGTTTATTTTCCATGGCAGTTTTTCCCTCCTTAAACCGTAATTCCTTGTTTTCGCCCATTGCCGCACAAGCCACTGTTACGAGCAAAACGCTCGATAACAAACTCTTAGCCATGATTTCTATTGATTTTAAACGTCCCATAATGAACTCTCATTTTTTAAGTTAAATTTCTCAATTAATAACATGATATTTTTTAAAAATCAACATAAATGTTTTGGCTTTCGCAAAGAAAGTATCTCTATTTCTCGACCAAAAATGGCGTAATTTTGTCCAAGAACTCATGGGGGGCATAACTTCCCAATCGCACGGCATGGGGAATGGAGAGCCAAATGCTTATGGGATTATGTATGGGTGAGAGTTGAAATAGGTGCTCGTATTTATCCTGTCGAAAGAGATCGAAAACGAAGAGGAATTCCTCGCGACTCCTAAACGTATCTTCTTTAGAATCATAGGGGACACGATTCAGATTGAGAAATTTCTTTTTGTAAATCTGCAATGGCACAGTAAATTGTTGTTGTATCAAAGTCTCTCTATCCTTTAGCTGACCATCAAGATAATCAAGGACTTCTTGAATATCAGCTCTGTGCATCTCGATACTTTGTGTTTTTTGTTTAAATTCTCTCTCTTTCGAATGAACAAACGCATCGAAGGAAATACAATTCTCTCCTGTGTGTTTTTGGACATGGAGCATATATTTTGTCTCTATATTTTTCATGAGAGAAGCTCGCTTATCTTCCAATTGTCGCTCCAATTCCCCCAAATATGCCAAAAACCTATTTTTTAGGGTTCTCAAATCTGATTCGGTCATATCAAGCTGCGAAAAAATTTCCTTACAAAGATCTATACTCATAATTTTCAAATAGTCATCATCACATCTTCCTGTTTGCAAAAACCCCACACAGGCACTTAAAGCAGAGAAAAAAGTTAACATTTCTTCTTTAAAGTTTTTATTACAGTGGAATATTTGGTCCTGATCGAAATAACTATCATTAAATCGTGCATACCTCCAAACGAAATGATCTGATCCAATCCACTCCTTAAATTTAAATTTACGAGACATAAAGTCCTGCTGATTGTCAAGGAAAAAACAAACAAGATGCGACAAAACAGGGCTACCAAATTTAACATTATTCAAAGCTCCGGCATAGTACGAAAGATAGCTTCTTTGTACTGCCTGGGCATGGGGTGTCCAAAGATATAGATCAGGATAAGAAACGAGTTCTTCTGGAATTAAGGTGCCCATAATTTCGTACAATGTACCTGCTTTTTCGTAGGAAGGGACAGTTTTCCCTTCCTCATAATCTTTTAAAATCAATGGTACCTTATTAGCAGCACATTTCAAATTATCATCTTTAGAATGAAAACAAAGCTCAGCACCAGACGCAAGCCTTTGACTGTGTTGAAAAATATATCTAAAAACGGAAGCTTGTTTAAAACAAAGGGCAAAGACCCCAAGATGATAAAAGTTTACCCCATTTTTTCTTGTCGACAACGTATAGAGAGAATCTTGATATTTGGACCTAAAAAAATTTACGTTTCCAAAGTAAGAATCATCATTATAAAAGAAGTCATCATCACTTATCCAATGTTTATGCGATGCTTGACAAAGGAGCCGATCAACCCAATGGGGAAAAGCTTGGATGAGAGAAAGAGCCTCAACCTCACAATTTTCCGAAATCAAACAAGCGAGAAAGATGGATAAACAGGTGTTTTCGGGAGAGCGATTAATGGTTTGATTGATAAGAGATAAGCAGGCTAAATTCCAGCCACTCTCTTGTGCTTCCTCAAATCGATAGAGGGGGTGCGAATCAAAAACATATCCTTTTTGTTCACACTTATCGTAGAGGCCCAAAATAAACTCTCTATCTTTGAGGAAGGCAAGTGCTGGCGTTCCATTTACTATCGACAGAACATCAATGGGACCTTGGGATTGTTGTTGAGGGGGAATGGAGACTGCATCCATCACAATGGCCTCATCTTTAGGATGTTCATTCGCCATCGTACATGAGATCACGCCAGAAAAAATAACCGTTTTCCAAAACCTAAGAATTGCCATGTGCCATACCTGTTCGCTAATAATTTCAAAAAATGAATGATAATTTTATTAATAACTATCACATTTCATTCTTTTGAACAAGATGATTTTTGGCAGATCTCTGTTATTAGCCTATACGCCCTATGAATGACTTATTCCCAGAGTTTCCTTATGCTGAGACAAATGCTTCACAATCAATTCTCGAGTTATGGGATCATTCCCTGTATAGGAACTTAAAAAGCGTTTCAAAAGAGTCTTTTCCATAGGAACACCTAAATTAGAAAGCAAACGACAACTATAGATGGCAGGGTTCAATACTTCTTCAAAAGAAGAGGTAGAAACGTTCCGTCCAGACCAATTACAATCCGGTATACAGAGTCCGCCCTCATTCCCCAAACGAAAACTAATGATTTTAGAGAGAGCTTCATAAAGATCCCACAAGGAAATCGGCTGTTTTAGGGTTCCCTTGAAGAGGCCACCCCAAGGCACTTCATTCTCAAACGGTGATATTTTTGCTCGATAAATCATCAAAAAGTTTTCATTATGAGAGATTTGACTTAATTGTGTGAAATGGTCATTTCCGAAAACATGGCTGTATCTTTTCACCGTTTCCACATAATTCTCAGCAGAATCTCCTTGAAAACACTGAACTTTTACACAAGAGGTGAAGCGATCATCCTCTTGCCCTTTATCACACCATCCGGGCGACATCGGCCTCAACTTAACAGTGGCTTCCCATAGAAGCTGATCCCCTTGGGTCGTTCTGAAGGCTAAATCTAAATAAGGAGCTTCCTGCCACTTATTTTTCTCGTTCATAGTTTCAATAGGTTTTTGATTGGCATAATTATTTATAAAGGCCGCACTAAAGTCCCATAACCCCCTGGCGCACAAATAGGTAGGCAAAAGAATAACTGGCCATCCCCCCACTTGTGCATAGTGACAGCCCATAGCGATCGCCCCTGCCGTTGCAGATAAGACCATACCGGTTACAAATTCATCCCGAGGCGTGCATTTGTAGGGTGTTTCTTTATGATAAATATGAAAGGTTGTTTTTATTTCTTGAGAAGAAGCGGATGGCTCTTCCATGGCAGAAGGAGAAGCGACACTGAGGATAAGAAAGAAGAATAGGGAAACTATTTTAGACATGATTGGATTCACTTTCGTTAAGAGTGTATGGTTAATCAGTCGACATGACAAAAATCTGAAAATCGAGGAGTTTGTCATTCCGGACATAGAAGACCTTGGACTCGCGCAGCGAAAGTCTTAGGTATTCTTGATCCGGAATCTCCACATGCAAAATATGTATTAATATACAGTTGTTGCAAAAAAATATAGACTTATAAGAGGAGATTCCGGATCAATGAGCCCTAAGATTCACGATGCTCATCTAAGGACTCCTATGTCCGGAATGACGTTCTGTTACTGTTATTTTAATGTTATGTGGTCTAAAGGTTATATACAATTCTAACGAGTCAGACCTAGTCCTTCAAGCATTTTTAAATAACGACTCCAATTTTCATTTTTCTTGGCCCCAAGTTCATGAAGATAGGACCATGAATAAATACCTGTGTTGTGATTATCATCAAAGTGAAGACGAATGGCATAGTTACCAACGGATTCTACCTGAACAATGGCAACATCTTTTCGCCCGCTGACAATTTGCTTTTGGGAGGCGCCGTGCCCCTGAACCTCAGCAGAAGGGCTTTCAACGCGTAGATACTCCGCCGATAAATCAAACAAGTTCCCATCATTGAAATCAATGCGAAGTATTTTTTCTTTCTTTAAAAGCTTAACGGTCATAGGCCATAAAGTAGATGAGTCGCGCGGGTTCATTCGTCTGTTCCCTTTTGTTTTTTGCCAGCTTTTGAAGATGACGCGTTAATCTCTTTATTTTCGAATTGTTGCGGAAGGAGCATATGGCGATATTTTTGTGCTTTTTCCTCATCCACAATGCGTGCCTCATCGATCAGCATAATAGGAATGCCATTCAAAATTGGGTAGGCCAACCCCGCTGTGCGACTAATTAATTCATTCTTCTCCCGATCATAGGTCAATTTTGTCTTTGTTAAAGGACAAACAAGAATTTCCAATAATTTGGGATCAACAGCTGCGGTCACTTTTATTCACCATAAATTTAAGGCTATCTATTCAGCGGTTCAGTTTGGTAATTATTCAGGATATGCAACAAATGCTAGCAGAATCGAGAACCGGAGCGGAGTTGACTTACTGTCAATGAGCACCGGAAAGCGCAGATTATGCAACGCAGTTGTCCATAGGCGGGATAATTACATTTAGTGGTAGGTTACACTCTCAGTATACTCACTCATAGATGCCATTTCAATCAATTTTGTCATAATTTCAGATTGCTCTTTCATGCTTTCTGTCTCTAACAAAATTTGTTTTTCCGAAGGCCCCAAGGGGCAGGCCATGGACAAAGCCGTGATCAATTTTTGATTGGAAATCTGATGAATTTCCTCCCAATTAGGGGTAATATCCAATCGATCGAAGTAAGGCTTGAGCGCCTTTATCAAGCGAACGCGGTCCATACTAAAATCAGATTCGTAAGCTAAATCCTGGGCAAAGGGCTGATAATCAACCGTTGCCATGGGATAGGCATCCCCTTCATCCATTTGATCAATGAGCTTAAAACGACAAATACCTTCCAACGAAACAGCCAATTTGGAATCCTTACCCTCTGTAAGATCCACAACGCGAGTGACACATCCCGTCGTAAATAAATCAAAATCTTCAAGATCTGTTTTTTTATGAATCGGAATATTCGGCTGAATCAACCCCAACATACTTTTCTTTTGGAGACAATCATTCAGAAGGGTGACCTGATCTATATCAAAGAGAGGGAGGGTAATTTGGGCACGCGGCAGCAAGACCGCCCCTCGAATCATAAAAAGAGGTATTTTGGTGGGCAATTCATCGATCGTATAAAAGGCATTATTATTTGACATTTTTCTCATATATTTTAAAAGTTCCCTATAATGTCAAGATGGCAATTTTGTGAAGACAATTCAAGAATTAATTGTGGACCTTAAGCAAAAAAAAATTTTACGATAATTCAAAAATTAATATTGGTACGCCCACGAAATAACGTATCTTATATATGACTTCCCAGGTTGGCGTCATGGCGAACCCATCAACTAGAGCGAAGCGGAGGCGACTGGGTGTGGCCATTCAGAATAATAATATCCGCACAAAGTGCTCTTTATTTGTATCTATACGGAAGCGCTTCGCGCAATTTATTTTCTGGATGTCCACGCACGTCTTTTGTTTTTTTAACGCTCTTCGAGCTTAAAAACAATGCCGGCTCGCCATGACAGCCCTCAATCTCACTTCTTTCCAACGACCAGAGCTTTTAATTCTGTGAAAATCGTTTCATTACCAGAAACAATTGTTCCTGACTTCTCACCTTTGGCCAAAAAGTCCAGAGGGTTTTGATTTCCCGAAAAATCACACACATAACCACCGGCTTCACGGACAATCAAGGAGCCAGCAGCGATATCCCACGCGGATAAGTTAATTTCCATGGATCCGTCAAATCGCCCAGCACCTACGTAGGCCAAATCGAGGGCAGCAGATCCGGTACGCCGCACACCTGAGATGACAGGCACCATCCGTTTATAACAACTAATGTAGTGCTCTGAATTTCCATGTTTACTATAAGGTGTTGCTGCCGCAACCAAGGCCTCTTCTAAGGTACGTCGTCCCGACACTCTTATGCGGCGTTGATTAAGAAATGCCCCACCGCCCTTCTCAGCCCAGTACATTTCATCTGTGACCGGATTAAAGGTAACACCCGCAACCACTTCGCCCTTCTTTTGCAGAGCCACGCTAATGGCAAAATGAGGAATACCATGCAAAAAGTTTGTCGTTCCATCAAGAGGGTCAACAATCCAAAGGGACTCCGCATCAGCGCCCTTAATAGAACCACTTTCCTCTAACAAAAAGCAAAAATCAGGCCGAGCCTTTTTCAATTCTTCCATCAGAATTTTTTCTGATCGATGATCGGCCGTTGACACGAAATCACCCAAACTTTTGCGCGAAACTTGTAATTGTTCAATTTCTCCGAAATCTCGAACCAAGGCTCGACCTGCTTTTTGAACAGCATTCACCATCACATTTAAGATCGGTGAGGAGGACATCATACGATTAATACTCATTTTTTTATTGTCCTAATTCTCTAGTCTTTTGCTCGTTCAACGTAAGAAGAGTCTTCCGTATTAATAATAACTTTCATGCCTGATGTAATATGCGGCGGAACCATTATGCGCACCCCATTTTCCAACACGGCAGGCTTATATGACGAGGACGCTGTTTGCCCCTTCACAACAGGATCAGCTTCTGTGATGAGCAACGTGACCGTATCGGGAAGTTGGACGCCAACGGGCTTACCTTCATACATAGATACATTAACAACCATGCTTTCCTGAAGAAACACAACACTGTCCCCAACGAAGTCACGTTCAATGTGGATCTGGTCATAATTTTCCTGATCCATGAAAACAAGGTCATCCCCTTCAGGATAAAGATATTGAAAAGGACGCTCATCTAAGTAAATACGTTCCACAGTTTCTGCTGACCGGAATCGCACGTTCGTTTTTGTTCCTTCGAGAAGGCCCTTCATTTCAACTTGTAAATAGGCGCCCCCCTTACCAGGCTGCGTGTGTTGTGTTTTTGTTACAACCCACAATTTGCCATTATATTCTATAATATTGCCCATTCGGACAGCGTTTCCGCTTATTTTCATTTTCCATCCCTCTTTCTATTTGCGTATTTTTAACTGTTCTTCAGTGTTGCAAGGGTAATTCTTCAGAATACAAGCAAATGCTAGCAGAATCGAGAACCGGAGCGGAGCATACTTCAGTATGTGAGCTCGGCAAGCGAAGATTGTGCGACGCAGTTGTCCAGAGGCCGAAGAATTACTTTTCTACATACTAAACGATTTAACTAACCCATTCAACATTAACATTGCTTCTTGTCTAGGACGTTGGAAGCAATTGCGCCCGATAATCGCCCCATTGCCGCCTCCCGCTTTGATAGCATCTATGTCAGCCTGGACGCTCGCAACATCCTTGGCTTCTCCGCCGGAAAAAATAACCATGCGGCGACCATTAAAGCAAGACTGGACAATATGTTTCACGCGGGCAGCGGATGTGGCCCCATCAATATGCTTTTCGTATAACCCTTTTGCTGCATCCATTTCCAAATGGGTCGTCGGCATTTTGACCTTAACAATATGAGCACCCAATTGACATGCCATCTGAGCCCCATAAGCGATCACATCCAAAGCCGTCTCCCCAGCCTTGGAAATAGCACCACGCGGATAAGACCACATAATGACAGCCAATCCACAAGATTTTGCTTCGGCTGCCAGCTCCCGAATTTCCTCAATCTGATCATTACACATATCTGATGAAGGATAAATTGTAAAGCCAATGGCACTGCATCCCAATCTCAGGGCGTCATCAATGGTTGCCGTCACGGCCTGATCGGGTGGATTATCTTTCCCTGTCAAACTATTTCCACTATTAATCTTTAGAACGGTTGGGATTGAACCCAAGTAGGTCTCTGAGCCCGCTTCCAAAAAACCTAGCGGCGCCGCATAGCCACTCAAACCAGCGTCAAGTCCCAATCGGAAATGATAATGAGGATCAAAAGCCTCAGGGTTCATCACAAAGGCACGCGGCCCATGCTCAAATCCTTGATCTACAGC
>Ga0207103_10387_pt1 | contig 10336 bp, 5 predicted proteins | sample Alteio_BWMinHeat_81_FD_153546 | JGI IMG/M metagenome (GOLD analysis project Ga0207103, IMG submission 153546) | Enriched cells from forest soil in Barre Woods Harvard Forest LTER site, Petersham, Massachusetts, United States -... | ecosystem: Environmental > Terrestrial > Soil > Temperate forest >...
TTGCTGGAGCCCGCAAAAAAGCGCATGTGGCCGTGGGTTGCGGGCGCAGCGCTGATCGTACTGTTTGCCGTGGTTGCTTTCTTGTATTGGAAGTCACACAGTACGCCGAAGATCGATTCCATCGCCGTCCTGCCGTTCGCAAATACAGGCGGAGATACCAGCGCGGAGTACCTGAGCGATGGCATCACCGAATCGCTCATTAGCAGCCTGGTGCGCGTGCCGGACCTGAAGGTGAAATCGCGGAATTCGGTTTTTCGCTACAAGGGCAAAGACGTCGATGTGCAGAAAGCTGGCAGTGAGCTCGGGGTAGCCGCGCTCGTGACCGGACGCGTGACACCGCAAGGGAATGCGGTGCAAGTAAGCGTCGATCTTACGAACGTCGCGGACAACACAGAGATCTGGGGGCAACAGTACAACGGCACGCGAGCTGATGTGATTGCGCTCCAGCAGCAGATTGCGGGCGACCTGGCGCAAAGGCTGCGCTCGAACCTGAGCAGTCCGGTGAAAGAACGGGTGGTTCAGCAAGGGACGAGTAATCCCGAAGCATACGACCTGTACTTGAAAGGCCGCCACGCATGGTCGAAGCGAACGTTGCCTGACATTAAAGATGCCGTCTCCTATTTCGACCAGGCGATTGCGAAAGACCCGAATTACGCGATGGCGTATGTGGGATTGGCAGACGCGTATGGATCGGCCACTGCTTACGGCTGGGATCAGAACGAGTCTTACTCGAAGTCGAACGCGGCTGCGCGCAAGGCCCTGGCACTCGACCCTTCGCTCGCGCATCCGCACGCCGTTCTCGGTGCAAACTACATGGAAAAAGATTGGGACTTCGCCGGCGGTGAGGCGGAATTCAAGAAGGCTTTCCAGTTGGATCCGAATGACGCTACCGCCCATCAGTGGTATGCAGAGGATCTGGCCCAGATTGGTGGACGTAAACAGGAAGTTTACGCGGAGATCGATCGTGCGCACCAACTCGATCCGTCGTCACTGATTATGGAGGCGAGCGTTGGCGAGCTTCGCGTTACAAGCGGTGACATCGATGAGGGACTCGCATATTGTCAGAAGTTCGCAGCGTCGCACCCGGAGTTCCCCCGCGTACACGAGTGTATGGCTATTGCGTATCAAGCAAAGCAGATGTATCCCGAGGCGATCGAGGAATACAAAAAGTACGGGCAGCTCACCGGTTCTAAGGCGTCGATTATTTTCGCAACCAACCTGGAGCAGGGCTATCGCGCGGGAGGCTGGCAGGCTGGAATGCGGAGAGCCGCCACAGCTCTGATTGCCGCGCGCGACAAGGAAGTAGTGCAGGCGACCGATATCGCTTTCTGCTATGCCGCGGCGGGAGACAAAGAGAATGCCTTCAAATGGCTCAACATCGCGCTGCAAGAGCATGACCGCGGACTGGTTGCGCTGAGAACTGGTCCTTCTTATCAGTGGCTGCGTTCCGACCCGCGCTTCGCCGAGTTGGTGAAGAAGGTTGGCCTGCCGTAGTCAGGGCCGTACGACCGCGGTTTCCATGCCATTAAATACGGCGGTCTTCGCTTGTCCGGCCGCGCTCCCTCCGATTCTCTCGGATCACGCCAGACCGCTTAGGGGCCGTTCAGGCAGCTCAACCTCGGACGCGAGAAGACACTGCCTGACTTCGTCACAAACATTTGGCTTGAGTCGCCATGGTGGCACGCGCTGTGCCTGCTAGGTGGAGTGTCCGAGTTCGCTAAGGCGAACCTTCGATTGATCGGGTGTTTTCATTTGGTAAGCTCCTCAACTTGCCAAAATCGAGAGCACATAAAAACCAGACGGCAGGTCTGTCGTGAGACAAGTTGTGAGCCGATTCACTGGCTCCGTTGTCTTGCTCTTGGCATCGTGGGCTTCCGCGGCAACTCAACCATCGCCTTGTTACGCTGGATTCGAGGTCTCGAAAGACTGCATCAGCGAGCGCGGACTAGATCAGAAAGTCGCGACCTATCAACACAAAATTACGGAAGCGATGACGCGACTAGGCGCCAGCTACAAAATCAACTTGCGCGTCGTCAATAACCCGGTCGAAGCCGGCTACGGCGATGTGGGCGATGTGTTCACGGACGTGGTTCGCAACCAGGAGATGCGAAACCAGTCATTCGTCATTAATGTGACTGCGGATTTTCTGGAGAGGCAGCCTGAGATCCTGTTCGAAGCGTCCGCACTTCACGAAGTTTGTCATGTCATGAACGATGACTTGCCTGGATACCATAGGAACGCTGCGGCCGCAGAAGTTGCCGAAGAACGCTGTGTTCTGCAAGTCGTTGGAGAGTCACGCTACCAGCAATACTTGGAGGCCTACGCCGCGTACCAGCATTGGGACACGCTGATGTATAGAAATTTCCTTCGGAGAGTGAAGGATGTCTCGCTGGTTTCGGCGCCGAGGGAGACGGACGAAGCGGACAAAATGGCAGCGGAGTATTTCCGAAAACATGCCGACGGCAATGAGCATCTCCTCGTGTACAACGGCGAGGTGCACGATGTGACTCTCTCTTCCACCAAGAATAGAGTTCAGCACGATATGCAGAAGCTGAAAGAAGTCATCGAGGATGGGAAACCAATGATCTTCTTTCACAATCACCCGGCAGATGCTGGCAGGGCCGCTATGTTCCCAAGTTATGACGACTTTGGAGTCGCCGGATTCTTTTCGTTCCTGGTGTATTCGCACAATCCCAGTCTTCCGATTGAATTTCGAGTTATACAGCTCGGAGAAAAAGACACGGTCGTGTCTTACGGATTCAAGGGAGCGGCTGTCGAGGACATCAAGGAGATTGCATCGGAGTATCGAAACGCGATGGCTCGGCAGGCTGATGTTGCCCAGATTAAAGAGCGTCAAAACCTTCTCGATTACCGTCTGGCCCGCGAGTCTTTCACCGAATATCTGCAATATGCCTGCCCGGTGGATCTCGCTCGCAAGGACGCGGAAGTATGCAAGACACATCCGCAATACTTCCTATGGCCGAGCGACAGGTTTTTCGTTCACTATCGACCGCAGTGAGCCGCGTGCTGGAATAGCTCACAACAGATTTTTATCCCGCCGATAGATTTAATTTCTTAGCGCCATTTCAGATTGCAGAAAGAAAAACTATGTATTGGACTGCCGCATCGCAACACAGGTACTTTGCATCCACTGGTCGCGGGTCGTGCGCAAGGATGGGGCAAGCACGACTTGTCATGGGGGGAAAAGTGAGCCGTCCAATTCATGAAAAAGAACAGCTCCGGTATTCCCTTACTGTTCGTACTCAGCGCTGCGCTTCTCGCGGCGCCTGTCTGTAGGGCGCAAGCTACAAGTGACACGACCCAGTCCTCGACGGACTTATCGAAACGCGTCGCGGATCTGGAAAAGCAGTTAAGCGATTTACAGAGCCAGCTCGCGGCAATGAAGCCGAGCGCACCTGCTCCGGGTGCCGCCGCACCGGCGCCTGCAAGCGCGCCAGCAGCCACAGCAGCAGTTGCCAGCGGCGCGCCAGCTGACACTACGCCGTCGAAAGTATCCATTGCGAGCCTGCTTGGACCAACTTCGGTCAGCGGCTTTGTCGATGGTTACTACAACTACAACTCAAATCAGCCAGCAGACCGAGTCAGCGGACTGCGAGCCTTTGATACGACATCCAATAGTCTCTCCCTGAACATGGTGGAGCTGATCGTCGATAAGGCTCCAGATGCCGCGTCCACGCGCCTTGGGTATCACATCGGCGTTGGTTTCGGACAGGGCATGAACATCGTCAACTCCGCCGAACCAGGTGGCCCAGAATTCGATAAGTACCTGAAAGAGGCCTACCTGTCATACCTCGCGCCAGTGGGCAAAGGCCTGCAGGTCGACTTCGGCAAGTTCGTGACGCCAATGGGCGCCGAAGTGATCGAGTCGAAGGATAACTGGAACTACTCGCGTGGCCTGCTGTTCTGGTACGCAATTCCTCTTTATCACTTCGGATTTCGCGAAAAGTACACCTTCAACGACAAGTACGCATTGACTGGCTTCCTGACAAACGGCTGGAACGACGTGGTGGACAACAACTCCGGCAAGACCTACGGTGCGAGTTTCGGCTGGACTCCAAACAAGAAGTGGGCTGTGACGGAGACCGGATTCTTTGGTCCAGAACAGGCGAACTACAACAAGACCTGGCGACAAACGTATGACACCGTCGTCGCCTACAACGCGTCCAGCAAGCTGTCGCTGTTGGCGAACTACGACTACGGCCGCGGCGATCGCCCGGTTGATCCCTTGACGTTGTTGCCGACTCCGACCGCGCCCATCGCATGGTGGAGCGGCATCGCCGGCTATGTGAAATACGCGTGGAACGACAAGTACTACTTCTCCACTCGTTATGAGTACTACAACGACCACAGCGGATTCACTACAGGAACGGTGCAGCACGTCAACGAATTCACGACAACGCTGCAACGGTCAATCCACAACAACCTGCTGACCCGGTTGGAATATCGGCGCGATATGTCGGACCAACCGATCTTCCTGAAGAACACAAGTGGCCTGGTGAAGGACCAGAACACGGTGACGGCAGGGTTGATCCTGACCTTCGACAGTCGAGAAGCGAAGTAGCAGTTCCATCCTCGGGATCGCTGCTTGGCCGCGGCGATCCCGAAAATCTAAATTCAAGGAGATGCGCATGGCGGAAACAGGCGCAGCCGAAATGAAACCCACCTTAGGCCTTACGGGCCTAACGATGAACGCAATGGCGCTCATCGCCCCTGGAGCCTTTCTGTGGCTCACGTTCTACACACAAGCGACAACCGGTGTCACCGGCCAGGCCATGTGGCTCGGCATTGTGCTGGCGTTGTGTCTTTGCTTGGCAACCGCGGTCTGTTATGCGGAAATGGCGAAGCTGTATCCCGGCACTGGAAGTTCGTATTACTTCGCGGAACAATCCTTCCTCAATCACGATTCGGCATGGCGGTTTGCGCGGCTTTCGAAGTTCATCGTGGGATGGGCATCGCATCTTTACTACTGGATTTATCCGGGAGTGATGGTGGGCGTGATGGGCATCCTATGCGGATACCTGGTGGGCACGCTTTGGCCAAACTACATGAGCGCGTCGAATCCAGGCCCGATATTCATGATGCTGGTGGCGGTGGTGTTCTCGTTCGTAGTGGCGTATATCGCCAACCGCGGAGTGAACGGATCGACATCGGTCAACATTGCGATCAACGTCATCCAGATTGCTGCCCTGGTGTTGTTCGCGGTAATGGCACTCGGCTACCGCATGAACCATCCGCCCGGAAGCGTTGCGTACCAGTTCGATTCGACTTCTGGGGCAGCCTACAGCTACGAATTCGCAACCACGAAGACCGTAGTGAATGGCACGGCGACGGATACGATTGTTCGCGACTCGAATGGGCGTCCGCAGCCGCAGTTGGATGCCTCGGGACAGCCGGTTCCTTTCCACATTAGCTATCCTGCGACCGACTCGAGCGGTGCCTTTGCAACTCACGCTAATGCGCTTTCCGTGATACGCGCACACAACTGGGGTTGGGTATTCGTGCAGGCGACGGTCGCGATTCTGATCCTGGTCGGATTCGAATCGGTGACGGCGATGGGCGGCGAGGCAAAGAACGCCAAGCGTGATGTGCCGATCGCGGTGATCGTCTCACTCCTCGTACAGGGGTTGATCTGCTATCTGTTCGAGTATTTCGCGGCAAATTACTTCCTTAATAGTGGGTATCCGATGGCGAGTGCGTCGACGTCGGCGGCTCCGATTGGCGACATGATGGTCGTGATCGGCGACGCGATGTTCGGTGCGGGACGCGGACGCATCTTCATGCTTGTGGAGGCGTTCACGGTGTTCCTGGCGCTGATCGGGACCACGCTCTCCTGCATGAACACTGGAGCGCGTGTCACGTACGCGATGGGCAAGGATCAAGAGGTGCCGGAACACTTCGGCATGCTGCACTCGAAGAGCCTGACGCCACATCGCGCCATCTGGACGCTGGCTTTCATTTCGGCGATCGTGGGCTGCCTCACAGTTTGCATGGTGTTCGGCGATGCCGGCGCACCGGCCGACTCGGCGATCCAGGCGCTGCCACATGGATTGCTCTCCAGTGTTGGATACAGCACGCACGACAAGATGGCGGCATTACCGAACTCGCTGCTGACGATAACGTTGGCGTCGAACTTTGGCACGTTCCTTCTGTACATGCTGAGTTGCATCATCTGCATCGTTGCATTCCACAAGCACCCGAAGTTCAGTCCGATCCGGCATTTGATTATTCCTGTGCTGGGTTTGCTGGCGAATCTCGCTTGCATGGCGTTCTACCTGATTGGTCCATTCATGGGATATGGCACCAAGATGGAGCCGTTGCTCGCCTTGGGAATAGCAGCCGTCTGGGGAATCTATGGCGGCATCTATTTCGTTCGCGCCAGCAAGAAGATGGGACGGACGACGCTGGTGACCCGCAGCGCGGCCAGCAGCAGCGTAGCTTAGCTCCAACTCTCAAACCTGATTCGGGCGGGAGTCTCTCCCGCCCGTTTTCTCGCGCATAGGGGGAAGCATGTTGCCCCGACACTCGACTCATCGCGATGCTGCTAAAATCGCGAATACTTTTCGCAACGAACAGACTTCAATGCTCGACCTCGAGTTCGCGCAGGTTACCGACCCAGGACGGGTCCGCGAACATAATGAAGACTACCTGGATCGTTTTATTCCTGGAGACGCCGCGCAGGTGCGCTCGCACGGATGGTTATTTGCACTCGCCGACGGCGTGGGTGGACAGGACAAGGGAGAGGTGGCGTCCCGGGTCGCGGTGGAAAGTCTGATCGAAGGATTCCGCAAGACCACAAACGGCGAACCGCATGTGAGCGTGCTGCCGAAGCTGGTGCAGGCCGCGAATACGCGCGTGCTGGAAGCTGGAATGACGGCAGCTCCGGGCGGCGTAGCGATGGCGACGACGATTGTCTGTTGCGCCTTACGCTACGATCGCGCCGTCATTTCCCATGTTGGCGACTCGCGCTGCTATCTAGTACGGCGAGGACACGCGCATACGCTGACGCGCGATCACACCGTCAGCAATGAGCAGTTGAAGCTCGGACTGCTTACGGCGCGCGAAGCGTCCAAGGCGTCGACCAAACATATTCTGAGTCGGTCGCTTGGCAACGACATGGTGGTGAATGTCGACACCAGCGAGCATCAAGTGATGACCGGAGATGTGTTGCTGCTGTGCTCGGACGGATTACACGGCGCGGTCGAAGCTTCGGAAATCGCGGCGGTAGCGAGTCATGGAACCGACTTGAATACTGCAGCTCACAAGCTGGTGGCGATTGCCAAGCAAAGAGACGGCAGCGATAATATCAGCCTGCAGGTGATTCGTATCCGCAGCGTGGAGCGAGTAGGGATGTACAGGGGACGGCCCTACAAGCTGCGTTGAACCGGGTTAGCCGCCGATCAAAATGACGACTGATCCGAATCCAAAATGACAGCCATCCATACCGGCGACCAACTAGACCATTACCAGATCGAAGGCGTGGCCGCACGCAGTGGGATGGCCTCGATCTTCCGCGGCATCGACGTTCGCACCGGGCGCAAAGTAGCCATCAAAGTTCCTCATCCGGAGATGGAAGGCGATCCGGTGTTCTTCGATCGCTTCACCCGCGAGCAGGAGATCGGTCAGAAGCTCGATCATCCGGGCGTGATGAAGGTCTTTGCCGACGACGATCGCAGCCAGGTCTATATGGTGATGGAGTGGGTGGACGGACGCCTGCTCCGGCAAGTGCTGAATGAGAGCGGCAAGTTCTCGCCGGAGCGTGCAGTTCGCATCGCCACCCGCATCCTGAACGCGCTCGACTACATTCACAAGAACGGCGTGGTGCATCGCGACCTGAAGCCGGAAAACATCATGGTCGATGAGCAGGACAACATCAAACTCATCGACTTCGGAATCGCTGCCAACGTGGGATCGCGACGACTAACGTTTGCCAAGCTTTCGCAGACGATGGGGACGCCCGATTACATTTCTCCCGAACAGGTGCGCGGCAAAAGAGGTGATGCCCGCAGCGATCTGTATGCAGTGGGTGTGATGCTGTACGAGATGTTAACCGGGAAAGTGCCGTTCACCGGACCGAATGCATTCATCATCATGAATGACCGCCTGCTGAACAATCCCATGCCGCCACGGGAAATCGATCCGACGATCACGCCGCAGTTGCAGGAGATCATCTATCGCGCGATGGAGCGCGATCCGAAACAGCGTTACGCGTCAGCGCATGAGTTTGCGTGGGATCTGGAACATCAGGATCAGGTGGGCGTGTCCGAGCGTCCGGAACTGAAGGACTGGAGAAAGAAGCGGAAGCCGTGGCTACGTACGGTGCTGTTCTACGTGATGCTCGCGCTGATTCCGGTAGTGATCTTCGGACTGCTGCTGTGGGTGGCGAGACATTAGGGAAAGAATGGCTCACCCCTTGCTAGTTCGGCCTCGCCGGCTGGTCGAACGCGTGTACGCTGTCGGGCAAAAGCAAAACCAGATTGCAGCCGGAGACCCTTTCGCAAACGGCCATTCCGCGCCGATACAAGCGCGCGGTGCCGCCATCCGGAAATTCGACCCCGAACTTCGTGGCCGCAATCTGCTTCTCCATATCCTTCATCGTCTCGGAGCCGCTAATGTACTTCACGCTATCCACTTTCGTGCGAGTAAAGATGATGCTGAAAACTGCATTTCCAGCCGGATGCGACACTGCTGGGATTTTGAACGAACGCATGCGGCTAAGTTCCTCTCCCGGGAGCGGCGTGAATGTGCCATCCGGTCGTCGACTGGTACTGACTATCGCAGGATTGGCGTCGTTGCCCATTAGGTCTTTGTAGTGCTTTAAGATTCCCTTCTGTATGTCACCGGAAGAGGGAGAAAAATAATCGTGCAAGGAGTATGCAAGACGATACGTGTGCGCAGCTTCCTGCTTTCGACCGAGTTTCGCATAGATCTGTGCGAGGTGATCGCCAATCACAGCTCTCTCGGAAAGAGACCACGACGCGCGTACATAGGGCAGAGCCATCTCGTATTTTCCTTCGCGGAAGTAGATCCAGCCGACGGTATCCCAGATAGCGCCGAGGAACTGCGTGGCAACGAAGCCAGCATCTTCGGAATCGGCTTCCATGGTCTTGGCTTCCGTCAGATGGAGTGACTTTTCCCCGTATTCCTGCGCCAATCCCAGACCCACATTCATGTCTGCCAGAGAATACGAAACTTCATTCAGGAATCCGGGGGCGGAGTTCGCGATCAGAGCCTTTTTCACCACCTCCAGTCCTTGAGCAGTCTGTTTGTTCTTTAAGTAGGCCATACCTAACGCATACTGCAGCCTGGGGCTGTCAGGTATTTGCTTGACGGATTTCTCCAATACCTGGACCGCCTCCGCATCTTTTCCCTCGTGGCTCAGCGCGGATGAAAGGCCCAACGCCGCATCGCGACTGTTGGGGTCGGCGGCGAGCCAGTTACGATACACATCAGTCAGTTCGGCCGTTCGGTTCATCCGGCTAAGGGCTTCGGCAAGAACCTGGTAATTCGCGGGGAATTCCGGATGGTACTGGATCTCGAGGCGCAGTTCCCGCAAGCCGGCTTCGCTATCGTTTTGCATCATGTCGGCAAATCCCAACGCCGAATGAACACCTACGTACTTGGGATCGATGTCGGCGACCTTGCGAAACGATTCGATTGCGCCGGTGAGATCTCGCCGGTTCATAGCCTCGCCGCCTTCACGCATCAGCTTGCCGGCTTCGGGATTATCAATCGCCGCTTTCTGCATTGCCGCCTGCATGGACGTGAAAATGTTTTCGTTTGCCGGTTGGGCTTCTTTCGCAGGCGATGAAGCGGATTTGGCCATTGACGTGTCCGCCTCGGGGCCTTCACCTGGCGGATAGGTTGTGGCTCCGGTCTGCAGGTCAATGAAGCGGTCTCTTTCGTCGCTCAGAGTTTTGCAGAATTTCTTGTAGCGATCCCATGAGTCGACCGGCACCTCGGTTTTCTTAATCAACAATTCGCGCGAAGCTGTGAGAACTCCATTCTCGATCGCGTAGCGCGCGTGATATTCGGCGAAATCCTCGGAGAGGTCGACTTTGCTTGAATAACTGGGTGTGAATCCCTCAGGCAGCTTCATCTTGGAATCAAAGGAAACCTTACCCACCGCGCCGAGCACGATTGGTTCTTCCGGCTTGTCTTCCTGCGCTGCAAACAGTTCCAGGCCAAACGCGGGCAGGGGGGCGAGGATGCGACGATTCTCCCAATCGCCATACGATTTCTTTGTGTACTCGTAGGAAAGGTCGAGAGGCTTGGAGGTGTCCTCTACGGAGGATACGGCGAACCCGGTGATGTCTCC
>Ga0207103_10390_pt1 | contig 10330 bp, 6 predicted proteins | sample Alteio_BWMinHeat_81_FD_153546 | JGI IMG/M metagenome (GOLD analysis project Ga0207103, IMG submission 153546) | Enriched cells from forest soil in Barre Woods Harvard Forest LTER site, Petersham, Massachusetts, United States -... | ecosystem: Environmental > Terrestrial > Soil > Temperate forest >...
TGATTCGGGCCTCGCAGCCGGGAGTGATGTGGCTTCTAATAAGAATCGAGCCAGACCTGCGGACTACACATTAGCCAATCTAAGTTCGCCGAGGTCACTTTTCCTCACCGTATAGTTCCTTTTGACGATCGTGGGAACAGTTGTTTGCAGGGTTTGGGACCCGTCTGGTTCGGGCGGCAATCTTGTCCTAAATCCAGGTCCTGGCTTTGTTTGCCAGCCCACTCCAGTGGAGAGATGAGCCATGCACATTGTATCAGGGCGATACAGGCGATTGATCCTTGCATTGTTGGTCGTCGCCACTCCGTTGGCGAGCACCGCTGGCGCCCAACAACAGGTAGAGGGTCTCATAGTCGAAGAAGTCCCGCCCGCTTCCGCCGGTGCAAAGGCTGGGTTAAAGGTTGGCGACCGCTTGCTCAGCTATGATGGTAAACCCCTGCTCTCACCCTGGACACTAGAAGCTCTTGAGCAGAACACCACTGGCAAGGACGTTGTAGCAGTGGAGGTGCTGCGAGCCGAACAGACATTGATGCTGACGGTCCAGGTGGGGACCCTGGGGCATTAAGGTGCGGCCCGAACTTTTGGCCGAAGCACTCAAGCTTTATGAGGAGGGCGGCAATACGCTAAAAGCCCAGCAGACGAATGAGGCGATTTCCACCTGGGAGGCCGCGGCCAAAGCCGCGGAGCGTGATGCTCAGGGGAGCACGGCCGCATGGCGATACCGGCGTGTAGGCCAGGTTCACGAAACCGGGCGGCAGTGGAAAGAAGCGAGCCAGTCTCACCAGTCGGCCTGGGAGATTCTGAAGGCAGGGGGCGACGCCGCGGCCAAGTCGCGAACACTGGTGGCGATGGCGCGTTGCGCCCAAAACCTGGGTGACTCACAGGCTGCGAAAAAGCTGTTCGAAGACGCGCAGCAAATTGATCAGGCCTCGACGGCGGAACTATGGGTTGCGGGCGATCTGAACAGCCTGGGGAATCTCTCTCTGGGCCGCGGCGACTTAGAAGCGGCTTTGGGCTACCATCTTGCCGCCCTTGAGATCAAACAGCGGCTGATCCCCTTTTCATTATCCGTTGCTGGCAGCCTCAACAACCTCGCCGCGATTGCTTGGTCGCGCGGAGACCTCAGCGCAGTGGAGAAGTACAGCAGAGGGGCGCTTACAATTAGGGAAAAACTGGCGCCCAACTCATTGGATGTGGCTCAAAGCCTGACCAGCCTGGGCACGGCGGCCTGGTCGCGTGGTGACCTTAAGGCCGCGCAAGACTACCATAGCCGCGCCCTTGAGATTAAACAGCGGCTTGCTCCCGACTCAATGGACGTCGCCACCAGCTTGAACAACCTGGGCCTGGTTGCGACAGACAGGGGCGACGTTCAGGCCGGTCAGGACTATTATCGCCGGGCACTCTCGATTCAAGAGCGGGTGGCGGCCAACTCCATGGAGCTTGCTTGGAGCCTTACCAGCCTGGGCAATCTGGCCTGGTCACGCGGCGACCTCGAGACTGCGCAAGCCTACCACACCCGAGCCCTCGAGATCAGGCAACAGCGGGCGCCAAACGCAATCGAGGTGGCAGGCAGCCTGAACAACCTCGGCCTCGTAGCCAAAGCGCGCGGCAATCTTCAATCGGCCCAGGACTACTATCGCCGAGCCATCGAGATTTACGAGCGGCTGGCTCCTAACTCGCTAGGCGCCGCCAGCATCCTCAACAATCTGGGCACCGTCGCACTGGACCGCGGCGACCTTGAGGCGGCGCAGGATTACCAGAGCCGAGCACTGGCGATCAAGGAGCGGCTATCACCCGATTCTCTCGCGGTCGCGGGCACCCTGATTAACCAGGGCGAAATAGCGTACGCGCGTGGAGACTTTCCAGCAGCCCAGGGTTATTTTATCCGGGCGCTTGGGATTCGTGAGCGCCTTGCGCCCGACTCGCTTTCGGTCGCCGGCAGCCTCAACGATCTTGGCGTCATAGCGGGCGCCCGCGGTGACCTTAAATCGGCGCAGGAATATCACAACAGGGCCCTGGCAATAAGAGAACGGCTGGCTCCAGACTCGTTGGACATTGTCGAAAGCCTGGTCAATCTGGGCAATTCGGCTGTTAGAGAGCAGCGATTCTCCGATGCGCGACCGTTGTTCACCCGCGCGATAGCGATCCTTGAAACCCAGCGCATCAAGATTCCTTCCAGCGAAGCCCGAGCCCTTCTGGTTGCCCAGCACGCTGAGCCATACACCGGCTTGCTGCGCGTTTGTCTGGCGCTCGATGACCTGCCTGGAGCGCTTTCCGCCGCGGAGCGTTCCCGAGCCCGGAGTCTGCTCGACCTTTTGAATGAGGCCCGCGTTGACATTCGAGGGGGCGTGGACCCTGTCTTGCTGCAGCGCGAAAGAAGTTTGCAGGAGTCGCTGGATGCTAAAGCAGCCCGCCGGATGCGGTTGTTGAGCGGACAGCACACCCAGGACGAGGCCACGGCCGCCTCCAAAGAAATCGATGTGATCACAGTCGACTATGACCGCGTCCAGCAGGAGATTAGAGCCAATAGCCCCAGATTTGCCGCGCTGACAGAAGTCCAGCCACTGGGCCTGAAGAGCATTCAAGAGCAGGTGCTGGACCCGGACTCACTGCTGCTTGAGTATTTGCTGGGTGATGACGCCAGCTATTTGCTTGCAGTGACCAAAACCACGATCGCCGGTTACAAGCTGCCCGCGCGAGCAGAGATAGAAAAGGAGACACAGCGGGTCCGTGATCTGCTGACCGCGCCAACGCCGAGGCCTGGTGAGACCGCCGCACAACGCCAGGCTCGCATCAGGGACGCCGCCGTGAACTACCAACTCGACGCGGCTGCTCTCAGTCAGATCGTGCTAGGGCCCATCGCGTCCCAGTTGGGTACTAAGCGTCTGCTGATTGTGGCTTCAGGCGCGCTGGATTATTTGCCGTTTGCCGTGTTGCCCATTCCCCGGACCTCAGGCGCGGCAATTCCGGATCAAGGGTCCGCGTTCCGGCCGCTGGTCGCCGAGCACGAAATCGTCAATCTGCCATCGGCTTCGGCGTTAGCAGTTGTGCGACGCGAACTTTCCGGGCGGCCACCGGCGCCTAAAGCAGCAGTCGTCCTGGCCGATCCGGTCTTCAGCGCCGGTGATGCTCGCGTGGTACAGGGCGGCAAAGGCGGGCCTATTAATGGCAAGGAAGTCGCCTCGGACCTGGCGCGGGCTATGAATGATGTGCGGGGCGAGTTGGCTCGTTTGGTGATGACTCGGGACGAAGCGCAGGCGATCATCTCGGTCACACCCCGGAACATGGGGCTCGAGGCCCTCGACTTTAGAGCCAGTGTCGCGACGGCCACTAGCAATGAGCTCAGCCAGTATCGCATCGTTCATTTTGCGACCCATGGGCTGCTCGACAGCGAGCACCCGGAGCTTTCAGGCCTGGTCCTGTCACTTGTGGATGAGCAAGGCAAACCTCAAGATGGATTCTTGCGGCTTCACCAGATCTACAATCTCAGATTGCCGGCGGACCTGGTGGTTTTGAGCGCATGCCAGACTGGCCTCGGCAAGCAAATCAGGGGCGAAGGACTGGTAGGCCTGACGCGCGGCTTTATGTATGCAGGGGCGGCTCGCGTGGTTGCAAGTCTGTGGCAGGTCAATGACGCGGCAACCGCTGAATTGATGAAGCGGTTCTATCGTGGAATGCTGAGGGACGGGATGCGCCCAGCCGCCGCGTTGCGCGCGGCGCAGCTCGAGATGTGGCACAAGCCCCAGTGGCAGTCGCCCTTTTACTGGGGCGCCTTTGTGCTCCAGGGCGAATATAAGTGACGGGCGGCCAGGGTGAGGAACAGGAGGCGGCAGTTACATTGAATGCTCGAGGCTGGTATGGACAGCACCCAATTGAACAGAAAAGAATTGGAACTGACTCCTCAAGCGTTCGCAAAGCTGCTGGCCAGCCTGGCGCCGAGCTCAGAGGCCGCTGGCGAGAGGTATGAACAATTACGTCGCCAACTAATCAAGTTCTTTGAATGGCGGGGGTCACACTTTCCGGACCAGCTTGCCGATGAAACGCTCAACCGGCTGGCCCGCAAGCTCGACCAGGGCGAAGAGATCGAAAAGGACGTAACCGCATTCACGTTTGGTATCGCGCGCTTTGTTTTTCTTGAAGCCTTGAAAAGCCCCGACACAAGGCGGGCGGCCCTTGATGATTTCACCGGCCTCCCGGGGCCAACCGGGTTTCAAGATGACGATGATCTCTGGGTGATTTGTCTTAGAGAATGCCTGCGCGGAGTGTCGGATGAAAACCGGGATCTCATCATCGAGTATTACCAGGATGAAAGGCGCGTCAAGATTGACAACCGCCGGGAACTGGCCGCCGGCCTGGGCATATCGCTCAATGCCTTGTTCAGCCGCGCAAAGCGGACACGTGACAAGCTGGAACGCTGTGTAACGAGTTGTGTCGGCAGAAAACCACCGGGCAGCAACATGAAAGGTCGAAATTCGGCCACTTGCAGGTAGAGGCACGATCATGATCGGTTCGGTGGCGTCTCGTGCTTCGGCTCCCAGCACAATCCTGCACAGAGGCCCGGATCGCGGCCGGTGAACCGTGGGATGGCTATGGAACGAACAGGCTCCTTTGAAGACTTGATCGAACAATACCTGCTGGGTGAGCTAACAGCGGAGGAGCAAATCGAGCTGGAGGACGAGTATTTTGCAGACCCATTCAAATATGAGCAGGTCTGCAAAGTCGAAGACCAGTTGATCGATCGCTATGTGCGCGGGGCTCTTTTGCCCGCTGATCGCGAGCGATTCGAACGATGCTATTCGACCAATCCCAAGCGGCGAGAGCATGTGAAGTTCGCGAAGGCCTTGACACAGGTAGTGAACGAAACGCTGGCGTCACGACCGGCCGCGGATTCGGCGGAGGCGCGAGCCGCCGGGCCCCCGGTCAAGGCTGTTCCCAGGATGCCCGAGTTTCGCACTCCCGCTCGCGGTCCTCGTTTCGGCATGGGCCTTGCGCTGACCGCGGCGACCCTCCTCATATTGTTCGGAGTGACATGGTTTGCCACTGAGACCTCGCGGCTTCGAGCGCAACTCGCCGCCGCCCGCCGCGAACTAAAGGACGAACAGGACCGCTCCGAGATGCTGACCGGGGAGATAACGGCCCTGGGCGCCCAGGGCAATCAGTTGGCCCAAGAACGCGACCGCTTAAAGGAGGAGTTGGACGCGGCACAAGCGGCAGCTTCTCAATCGGCGCCAACCTCGGTCTTTTTTGCGCTCTCGCTCGATGCGTTCAGGGACTCGGCCAGCGCCGGGCCTCGGCCTCTGGTGATTGGGCGCGGCACGAGCGACGTGCGCCTGAGAGTGAACCTGTCTCAGGCTGATTTTCCGGGTTATCAGATCGAATTGCTCACACCGGATGGAAAGCAAGTGTTTAGCAGAAAAGGCCTGAAAGCTAAGGTAACCAAATCAGGCGCGGCCTTGACGCTGAATGTACCCGCCATTAAGTTCGCCCAAGGAGATAATATAGTTGGGCTGAGCGGAATCAGCGCCACCGGCGAAACCGAAAGCCTCGGCAAGGTCATCATCAAGGTCAACAAACGATGACCCCGTCGGCTTGTCTGTTGTCAGTGGCCTGTGGTTGTGTGCCCTCAACCTATCCGCTTGTTGTCTGAGCAACCTGCCGCAACTTCGCGACCCGTGACTCCTCGGAATATCCCCGGCGAAGGCCGGGTGATCGTTAAGCCCAACCTACTCACCGCTATCGCTGAACCCATCCCGAATACCCCTGACTAAAGTAAGGGCCATCATTTCTTCCAGGTCCGCGTCATGCTTTCGCTGCTTATTCCCACTATTAAATGAACCGCCCCTGGAGGCTATGGAAAATCCAATGATAAGAGAGGTCTGCACTGTTTATGAAACCCAGCAAACTCGGCTCGATGATACTCGTCCTAACACTGGTACTTGTGGCTCTGGGAAATGAGACCCTGCAAAATGACTTCCGGTATAACAGCCTCGCGCGCCGAGCCGGCCTCGATCCATTCCGGGTTCAGGCTGTAACGACCCGGTTATACCGGATGCCTTCGGTGGAGAGTGACTCCTGGCAGTCCATTGATTATGAGTCCCGCAATCCCGCGAGCTTCAGCGCAACCTTTAGCCCTCAACAGGAGCTCCTCGCCGGCGATGCAGGTGAAGATGACCTTTTCGGCCTTTCGGTCGCGCTCAGCGGAGATACGGCCGTCATCGGCGCACAGTACCACACTGGACAATCTGGAGTGCGGCAAGGCGCAGCTTACGTCTTCGTACGTAGCGGGACAACATGGACGCTCCAGCAAGAGCTGAGAACAAGTGACGGCGCTGCTGAGGACCATGCCGGCGGCGCCGTGGCAATCGACGGCGATACCGTGGTTATTGGCGCGACGGGTCACGACGGCCGTAAAGGCGCGGCCTATGTGTTTGTACGCAGCGGGACGGTATGGACCGAGCAGCAGGAGCTGACCGCCAGTGACGGTGCAACGGGCGACGAGTTCGCTTCAGCCGTCGGGATCAGTGGCGAAACGGCAGTGCTCGGCTCGTTCCGTCACGCCACGGGTCAAGGGGCGGTTTATGTGTTCGTGCGAGGCGGGAACCTCTGGACCCAGCAGCAGGAGCTGACTGCAAATGACGGTGTTGCCGGTGACCGGTTCGGCCTGTCGGTCAAAATCTCGGGCGACACAGTCGCCGCCGGCGCGCCAGACCATGCGGGCATACAAGGGTCGGCTTACGTGTTTGCACGCAACGGGACGGTCTGGACCCAGCAGCAAGAGATCACCGGAAGCGATTCCAAAACTGATGACGATTTCGGCGCTGCTGTAGCGATCAACGGCGAGACAGCGGTCATCGGTGCGCCAGGCCACTCTGGCCCGGGGGGCGTGGCGGGCGCAGCCTACGTGTTCGTACGCAGCGGGGCCGTCTGGACCCAACAGCAGGAACTGGAACCGAGTGATGGGGGATTCCCCGACGAGTTCGGCGGAGCGCTGTCGATCAGCGGCGACACTGTCCTCGTGAGCGGGCCGTTCCACGGCGGCGGACGGGCCTACTTGTTTGCGCGTAGCGGGACAACCTGGACCCAACAGCAAGAGTTGACCGCCAGTGACGAAGGCTCAGCCGACCAGTTCGGTGAATCGGTGGCCATCAGCGGCGAGACTGCACTCGTGGGCGCCTCAGGCCACGACGGAGGGGCTGGTCCTTTTCAGGGCGCGGCCTACGTCTTTGCGCCCCAGGGCGACCTCGACGTTTGCATTTTGGACGCAGCAACTGTTCGGCTGCTGCGATTCAGTCAGACCAGCGGGGCCTGGCAATTTTTCGACTGCCGGAAAGGAACGACTGCGTCCGGCCAGGGAATCGCATCGGTGGCGCCGGGTGGGTGCAAGATAATGCTGACGGTTTCTGGTAAAGGATCAACGGCAACAATCAACGCGACGGCGAATGTCTGCACCGGTGTCGGGACCTCGACGGTGATCCTAAACGGCGTGACTTATGTGTTAAACGACCCGAAGGTCAACGATGGCACTTGTTCATGCCCGGCACCGTAGCCTGTTGAGCCGCGGGAAGCATGGGGGCGCTCGTCGTACATCCACCTCCTGGAGAGGCGATTCTTCAATCGGCGGCTCGCAGTTTCAGGACAACCAGGATAAAGGAGCGCGAAAAACAATGAACCCAACTCGATTCTGCATAATGCTGATGGCGCTGTGCGTTGCCGGAGGATACTGTGAGTCGAAAGCACAACACCAGGCTTCAATGTCGGGTGGATCAAATCGCACCACCGATCGAGTATCCGTAATCCCGGCTAGAGACTTACTCGATCAGGTCCAGATTGTGCAGCCGCCACCGTTCCGGCTAGTGGCATCAACAATCGACACCAGCCGCGGCCGCTCGTTTTTCGCCACAGTTGCGCTCGCATCAGGGCCAAATGTCCCAGTCTTTGGAGGCGGAACGATTGGAAGACTCACCAAGTGGGCGGGCTTCAGCAACAATTCGTTGATTTCCGACTCGACGATCTTTGAAGACAAGTCCGGCAGGGTTGGCATAGGGACGGATTCGCCGGCCTCGAGCCTAACAGTCGCAGGCCAAATCGAATCGACGAGTATCGGCTTCAAGTTTCCCGACGGATCGGTTCAATCTACGGCCGGGGTCGCTAGTGGCCTGGTGGTCAGAAGCCTGAACGGAGCGATGGGCGATCTGACATTGCAGGCCGGACCAAACATAACCATAACCCCGACCGGTAACATCCTGACCGTATCCGCCGCGAACGCTCTGACTGGAGTGGCCCATGATTCGACCCTCGACGGCAATGGTGGCATCAGCTCGCCGCTTGGGCTTGCGACTCCGCTGACGCTCTCAGGATCGCCCTCTTTCTCAAATCCTAAGCCTGTTCTGTTTGTCACTAATACGGGCGCCGGCGACGGCATCGATGCTAACGGCGGAGGGGGCGGCCTCGCCGGCGCAAATGGGGTTGTGGGTATCGGCGGTAGCGGCGGCGGCACGGGCGATGGCGGCGCCGGCCTGGTAGGAAGCGGCGGGTCTGCTTCCGGCGCGGCGAATCAAGGAGGCGACGGCATACTCACTTTAGGCGGCGATGGTTCCGGCGGCGCAGCTATCGGCCTCGCCGCAAACTTACAGGGAGATGTCATAGTGGGCGGCAAACTAATGGTCGCCGGAACGAAGATGTTCCACATTGACCACCCTCTCGATCCCGAGAACAAGTACCTTAACCACGCCGCCATCGAATCATCTGAAGTCAAGAACCTGTATGACGGAGTTGTCACTACCGACTCGAACGGAGATGCCACAGTCACCCTCCCCAACTGGTTCGAGGCGTTGAACCGCGACTTTCGGTATCAACTAACTGTCGTTGGCGCTTTTGCTCAGGCCATCGTCGCCGAAAAGATCAAAGGCAATCGCTTCGCGATCAAGACCAGTGCTCCCAATGTCGAAGTCAATTGGCAGGTTACGGGAGTCCGCCGGGACCCGGTGATGTTAAAGCACCCGTTCAAGCTCGAAGAAGATAAGTCCGACCGTGAGCGGGGCTATTACTTGAGTCCTGATGCGTACGGCCAGCCGGAAGAGAAGGGAATTGAATGGGCGCGGCACCCAGAGATGATGCAACGCATAAAACAGGCGCGCCAACAAGCGAAGGAGCAGCCGGACCAACCCCGATGATTAGCACACAAAGTCACTCGGGAGCCAGCCGGGGGGACCATTGTGAACGCGGACCAGCATGCAACAGCGAACCACGTTAATTAAGGAGTGCGAAACACCATGAAGATTTCTGCGATCTGCACTGTACTGCTCGCGCCGGCGCTCTGCCTCTGTGGAGGAGGCCTTAAGGCGAGAGCGCAACAGCCTTCCGGTTCATACAACTCGAATCGTTCATCCGATTCTGTTCTTGCGAGTGCATTCCCGAACCTGCTGGCGCAGCGTGGGCCGGCCCGCAGACCGGCGGGCGCCCTCGAGCCGGCAGCCTTTCGCTCGGGAGTCCGGCCTTTTTTCACAATGGCTTCGGTCGCATCAGGCCCCATTCTTCCTGTGGTCGGAAGCGGAACGCTTGGGAGACTTACCAAATGGGCTGGCTTCAACAGCGACTCGGTCATCGGCGACTCGACGGTTTTTGAAGACAAGCTCGGAAGGGTTGGTATCGGCACTGACGCGCCGACGTCAAGGCTCACGGTAGCCGGCCCGGTTGAATCGATGAGTGGGGGCTTTAAGTTTCCCGACGGATCTGTTCAGTCCACGGCGGGCGTGGCCGGCGGCCTGGTTGTGCGCAGCCTGAATGGATTGATGGGCGACCTGACCCTTCAAGCCGGCCCCAACATCATGATAACGCCGTCCGCTGCCACCCTGATCATCTCCGCTACAAACGCGCTTACCGGAGTGGCGCACGATTCCACGCTCACCGGCAGTGGTGCCGGCGCCTCACTCCTTGGCGTCGCTATTCCGCTTGATTTGAAATGTAATGGCTGCGCTCTCAGTCAGCCTGTCTTATCGGTTGCCAGCTCTCAGGGTGGGGGCTCTGCTGTGTTTGCACAGAGCGATTCCAGTCACTTTTCGCTCATCGCGGTCAGCCCGGAGGTTGCCGTATTTGGCGGTGACAATGATCCGAGCGCGAATGGCGGCCTGGGGGCGTTTGGCGTCGTCGGATTCAGAACGACCGGCTCCGGATCGCTGTTCGAAACGCTGAGCAGTAACCAGAGTGACGCCGGTGTTATATCATTCGGCAATAACGGGTCCTTTGCAGGGCGATTTGGCGGAAATGTCAATGTCACCGGCACGTTGTCGAAAGCCGGCGGGATGTTCCACATAGACCATCCGCTCAGTCCCGA
>Ga0207103_10391_pt1 | contig 10311 bp, 14 predicted proteins | sample Alteio_BWMinHeat_81_FD_153546 | JGI IMG/M metagenome (GOLD analysis project Ga0207103, IMG submission 153546) | Enriched cells from forest soil in Barre Woods Harvard Forest LTER site, Petersham, Massachusetts, United States -... | ecosystem: Environmental > Terrestrial > Soil > Temperate forest >...
TGGAAAAGGCGAGCGCCTTGCGTCCATCAAAGTTGGCCGCTGCGGCACACGCCGAAACGATCACGTCAGAACACAAGGGTCTGGATGGAATGGGGCAAGCTACTGACTTCCACGGCGTTGCCGTAGAGCCAAAGGTAATAGGAAATCTTCTGATCGCTTTGGTTCATAACGACCACTGACGCTTGTCCATCTGGATTGACAAAAGCAGCGGAAAGGAGCTGGCTTCTGCTGGGCGAGCTGGCAATCCTCTTGGCTCCGGGGCGGACGAACTTTGAAAAGTGTCCAATGTAGTAATACGAGTTTGTGTACATCAGCCGGCCGTTTTTCGTATCAGCGTGAATGGGGGCGAAGCAGAAATTCTTGGCGTGATTTGGGCCGCCAGTTTCGTCCAGCAATATGTTCCAATCCGTCCAGCCAACAGCGCCGCTGTTAAAATCATTGATCATGGATCGTCCGTACTGTTCGCCCAATTTCCAGTCGTTGATTCTTTCAGCCTTGAACGAATCGGCGCAGCCCTCGGTGAAGATCAGGTTCGTACCCGGGAAAGAATCACGCACGAGCTTGACGTTGTCGAACATCGGCTCGCCGCCGCTCCATGGCTCATACCAGTGAAACCCAATGCCCCAAACATAGCGCGCGGCCCTGGGGTCCGTCAGAATGGTGCTAGCTCTCTGGTAGACGAGGTCACGGTTGTGGTCCCAGGCGATTATCTTCTTATCGCCCAGCCCTTCCTTTTTCATCGTCGGTCCGAGATAGTTTTTCAAGAAGTCTCTCTCTTCCTCCGCGGAGTAAATACACGACTCCCACGTTTGCGTAGCCATTGGTTCGTTTTGAATAGTAATTCCCCAGATCGGGATGCCTTCTCCCTCATAAGCCTTGATGAACCTGGTGTAGTAGTTGGCCCAGGCTTGATAGAATTCGGGCTTCAGTTTTCCACCGTGGAGCATATCGCCGTTGTCCTTCATGAATGCTGGTGGGCTCCATGGGCTGGCAAAAAGAGTAAGCTTCCCTCCGGCCGCTGTCATCGCTTGCTTGATAAGGGGAATCCGAAATTGCTTATCGTGGTTTATGCTAAAAGACTGCAAGGCCTTATCACCTTCGTTTACATAGGTATAGCTACCGCTCGAGAAATCGCAACTATGGATGTTAGTTCTTGCCAACGTGTAACCGATGCCACCCTTCACATCATAATAGGCATCTAAGGCTTCCTGCTGTTTGTCTTTCGGCAATTTCGCAAAGGTCTCAGCAGCGGCATCGGTGAGTGCGCCGCCAATGCCTAAAATCGTTTGAAATGTCTTAGCGGGATCGACAAAGACGCAGATCTGAGTCTCCATGGGTTGGCCCAGATGCTTGAATGCCAGGGTATCTGTGGCAGAGAGGCGATGATTACTATTGTCCGCGGTCGTATAGACTGTTACCTTCTTTGCCTCGATCGAATGCTGCTCCAGGGGTTCAGGAGGTTGAGAATTTGCAGCAGGCGCCAATTGGCTTTTGGCCAACACCAATGCCGAAGATGAAGCTACCAGGAAACCACGACGATCTATTTTCATAATTGGTGACTTTAACACATCTCTCTAGCCGGCGTGAGGGCCTCCAGCGTGTTGACGCGTCCAGCCAGGTTGTACTCGGGCCAAATTGAGTACTGCTCTTCGTGATTGACCACTGCCTTATATATCGTAGTGTCTTTCTCTGTCGGGATCATGCCAGCTCATTTCTTGAACCTCCCTATCCTTCTTGGGTTGAATTGGGTACCATCAGGTCCAGGTCCGTGGGGACCTTGAAAGCGAGCGAGTTGGAACAAAACTCGCGCCAGGGTTCGTCCACCTGATTGTAGATGACGTTCTCGTTGTGCCACATCGATTCGGTAACCGTGAAATCCTGATGAATGAACACGATCTTGTCATCGGTGAATGCGCCGTCGGATTGGTCCGCTTCCTTGCCGTCTTTCTTTTCTTTCCAGTTGATTCGGCTCTCGGACCAGGCGGGGTATTGCTTGAGGTCCTTCAAGTGATACGCCTTGCAGTACCTGCGCTCTGGTCTGAGGGATTTTGCCTTTTCCGGGTCGTGCGCGTCTTCGACCTCTCGCAGATATTTGACTACGTCGACGCGACCTGCCGCCAATGCAATAATGTAGGGCGTCCGGTTGTCACGGCCTACCTTGAAGGGGTCCGCGCCTTTCTTTATCAGGAGCTTCACCATCGCCAGGTCCCCTCTTCCTGCGGCGAAGTTCAGCGGGGTCCAACCCTGCTCGTCTCCCTGATTGACGTCAGCCCCGGAGTCGATGAGCTTCTCCGCAGTTGCCTGATTACCTTCCCTTGCTGCTTCAATCAAAGCCAGATCCATAACTCGAAACCTCCTTCCTCTTCCGACATTGGAATGTTTGGACTCAAGAAGGTGTCGCGACGCTCACGCGAACTCTTTCGTTCAGCCGCGATCACACCTCCGGGTGGTCGAACTCAAACCTCTCGCTCGTTACGGATAGTCCGTCAGCTTATCAAGCGGCAAGCCGCAAGGATAAAACAGGTTGAATATCGGCTGGTCGATCGCTTCCGCATACGCCAAAAGTCGGGGCGCATAGGTCTCGATCTGGCTCGCTCCATCTTCGATCGATGCGGACTAGCCTTCCGCGTCTGGGGTTTTGTCAGGATGACTGGAAACCCGCGTTCTTTGCGACTGCCGTTGATGGCATCTCCCAGGTTCTTGTCAATTTGGGTGCGTTTTAACAGATGCTAAAATATTCGATTTTTATGGAGCCGGCGAAGGGATTCGAACCCCCGACCCTCTGATTACAAATCAGATGCTCTACCAACTGAGCTACGCCGGCTTACTGTCAGAAAACGAAACCAGGAACTGCCATTTATCTGACTGCCCAAGTACTCGATCTGATGGCAGCTCGTTTCCCACTCAGTTGACTTTACCTTGCCGCCACTGGCCCGGTCAATGGGTGCGCGACATGGTTGTGGGGGTCATCAGGCACGCCGGGCCTCCCAGTAGTCCTCGAAGTCACCATTTAGGATGTTGCAACGGAGAGCAAGGATGGCATTGGCGCCTCGCACTGTCCAGAACATGCCGGACATCTTGAGGCGGGAACCAATGACTGTTTTACAACCTGCTTCAACTACTCCTGAACCAATAAATAGGCTCTGACGCTTGAAGTCGGGATAGCGCATTCGCTGGGCGTTTCTCTCGTAGTAGTCGGCCTCGACATGGATCGCTTGGCGTAGTTCGTCGTTAGCGGGCTGAATCGATCTCAAGTCTGCCACCAGCTTTTCGATTTTTCCGTCATCCAATTTATGCTGCAATCGTTTCACCCACCGTCTTCGGCTGACCTCGTCAGAAGGAAACAGCTTGGCAGCCAGGTTCCACAGATGCTGACGGGCGTGATAAAGGTCGAGGATTTCTATGGCCCCTGGGAAATGAGTGCGGACCAGAGCCCAAATCCATGCCGCTCCGTCCCCGATCACCACAACCATTACAGCTCGGTCGAGGCCGCGTCGCCGCGCCTCGGCGTAGATGCGGCGCCCGAAATTTTCAGCAGTCTCTATTGCGGCCACATATGTGGTGGAGGACTCATCGCGAACCGGCCGGCCCTCGGCGTCGACTCCAGTTTGGGTGAATACGCACCCCAACTTGGCTTCCCGCGTACGCGCTACGTCACCCTGCTTACCCGGCCGCGATCGGTCAAGTTCCCAGGAAACAATCGGGACCCCCGTGCCGTCCATTTCTATGTACATCACGGGAATCTTTTCCACCTCCTGCATCGGCAATTCTGAATCCGCTCGCATGATCTCTTGCATCTGGCCTTCTCGCCATCGCGCTATATCCCTACCAATGGCTTCTGCGGTTCGTTCCACGGCCTTCGCAGTGACCTTCAACCCCGCCAGGGTCTGCATCTGCTGCCTCCCAGTATCGAACGGTGCGTCGTATCCAGCAAGCGCCATCATTCTCCTCACCCCAGGCGAAAAGTCCGTTTTCTCGATGTCAAGCTCTTTGTCCATTGGCGACTGCCCCACCCCACACTCTGAGCATAGATAGTAGGACCTGACAATCTCCGTCCACCCCACTGCTGTCAGAACTTCTCTTGATCGCAGCCCTACGTACTTGGCGCGGCTTCCGCAAAGGCAACCTACTGTCCTGTCCAAAGGTGGTTCTTCCCGCAGCAATCCACTCAGTACCCTTGCTCCTGCTGTGTGCATGGCCTCTCGGATCGCCATCTCCATCGCCTCCAGATCCATTGCCCCGGTCTTTACCCAGCCGCCGAACATCACTCGCAATAGCCCCTCTACTTCGCGCCGGACCTCCTGCTGGATCGCCTCTTTCTGTTTTTTTTACCAGCACCCCGGTCCACCTGCCCCTCATCTGCTCGCAGTCGGCATATCTTTGCATTCACCTCCACCAACTTTCTCGTCAATTCCTTGAATCTGCGAAACTCGGCGATCTCAGCCTCAGCCCTTTTGACCCCTTCCTGGTCCGGCAGCGATTCAGTTAAGGTCTTTCCGCCGACTTTGTAGGTCAATCGGAGTGTCGGACCGTGGCCCGGATCCCCCTTTCGGGCGCAGTGGCAACTCTGCTTCCCACACCGACGAGTAAACCCAGTTATCGACCCTGCTCGAAAATCCCCCAACTGTGCCAACCGTCCCATCAACTCCCCTCGTTGATCTTCCAGCTTTTCTAGTTGCTCTGACATTTTTTTTCAAGGTCTCCTCTCTGAGCGTATTTACGACGCTCAGAATTATACCAAACAATTAAGAAACCTTCAAAATCACTACATCTATGTCGCGCACCCGGTCAATCGCGACAGTCGCTCTCTTGCTTCGTCCTGTTCAAGGCCAAGAATGGTCAGCACATGCGCGCAACGATCACCCGCGGACGGTGCGACCAGAGGAATGATTTATTTTCCCTCTGGCAAGCAAGATGGCGCGCCCGGCGGTTTGTTCGCTGGCGGCGATTTGACCGAGACCGGCGATTGCCGCATTTCGGTCTATGAGAGCCAGATGGCAGACGCGTGGTGCGGGCACTTCACCTTGGAAGTTGAGATAAGGTGATCCGTGCGGGTCATTCTTGTGGGATCGTTAGCAGGCTCGCACGTTAACATCGCGCGTTGATGCAGGTATGAGTCACGTTTCCGGAAGACTCCATTGGGTGGTATTCAAGCAGTGGACGGGCGGGAATCCTAACGAGAGACTCACCCGCCGAGGCTGCATCAGGGAAAGCAGTCCACAATTCAAGAAGGCCTGATGAAGTGGGCACAACTGCTGCTTCATCAGGCCCTGTGGAGCGAAATGATTGTTGAATGGCGACGCCACTCAAGGGCTGGAGCAAGCTAAAGCTTGAATTTTGAACTTGCCGCCGTTTCAGCTTATTGAGCCGGTCGGGTGAAATCGATCTGATTCGACAGCGAGCCGTCAGCATTCCGGACCTGAAGCCGCACCGTGCGGCCGGGCGTTATCTCGGCCCTCTTTGCTACCTTGACGCCAATCAGGGTGTCCGCCGGATCGCTCGGGTCATTAACCGTTCGCTGGTCCTGCAGATTGACCAGGATCACCGCTCCAGCGTCAAAGCCCGATCCTGTGACTAGCAGGTCCTTGCCTTGAACTGAGGCGCTGCTTATCATGGGACCTGTCGTCAAGTCGTGCAGGAATCGCCCGATGTTAGTGGACAGCGATTGTCCATTGGCTGCGTCCCAGTTTATCGACCACACCATCAGCCCCCGCAAGCCAGGATAGCCGGCCGGATTGCGCAGAGCATATTGGCCTCCGAAGGGAGTGCCTTTAATCAAGTAGCTCAAAGCATTGGTCAGGTCGAAATTGCTCGTAAGCCCGGTATCCAGACTCGTCGCGGTGACGCCAAAAGCAACCTGGGCCGGCTGCAGCGGCGGGAACACATTGCCAGGGTCGCCCACCACGGGGAACCCTTGCAGCAGCATCTCTGTCATCGCTACGTGAAAATCAGCGGTCCCCTCGGTATATATTCTATTGTCCAGGCCGAACCTGGTGCCGGTGTTGTAGTCCTGGACGTGAACGTAGGAAAGAATGTCCCGCGTTCCAAAGATCACGGGCAGGTAAACTCCCGCCGTTCCCTCGTATCGTTTGAAGCCTTCCTGAACTGAAAAGGTCGAGGGCGCCATGCTAATGATGAAGCCGGTTCCGAACTGAGATTTGAGCTGGCGCAACGCCGCAATCAGGTTCACGATCTCCGGCGTAGTCGGAGCCTTCACATCAGTGTCTCCGGCGTCGAGCGTCAGCGAGATGCTTTCAAAGTCGATGTCAATGCCGTCCAAGCCAAACTGGTCCACCAGCGAGGCCACCGAGTTCACAAAGTTCTGAACGTCGCTTTGTGTCTTTAGCTGAACGACAGCGTTAGCTCCGCCGATTGATAGCACTACGCGTTTGCCCTGCCCGTGCAGGAAGTCGATGTCAGAGATGAAATTGGACTCGCTCTCTTGCGCCACCAGCTTTAGAGTGATGGTCGACGACGAGCCCATCACGGGCGTTCCGAAGGCTATGTTGACGACGTCGAACTGGGGCGAGACGTCTCTCAGCCGGATGAAACCGGCGCCGTTAACGAAGTTGTGCCAGTAGCCGATCAGTAGATGGTTGGGTGCCGGCACCGACTCCACAGCGGTTGGCGGCTGGGCGCTCGTGCGACACACGGATCCAGCCGCGAATAGTAGTACAAGGGACATCGAACCGGCGATGATGTTGTTTGCTATAGGATTGGATTTCATAACTTTAGCCTCCTGGCCGCGGGCAACTGACAGATTCGGGTTCGGGTTGCATTTAAACGGCTTGGTTCCGCTTGGAGTTCCGTATAAGTTGTGCAACCAAAAGCCATTGTCCTTCTCTCCCGCGTCTTTCTTGCTCTCACTACTAAAGGCGGGATTGACGGACATTTCCCATCAAGCCAACAGCCAGGGCTCGATGGGGCTTACGGCGGTCGGACTGAACGACTGACCCATTCCCACCAACGTGATACTTTCGCTTGTAATGTTGCCCGACGCGCGCATGCGATGAGGGTTCGGGCCAATCAGCAACCGAGCAGCGCGCTCGCGTCGAAGCAGCGAGCGCGCTAGATTCTGCTCCCACATTTCGAGATAGCCTCCAATTCTCAGAAGGTATAGCCTCATGAAGTACCAAATTAGCCTGGTGTCCCTCGTCTTCATCGTCGCTTCGATCTCGTGTTCACGGCGGCCGCCGAGTTCCGATCAAGAGTGGGGCGGATACGGGGGCTACTTTCCCAAGATGATGGAGAGGGAATACTCACTGGAATATGCGCAACCTGGCCTTGGATTTCGCGGCACGGGCAGGGCGAAAATGGTCGAGCGGTATGAAGGTGAAGAAACTATAGCAGGGAAGAAGTACGCAAAATTCGTCCGCACCTTTTCCGATCTTCCCGGCGTCGAGTCGAGGGAAGAACTGTTGAGGATTACCGCTGACGGTATGTACGCAGTCGACTCGGGACATCGCGAAAAAGGAGAAACCCTGTCGGTCCCGTTTCCTCTGACCGTCGGTCAAAAGTGGGTAAGACACGACGAACTTGGAGACTTGAATTGTCAATTGGAATCGATAGAAGACATCTCCTCGCCGGTGGGAGTTTACCCTGACTGCTTGAAGATCACTCTCAAGCGGGGGTCGGACGATTATCAGGCATGGGAATACCTGGCCAAAGAGATCGGGGTGGTCAAGGGCGGCTTCAGGTCGGGGAGAGACAAGCTCGCCTTCGCGCTCCAACGATTCAAATGAGACCCAGCGGTCGGCTTTGCATGGTCGCCCGGCGCCCCGTCTATTCGGTTCAACAAACAGTGAAAGTATTCGAATTCGGCACGTTCTTGAGATTAGGCTAACAGGATATGGCCATCCCGGCCTGAGATGAGGCGGGGCTTCTCAACAAAACAAGAATCCGATCGTTGCGCGGGTTTGCATGGGCACCAGAAGACAAGCGGATTAAAGCCGCAGGATGGGTTCCGTGCACCCGCGCCCTGGACCTTGACCTCTGCCCTCTGAGAGCGAAAATCCGCCAGCCGGCACAGGTCCGGTTCGCAAATGGCATGGCGGTTTCTAAACGATCGTTCAGGCGCCGGCAGTGATCCGGGTGAGGACCTTGAGCCGTGCTACGTCTATCTCTTTTACCGTGTCCGCGATCTGCTGCGTGAGCGTGTCGGCAATCTGTTTCCGGGCCGGCCGGTCGTCCCTGGCTATAGTAGACAGACAATCGTTAAGGGTTGCCCTGGCATCGGCCAGTCCATTCATCAACTCAGTGATCAGAGCGAAGTCCTTATCCATAGGGCAATTCTACGATTCAATCCCCGCTGAAGTCTGTTCAATATTAGACAATTTCAAAGAAATTCGACCAGGGCGTGCGTCTTTCCGAGGTCCTTGAACCATTTATCCGCCCTGGACCAGCGCCGGAATATGAACACAATGCAACCCTGGGTTCCCGACAATTATTCTTCAAATCGTCCAATATTGGACAGAGATCCATCCTCTGGTGAGCGTACTATGGCCAGGAAGGAGAAAAGGAAAGGGAGGTCTGAAAATGAGCGAGTATAGGGAAAAGCGAACGATAGTTGAAGAACATGTTGATCGGCCCGTCGGAGCGATGCACCCCGTCGTGCACACTCAGTACGAGTCAGTAGTAGACGAACCACGAGGTATGTCAGGGGTGGCGGTCGCGGGATTGGTCGTCGCGGGCATTGCCGCCGCCATTGTAATAACGATGCTGATAATAAGTGGCCAGCAGAGGACCACTGATCAGCAACTGGCGCAGGACCGAGCGAAAAGCGCTGATACGCAAGCGCCGCTTGCGCAGCCAGCCCAGCAGCCCCTCATAGTACAGGTGCCCGCCGCCCAGCCCGCGCCTGCAGCAGCTCCTCCGGTCGCCGAAAGTGCGGCACCCTCGAGCAGCGACGTCGAAAAGGACGTAAACTCAAGGCTGTTGGGTGATCAAGAGTTGCGGTCTTATGCACTCGATGTCAAGGTCTCTGGCGGGACTGCCACGCTAAGCGGCCGGGTACCGTATGACGATTTAAAGACGCGCGCCGAAAGACTGGCCATGACGGTCAAGGGGGTTCACGGCATAATAAACAATATTACCGTGCAATCTTGAGCTTCCAGAGACGAGGGAATCGCAGCCGCGGTCCCCGATAATACGCCGCGGCTTCAGAACGGCAACGAAGGAGGAAAGGTTATGGATGCACTGGAACTACTGAGAAAGGATCACCGGACGGTAGGGGAGCTTTTCGAGGAGGTCAAGGCGACTACAGATCCCGAGAAGCATCGACAACTGTTTGAGGAGATCAAGGCTCAGCTTCAGCTACACACATACATTGAGGAGACGGTGTTGTATCCGGCCTTCACGAAATACAGAGACTTGAAGGACCTTGTGCTCGAAGCATACGAAGAGCACACGCAGATCAAGAGACTCATCAATGAGATCTCGGCGCTTAGCCAGGATAGCGAGCGCTTTGATGCCAAGCTCAAAGTCATGGGCGAGAACATCGAGCACCACGTCAGGGAAGAGGAGGATGATTTGTTTCCAAGGGTGATCAAGCTCTATGACCGCGAGCGACTCGAACGGCTGGGCCAAGAGCTGGAGTCCGCCAAGAAGCAGTTTGGCCAAGCTTCCCAGACACAGTCGAGTGCGGGGTGACCGGCATGGCGGAATACAAGAACAGCGACTACGTAAAACCTATCGGCAACGTCTCACACAGGGGCGAGCGCGGCGAAGTACGAGACCGCGTGCAGGGGAGAAGCGGATGGTATCTTGTTCGGTTCCAGGACGGTACCGAGGAGGTGTACGAAACCGATAACCTTAAACTCGCTGTGCCGACGGATGAGGGTCCCGAGGACCAAGAGTGACCTAATAAGCCGGGACGGCTGACAGAGGCTCGCATCCGCGCATTAATTGCGATCGCTGGCTGAGGCGGGGATAAATCCGTCTTCTCTTCCATTATTCTAATTCGCCGCTACCCTTCCAATTCGTTCGGCGTGTCAGGTTATCGATTCCACCCTCACACGGAACCGCGGATGGTACTGGGGACGCCGGGCGTCTGGCCCGCGGGATGTCAAATGGATTTCTCAGCCCTGTGACGCGATCCGCTTGAGAACCTTGAGGCGCGTGGCCTCGATCTCTTTCAGCGTGTCGGCGATCTGCTGCCTGAGCGTGTCCGCGACCTCTTTCCGGATGGGTTCGTGGTCGTTGGATAGAGCGGAGAGGCAATCATTAAGGGTTACTCTAGCGTCGGCAAGGCCATTCATCAAATCAGTGATCAGGTCCAAATCCTTGTCCATAACTCGATGCTACCATTCAACC
>Ga0207103_10392_pt1 | contig 10295 bp, 8 predicted proteins | sample Alteio_BWMinHeat_81_FD_153546 | JGI IMG/M metagenome (GOLD analysis project Ga0207103, IMG submission 153546) | Enriched cells from forest soil in Barre Woods Harvard Forest LTER site, Petersham, Massachusetts, United States -... | ecosystem: Environmental > Terrestrial > Soil > Temperate forest >...
GCAGCCATTGGCGATAAAACTGGGCGTCCTGGGCGTAGGTGGCGTCGGCCTCGGTGCTCCACATGCGCGGCAACAGGGTGGTGTGATCGTAGATGTAGTCTATTTTTTTACCAGAGACCTCGTACTGGTCTTTGCCCTTGCGGTAATTATTCCCTGTTTCCTTTTCATCCACGATCTTCGCATCAAAGTAAGGCCCGGTAAGCAGCGGCGTGGCGCCGTATTGTACACGGTTAAGATAATCGAAAAGCGTAAAAGCATTGTCTGGCCGCGAATTATTCAGATCGGTACCGGCCGTGGCGCGGATAGGGATATAAGCAAAGGAGCTATACCCAAAATAGATAAATACCACGCACAAAAGGGCCAGGTTGAGCACCGGTTTCTTTTTGCGTATGCTGTACCATATCCCATAAACCAGCAGGCCGAAAAGTAAGGCAAAAAATATGATGGCGCCGCTGCCAAAACCCCAGCCGATAGAATTGACGAAGAAAAAGTCGAACCAGGCGGCAAAATAAACGGTATAGCCCCTGATGCCAAACTGAATGGCGGCGAGGATGACTATACTGATAAAAAAAGCTATGATAGTGCGTTTGACAGTGATTTTTTTATACCGGCGGAAATAGTATACCATGGCAATAGCCGGGATTGTGAGCATGTTGAGGAGATGGATACCGATGGAAAGGCCGATGAGGTAGGCGATCAGCACGATCCATTTATCCGCGCCGGGCCTGTCGGCCTGTGTTTCCCATTTTAATATCGCCCAAAAAACGATGGCGGTACAGAGCGATGATAAAGCAAATACGATGGTCTCCACCGCCGAAAACCAAAAGGTATCAGTATAAGTGAAGGCCAGCGCACCAACCAAACCAGCGCCGATCACCTGTACCTGCTGCAGGCGGGTTAGTTCGTTGTTTGCTTTCATCAGCTTTTTAGCGAGGGCCGTGATCGTCCAAAAAAGGAACATGATCGTTGCCCCGCTGGCCAATGCCGACATTAAATTGGTAAAGTAAGCCACTTTGGTATGGTCGCCGAAGGACAGCAGCGAAAACGCCTTGCCCAGCATGGCAAACAGGGGGTAGCCCGGCTGGTGCGAAACCTGTAAGCGGTACGCGCACGAAATAAATTCGCCGCAGTCCCAAAAGCTTACCGAACGTTCGAGCGTTAATACGTAGGTGGTGGCCGCAATAAGGAAACAAAGCCAGCCGGCGAGGTTGTTGATCTTTTTGTAGGTCATGGTTGTTTAGTTGGATTTAGTTGTAAAGGTTGTAACGAGTTGTGGCAGTTGTAAGGGTTGATCCGGTCAATAACCTTTACAACTCATTCCAACCACGACAAGTTTTACAACTTACTCCAACTAATTTCGCACTAAAGCATTAACCTTCAAGCAGATTTAACATCCCTTAACAATATTTAACTAAATTTTGAGGGGATTTAACAATTGGGAAGGGGCAATTAAAATGAAAGATCAAACGCCGCTCCGCCTTTGTTTGGATTCAGGCTCAGGCGGTATTCCTCCATTTTCAGTTCAAGGGTTTTGAGCGCCATTTCAAGTGATCGGATATACGAAGCTGTGTCAGGGTCGCCGGATTTAGGCACCAGTTGACGCAGTATCTCGTTGATCCTGTCCATTGATCGTTGAAATTGATTAAGATCGGCCATATTTTTTGATCCTGTGGTTTTCTTTTCTACGTAAATATTGCTCCGTGGTTCGCATAGTTTTTCCACAGGGCCCTGTTTTATTAACAAATATTTTGTATCGACTTAACTGAAACGAAATAGTTTAATAAAAAATTATCCTATCATCTTTTTTACGTTCATTATTTCATCAAAATGATATTTTTACGGTAACCAATTGTTAACACATGCAAAGGAGGGTCTTCCTAAAGTTGTCGGCCTTTACCGCCGCTGTTTTGGCGTTGCCATTTACCCCGGGATGCAATCCGGGCGAGGTGGATGCCGAATCGCAGCCGGTCTTTTTTTCGCACCTGGTTGATGCCAAAACCATTGCCGCAGCCGGCAAAGCATACCTGGTCACACACCCTGACGAAAACAACGTCGACAAGCTAAAAGCCATACTGCTGCCAAAAAACGGACAACCTACTGACGTCAATGCCATAGGCAGGTCATTAGTTGTCAGCATAGCAAATGACTTTAATACAGGCGGCACGGTTACTGTGAGTGGTTGGATTTTATCCGCCACCGAAGCCAGGCAATGCGCACTTTTTTATTTATTACAACCTTAAAACAGATAGGCGCCATGCATATTGATGCCCGGAATATTGAAAACCATACGCTGATCGAGGGCGATATCTGCATTATCGGCGCCGGCGCGGCGGGCATCAGCATCGCGCTTGAGTGGATCAATACACCTTACCGCGTCATCCTGCTCGAAGGCGGCGGTTTTGAATACGAAGCCCGCATGCAGGATCTATACCGCGGCAAAACCACCGGGCAACGGTATTATCCGCTCGATTCCGCACGGCTGCATTATTTTGGGGGCACTACCGGGCACTGGGCCGGCTTTTGTTCGCCGCTGGATGAGATCGACTTTAAAAAAAGGGATTGGGTGCCCTACAGCGGCTGGCCCATTCAGCGCAGCGACCTAGATCCATTTTACGCCCGGGCGCAAAAAAACCTGGACCTGGGCCCGTACGAATACAGCTTCCCTTATTTTCACGACAAGGACAAATCGCTTGTGCCGCTCCCTTTTGATGAGGAAGCCGTTTTGAACAAGATGTGGCAATTTAGCCCGCCCACGCGTTTCGGCACAAAATACCGCGATGCCATCATCAAAGCGCCCAACGTCTATCTTTACACCTATGCCAATGTGTGCAATTTAACGGCCAATGAAAACGCGTCGGCGATAAAGGAAGCTACCGTTAAAAATTTTGCCGGCAAGGAGCATACCGTACGGGCTAAATATTTTATTTGTGCCTGCTGCGCCATACAAAACGCGCGGCTGCTGCTGGCCTCCAACCAACAGGCCCCAAAGGGCTTAGGCAACCAAAACGATGTGGTGGGCAGGTTTTTTATGGAGCACCTGGAGATAAAATCAGCCGAAATTTGGTTCGCGGATCCCGACCCGATGAAACTCTATATGTTCGAATTTGGCGGCACCAAATACCGCGCTGAATTGGGCATAAGCCCCAAAAAGCAGCAGGAGCACAAGATATTAAACGGTACGGCCTCTTTCACGCCGCTTGAAGTTGCCCGGAAACAGCCCGCTTTTATCGACATCTGGATCGAAGACAAAAAAAAGCGTGAAAAAAACATGAACGATTTTTCCAAAAGGGAAAACGATTCTAAATCGGCAAAAGGCTACAGTAATTTCCAGATGTTTACCCGGGTCGAGCAAGCGCCAAACCCAAACAGCCGCGTAACGCTCGATACAGAAAAGGACGAATTAGGCATGCCGCGCGCCATGCTGCACTGGGAATTAACACCGCTCGAAAAAAGAAGCATCCGCACCATCTACCAGATCATCGGCCAACAGGCGGGTATGTCGCAAAAGGGCCGTGTACGGCTGCTGGAATATCTGTGGGACGAGAATGATCATTCGTGGCCGGAATTTACCGGGGGCGGCTGGCACCACATGGGCACCACCAGGATGGGCAGCGATCCGAAACAAAGCGTGGTAAATGCGGATTGCCGGGTGCACGGAATTGCCAACCTATACATGGCGGGCTCGTCCTGTTATGTTACCGCCGGCGCGCCGAACCCCACGCTAACGTTAGTGGCGCTGTCGCTCCGTTTGTCCGATCACCTAAAAAAACAGGTAAATGCTTTAGGCTGATCCCTGGCGTTACTCGCTTTCAACAGCCGAAAACACCTCCAGCAAAATATCCCATTTGTGGTTGGCATCCAGTTCCCAAATGCGCACGTAATTGTAATCGCTGGTGATGGCGCCTTTTTTTATACGTGCTTTACCGTAAGTGTAGGCAAGGTCGTTGCTGGCGGCGCGGCCCGCGTTGGTTGTTTGGGCCGATATGGATATCGCTTCGTTATCGATAAATTTCATCATTTTATCCTGGCCGGTAATGGGCTCAAAGCCGGGGAAATAATAACGGCCTTCGGGGCTCAGGAACTCTTTATAAGCAGCCAGCGCCGAGATATTTAACGATTGGTTGAACGCATTATCGGTAGCCAAAATGATCCTTTTGCCGGCAAACGGGTCCTTGCTTGGGGCCACCTGTTTGGTAGAATCGGGATTTCTAAAGTCACTTATAGCATTGGTTTCCGGCTCGGGGTGCTGTATCCCAAGGTTGATCAGCAGCTTCAACTCGCCGGCATCCGTCGCCTTCCAAACCGAAACATAGTCGCCATAAACTTTGTCGGTGTCATCGGTCCCGTTTTGGTAAACATAAGGCCCGGCGGTAAATGCAAGGTCGCCATTGGTTGATATGCGCGCAAAGTTGGCCTGCATGGTTAACGTTCCGGCTTGCTGATCGATATTTTTATAAAATTCGTTGATATTTACCGCATTCGGCTTAAAAATAATTCCTTCAGGATCAGCAACAGCTAAAAATCCGCTCTTAATTCCTTTTTTTTCTACTAAATTATTAAAGGCTTTATCCGCATCAACTGCTTTATTGACATCGGCAGCGGGGGCCTGGGCAAATACAAATCGCGCTGAACCGAGTAATACCAGTGACGCAAATACTAATTTTTTCATTATATTTTTGAGTGTGCTAATTTAGTTAAATTTGAATATTTTATCAGATCGTAAAAACGGACCGCCGCGCGATGCATTTTAATGGCGGGTAACACCAGTAAAATGTTACCAGAGCGAAAAACCAATCACTAAACGTACGTTTAGCCTTTATATTTTATTCCAGCTGGTGCCTTCTTTACTGTCCTTTAACTGGAAGCCGATCTGCTGCAAACCGTTCCTGATCTTGTCCGACGTTGCAAAATCATGGTTAACCTTGGCTTCGTTCCGCAAATCAACAATAAATTTCAACACTTTTGGCAGATCGTCATTCGCGGCCTGCTCATCTTTCAGACCGAGAATATCAAACACAAAAGTGCTGATGGTTGTTTTTAGCAAAGCGAGATTGGCTTCATCTATCTTCAATTTACCGTCCTTCACCGAATTGATGATCCGTGATGCCTCAAAAAGCTCGGCGATCAACACCGGGCTGTTAAAATCATCATCCATCGCTGCGTAGCACCTGTCGGTGATCGGCTGTATCTCAACATCTGTTGCCGGCGAAGCCTTTAAGTCATCCAGCAGCGAAACAGCGCTCATCAATCGTTTAAAGCCTTTTTCCGAGGCGTCCATCGCTTCGTTGCCAAAATCGAGCGTGCTGCGGTAATTTGCCTGCAGCATAAAAAAGCGAACGGTCATGGGGCTGTAGCCCTTGCTTAATATCTTGTTGTCGCCCGAAAATAATTCATGCGGCAAAAAGCTGTTGCCGAGCGATTTCGACATTTTTTGCCCGTTAACGGTCAGCATATTGGTGTGTACCCAATAGTTTGCCGGTATTTTGCCACAGGCGGCTATATTTTGTGCAATTTCGTTGGTATGATGCGTCGGCGCCAGGTCAATGCCGCCGCCGTGTATGTCAAAGTGTTCGCCCAGGTACTTGTTGCTCATCGCCGAGCATTCCAAATGCCAGCCCGGAAATCCCATCCCCCACGGCGATGGCCATTTCATCAGGTGCTCCGGCTTGGCTTTTATCCAGAGCGCAAAATCAAGCTTGCCATGCTTTTCGTCCTGCCCGCCCAGCGAACGGGTATTGGCAAGCAAATCCTCCAGGTTGCGGCCGTTCAGGATGCCGTAATCGTAGCTTTGATTATATTTTTCCACATCAAAGTATACCGAACCATCCACTTCATAGGCATACCCTTTTTCAAGTATCTCTTTTACAAATTCTATCTGCTCAATAATATGACCGGTAGCCGTCGGCTCAATACTTGGCGGTAATATGTTGAAAGCCTGCATAACGTCATGAAAGCCAACGGTGTACTTTTGTACAATTTCCATAGGCTCCACTTGTGCCAACTTTGCTTTTTTTGATATTTTGTCTTCACCTTCGTCGCCGGCATCGCCCTCCAGGTGGCCCGCGTCGGTAATATTACGCACATAACGAACCTTATAGCCCAAATGCATGAGGTAGCGGAAGATCATATCAAATGAAATATAAGTGCGGCTATTGCCGAGGTGCGCGTCGCTGTAAACCGTCGGTCCGCACACATAAATGCCAACATGCGGCGGGTTGATCGGTACGAATTTCTCCTTCTTCCGTGTTAATGTATTGTAAACAACCAGATTTTGGTTCATGTGCGCAAACATACATTTTTGAGGCGAAAGGCGAAAGGCGAAAGGTGAAAGGTAGTTTTACCTTGATTCTTTTTATATTGGTCTGACACTATTTGAGGTAAAAGGCGAAGGGCGAAAGGTGAAGAAAGATTGGATTCATTTGCGATGCATTTTTCCTACTTTTGACCTTTTACCCTTCTCCTTCAAAAATGAGAGATTATAAAAAGCTGGATATCTGGAAGAAATCGCACTCGTTAACTAAACAGGTATACAATGATGTTTTGCCGATAATGCCAGTTGAGGAGCGATTTGCTTTAACCAATCAGTTAAGAAGATCAACCTATTCGATCCCGCTAAATATTGTGGAGGGCTGCGGTAAAAATTCTGACAAGGATTTTGCCCATTACCTTGATAACGCATTAGGCTCAGCCCACGAAGTGGAATATACCTGTTACCTGATTTATTATCTTGGATTTATAAAAGAAGAATTATATAACGGAATAAATGCCACTGTCAATGAGATTAAGGCGATGCTGATCGCTTTTATAAAGTATTTGAGAGGCGAATGATCTTTACTTTTGTCTAAAAAAACAGATGGTAAAAGCAGCAATAGAAGCGCAGTATACGTTCACGTCCTCTCTTAGCTAATCGCCTAAAAGATCGCATTAAAGGATGAATGAATACTGAGCTCGATCCCCAACTCCAACCTTTCGCCTTTCACCTTTCGCCTTTCGCCTTTCACCTCATTTCTTCAACCCAATCTCCCTCAACCGTTCGTCGAGGTACTCACCTGCCGTAATATCTTCGTATGCTTTGGGGTGATCGCTATCGATGCAGGATGGTAAACAACTCAGGTCCATGCCCGATTTTGGGTGCAGGAAGAATGGCACCGAATAACGGGAGTTTTTCATCAACTCACGGGGTGGATTTACCACGCGGTGTGTGGTTGATTTTAGCTTGTTATTGGTTAGGCGCTGCAACATATCGCCTACGTTAACCACCAGGTCCTCTCCGAAAGCGGTGACGGGGAGCCAATCATTTTCGCGCGTAAGCAGTTCAAGGCCATCGGCGCTGGCGCCTATCAATAGCGTTATAAGGTTAATATCCTCATGCGCGCCGGCACGAACCGCATCGGGTGCCAACGCGTCAGGATCGGTTATCGGGAAATAATGCAGGGTACGGAGGATTGAATTGCCGTTATGTACATTGTCGTCAAAATAATCTTCCGACAATCCAAGGTACAACGAGATAGCCTTTAGCAAGTGGATACCGGCATATTCCAGCTTTTTATAAACGGTTTCCGTTGTGGGGTTAAAGTCGGTTATTTCTTCAACTTTCAGGTTTTCCGGGTATTCCCTTTTCAACTGGTCGTCGTCGGTCACTATCTGGCCTATCTGCCAAAACTCCTTCAGGTCAGGCGCGGTGAAGCCTTTGGCTGTTTCCTTTCCCTTACCGGTATATCCGCGCTGCCCGGCCAGGCCCGGCACTTCATATTTGGCTTTTACCTCATCAGGCAGGGCAAAAAGCGCTTTAACGTCCGCATACAATTTATCTATCAGCGCCTTGTTCAAACCGTGATTGGTAACGGTGACAAAGCCGGTTTCGTTAAAGGCTTTGCCTATATCGTCCGAGAACTGTTTGCGCTGTTCCGCGCTACCATTAATGTAATTATCTAAGTCGAGACGGGGGATGTTTACGGTGGCCATATTAAGTGTTTTGCGGCCTCAAAAATAAGTAAAGTTTGTTACGGCGACTTATCGTACCATATATTTTATTAGCGGGTTGCCGGCTTCCTGTTACAAGTAAGCAGTTCGGACCAGCCTGCCTCTCCGGTAAAAAACACCCCACAAAAAAAAAGGCCAGAAAACTCTCGCAGTTTTGTGGCCCTACATCTACCTATGAAAAACAAACCCATTGGGATGGGTATTTGCAGTAATGCAAAGCAAGTGCCAGCTATCAAAAGCGGCTTTTTATAGCCGGCATCAGGCTGTTGCGGTCGGTTTTATTATTGTCGGGGAAATCAATCCCCATATAAAGGGTTGATATTTACACACCCGCTTTGGCGAGCCGTTTATTTTAAAACTTAACGCCCGGGTGGCAAAGCGTTGCTACGCATCCTGCACGATCGATATTAAAATCGTCCACTGGTAAACCATCGGCAAAAAAAGTTGTTATAAGTTTATGGATGGTAATGTTTATTTATTAGCGACCGATCCGAAAAATGCCTGTCGGGATGTGATCCACTCCCGGGATACCCCGCTAAAGATCAGGGTTTATTGCCTGGACAATGAGCATTTTAATCCCGGTGAGAGCGAGATCCAGCTTTACGGCTATGCCGGCGAAAAGTTATATGCTTTCGAAACGATCGATATCAAGGCAGACGATGCCCTTGATGTTGTAAACGCCATACGCTGGTATGCCACGTATATCGAACACCCCGAAATGGAAATACTGCCCGACGACCCCCGCCTGGGTGAAACTATCGCGGTTTGATATTTTCGGCAGTTGGAATGCATGGTTCAACCTAAAATCAAATGCTTTATTAAAACTCCGGGCCATTTTTAATATTAGCTGCCCGGTAACAATATTATTAACAATATGCGGCTGCGCCAAGTTAACAAAATTGTTACCCCAAGCGCCACATGTTTTTCACACCTTTACAAAACATATTCAAAAAAGTATATGTAATAATCTACGGCTGATAATATGTTTATTATCAGGTTTATGTATGAGATATTTTTTTACTAAAAATATACCGAATATCCGGCTTAATATGCAAAGTATCTTTTCACGCGCCAATGCCGCCTGCGTTTTAGCAGTAAATACCTGTTTGCTCTGTTTTTCCATGTCTGCTTCGGCACAAAAATCAACAGCAGCCAGCACAACTGCGCCGCCGGTTGAAGACACCGATAAAGTTAGCCTGCTGCAGCCGGTAAAAGTAAAAGACACCAGTAAAAACAGCACCGACCAGTATTTTACGCTGCAGCAATGTGTTGATTATGCACTGCAGCACCAGCCTGGGCTCAATATCGCTTTAATTAACGTTGATGTTGCCAAAACGACCAACGCTATCAATTTATCAACCGCATTACCACAGATAAACGTGGACGCAACCCTTACGCATTATTTACAGCAAAGCGGAGCGCCAAAAACGACCACCGTAAACGGTGTTAACGCAACGGCGCCTTATTCGCCGGCCAGCCCCGGTTATACATTTTTTCCCGGTGCATCACTTACGCAGCAGATATTTAACCCAAGCCTGTTATATGCTTACAAAAGCGCACCGCTGTACATACAGCAGGCCAACCAGGTAACCGACAGCACCAAAATAGGCGTGGTATCGGGTGTAACGAAATCTTTCTATACGCTGCTGCTCACGCTTGAACAGATAAATGTACTGAAGGAGGATACCGCGCAGTTTGGCAAAAGTTTCAGGGACGCTTACCACCAATACGTTGGCGGTATTGTGGACGAAACGGACTATGAACAGGCCGAGATCACGCTGAACAATACAAAGGCCCAACTGAAACAGGCGAATGAAAATGTGATCCCGCAATATGCCGTATTAAAACAACTGATGGGTTATCCGCCCGAACAGCAATTTAACGTATTGTTCGATACGCTGGAGATGATGAAAAATATCCATATCGACACCAACCAGCAATTACAATTTGAAAAAAGGATAGAGTTCCAATTGTTGAATACCGAAAAGTCGCTGCAGCAACAAGCGGTCAATTATTATCGGTATTCGTTTTTACCAACACTTTCTGGGTTCTTCAATTATAACCTGAGCTATTCCAACGATCATTTGTCTGAGCTTTTTTCAACAGGTTATCCCGGCTCAACGGTAGGGCTAACTCTAACCATGCCGATCTTTACCGGCTTCGCCCGGTTGAACAATCTGCACAAGGCAAGGCTGCAGTCGCAGATACTCGACTGGACGCAAACCGACCTGAAATTGCAGATCAATGTGCAATACACCTCGGCCCTTGCTGCTTATAAGGGAAACTATTATGATCTGGAGGTGCTGCAAAAA
>Ga0207103_10058_pt2 | contig 10258 bp, 9 predicted proteins | sample Alteio_BWMinHeat_81_FD_153546 | JGI IMG/M metagenome (GOLD analysis project Ga0207103, IMG submission 153546) | Enriched cells from forest soil in Barre Woods Harvard Forest LTER site, Petersham, Massachusetts, United States -... | ecosystem: Environmental > Terrestrial > Soil > Temperate forest >...
GCCTGTTTGCAAGGCTGGATGGAGCGGTCGATGATATCGCGCACCATCTCTTCCAGCTTCGAGCGGGTCAGGCGCTTCACCAGGTGCTTCGGCCCGTTCGCGTCCGCCGTAATGAACGGCAGATTGATTTCCGTTTCCATGGTCGTGGAGAGTTCGATCTTGGCGCGCTCGGCAGCGTCACGCAGACGCTGCAGCGCCATCTCGTTACCCTTGGCGCGCAGGTCAAGACCTTCGTCTTTCTTAAACTCGTCGATCAACCAGTCGACGATGCGCTGGTCGATGTTGTCGCCGCCCAGGTGCGTGTCGCCATTGGTGGACTTGACTTCGATAACGCCTTCGCCGACTTCCAGCACCGAAATATCGAAGGTGCCGCCGCCGAAGTCGTAGACGGCGATCGTCTCGTCCTTCTTCTTATCGAGACCGTAGGCCAATGCGGCCGCAGTTGGCTCATTGATAATGCGCTTTACCGTGAGACCGGCGATCTGGCCTGCGTCCTTGGTAGCCTGCCGCTGCGCGTCATTGAAGTACGCCGGAACCGTGATTACGGCTTCCGTTACCGTCTCGCCCAGGTAGTCTTCCGCGGCCTTCTTCAGCTTCTGCAAAATCATCGCCGAGACCTGGGGCGGGGTGTATTCCTTCCCCTGCGCCACGATGGCCACGTGGTCGCCCGACTGAACGACCTTGTAGGGCACCATCTTCATTTCTTCGTTCACTTCGTCGAAGCGGCGGCCCATGAACCGCTTGATCGAATAAACCGTGTTCTGGGGGTTGGTGATTGCCTGGCGCTTCGCCACCTGCCCTACCAAACGCTCGCCGTTTTGGGTGAAGGCCACGACAGAAGGGGTCGTGCGACCACCCTCTTCATTGGGGATCACTTTCGGCTCACCGCCTTCCATGACGGCCACAACGGAGTTCGTGGTACCGAGATCGATACCGATAATTTTTGCCATTGGGGATTGCCTCCTACAAACTCAGCCCCAGCTAAGTTGTTGAAAATTTTGGGAATTCCGTCCTAAGCTGCCTTTATAACAGGAACATCGTAGAACTTGAGTGAATTACTGTCAACGTTATAGATGACCTTCTTAGTCTTCGAGTTGCAGAGATTTAGGGGCTCCAGACACCCATGAAATCGGGTGTGAGCCTGCCTATTCGCCCAGCTTCAACCTAGCCAGTTGGCCGATGTGCGTCACCGGGCTGCCGTCCGAAACTCTTCTTGCCGAAACAAAGGCAGGAGGTTTCCTTGAGCAGCACATTAATAGATTTCTCGAACAGCCTGGCGGATGCCGTCGAACGAGCAGGCAAGAGCGTGGTCGCCATTGTCGAAGGGGGACAAACCGGGGTAAGCGGCACCATCTGGGGCGAAGGTGTAGCCGTAACGGCGGCACATACCTTGCGCGGTCGGGATGAGGCTTCACTCGTTCTGCCCTCAGGCGACACCACGACGGCCAAAGTCGCCGGTCGCGATCCCGGGACCGACATTGCCGCCCTGAGGTTTTCGGCCTCGGGCACCGGCAAAGCACAACTCACTCCGTTGCAGGATCTAAAAGTTGGGCATGTGGTTCTGGCGATTGGGCGACGTCCGAAGTCCGGCGTAACTGCCAGCTACGGAATCATCAGCGCGATCGGTGAAGGCTTCCGGACATGGAGCGGCGGACGCATCGACGTCGGATTGCGCCTCGATCTGTCTCCGTATCGCGGATTTTCCGGGGGCACGCTCATCGATAGTCAGGGTCGCGTGATTGGTATCAACACCTCGGGTCCGCACCGCAGCATATTGACCATTCCCAATACGACTGTCGACCGTGTGGTGACGCAGCTACTTGAGAAGGGTCACATCGCGCGCGGCTACATCGGAGTGGGCGTCCAGCCGGTAGAGATCGGCGAAGCCATGCAGCGTTCTGCTGGAGTCAAGCAGGATGCTGGTCTTCTATTGCTGATGGTCTCGGCGGGAGGTCCCGCGGAAAAAGCAGGCCTCCTCGTCGGCGACATTCTTCTTACGGTGAACGGTGCGGCGGTTTCGGATCCGCGCGATTTGCAAGCGGCGCTCGATTCCGAGAGCGTCGGCAAACAACTGAAAGTCACCATTCTTCGCGGCGGAAAACCAAGTGAAATGACGCTCACCATCGCTGAGCGCGGGAGGTAACCATGGCAGCTACCGTGAATCGAATTCCGGCAATCGGCATCAGTGTGGGACAGGAAGTCTCTGTGCTGGCCGAACGGTTGCGCAAAAGCGTGGTGCGCATTGGAGGCGAAGGTCCAGGCAGCGGGTCGGGGGTGATCTGGAGTGCCGACGGACTCATCGTCACCAATGCGCATGTTGCAAATGCCGAGCGACTGCGTGCGGAACTCGCAGACGGGCGTCGCTTGGAGGCGCAGTTGGTTGCTCGTGATCCGCGTCGCGATCTCGCACTGTTGAAGGTGAATGCGAGCGGTCTGGTTGCGTTAGCGGCCTGCGATCTGTCGAGTCTGCGTGCTGGAGAGTCAGTTCTCGCGCTGGGATACCCGATGGGAAGCGACGCCGTGACCGTTGGCATCCTGCACGCCGCGCCGCGTGATGCGCACTGGCTCACTGCCGACATTCGCGTCGCGCCCGGCAATTCCGGCGGACCGCTTTGCGATGCGCAAGGACGCCTAGTCGGGATCAACACCATGGTCGTGGATGGCTTGACCCTGGCGATTACGGTGCGCGCGATCGAACGCTTTGTGGCGCGGCACCTCGACCGGGAAGCACAAGCCGCGGCTGTGTAATGCAACCATAAACGGATCAACTGAAGAACTGACAGACTGACTGACCTGTTGATGAACCCAACTCGAGTCCTCGTGATCGCCGCTTCCGCCATGGTCCGCGCCGGACTGGAAGCACTCGTTCGCGAGGACTCGCGCCTTCAACTCGTCTCTTCCAGTTCGAACAATACTCGGGTGCCCCACTCGCGCGAAGCGACGAATGGGAACGCCGCTGATGTTGTACTCGCCGAATCCGACCTCGAATCCGTGGCGCGCGTGATCACCACTGCAGCGGGATCGCCTGTGGTTCTCATCACCGACGAAGTCAGTCGTGCTGATCTCAGGCGGCTGCTGCACTCGGGCGTTCGTGCCGTGCTTGGCCGCGAGCTAGCACAGCATGAAATCCTCGCCGCAGTCGAAGCCGTCTCTGCCGGGCTGACCGCACTCGCTCCCGAACAGATGGACCTGCTACTTCCCTCCTCCTCCGACAACGACGAATCCGAACCGTGGCTGCATGAAGCGCTGACCGCACGCGAATCGGAGGTCCTTACCATGCTTGCTGAAGGGGCCAGTAACAAGGAGATTGCCTCGCGACTCAACATCTCGGAGCACACGGTAAAGTTTCACGTCAGTTCGATCCTTGCCAAGCTGGGAGCCACGACCCGCACCGAAGCTGTTTCGCGCGGAGTACGCCAGGGGCTGATCGTCATCTGATGCACGTTACAAAGCTGTATTAAGAACTACAGGTAGCTGAGCCACCATTGCCGATGCGTGCGTTTGTACTCGGCATACCAGCGGCATGGAAAGTACAGCGCTATGTTCAGCAAAATCCAGATCAGGTAGATGAACGGCAGATGATGGCCGTATCCGGGCTCGGGAGGACTGACGAAATAGCTGCCGTCGAGAAGCCTTTTCGTAGGCTGATGAAACGCGAGCGCGACGAATAGTGCGATCAGATGCGCAGCGTAGATGTGGATCACGTAATAGAAGAGTGGAACTCGCCCGAAAACAATCAGCACGCGGGCAATAGCGTTCCTTGACGATTGAATCCCATCGAACGCCGCGAGTGCCAGGATGCCGGGTCCCAGCGTCATCAGCAGAAATTGCAGTGACGGCGGATACTTCTCCACGTTGAGAAAAGCGACCAGGCTCATCGCCGGCGAGTTCTGGGGAACAAATGGACCTGCGCCGGGGAATGGCGTGTTGGTGGGGTTCCCGTAGATATTCGTCGCTCGAAGCGCAACAAAAAGTGCGACCGCCGCTAGTCCGATCGCCGCCATGACTCTCCGGCGTTTCTCCGCGGGCAGTTGCAGCAGCGCGCCGAAGGCGAAACCGGCGGCCATAACTCCGACCCACGGTACCAGCACATACAAAACGAGCAAGATGCCGCGTTGCGGAATGATCGGGATGAAGCCGGGCGCGTGCGCGAATTTCCACAGCCAATCGAACCTGCCGAAAGCCTCCGGTTGGATCGGATCGAGCAGACTATGGAGGAACACCATCGCAATGCCGAACGCTGCAACCCATCGCACAGGCAGTCGTACGACCGCAGCCATCACCACCATGGACAGGCCGAGTGCCCAGATCACACCCGCGAAAGCAAACGGCCGAAACGCCCACGCGAAATCGATGACAGTAATTTCCAACACCATCAGCCACAAGCCGCGCGTCCACAAGAAGCGGCTAAGCCTCGGCCCGTCGAGTCCTCGCTTTCGTGCGAGGAACGCGCCGGTTCCGGCGAGGAAGAAAAATAACGGCGCACAAAAATGCGTTATCCAGCGAGTGAAGAACAGACCGGGCCAGGTCAGGCTTAGATTTTCAGGCGGGAACGCGAGGTACGTCAGGTACTCGCGAAGATGGTCCAGGGACATTATCACGATGATGATGCCGCGCAGCAGGTCAACCGACTCCAGGCGCGGTTCGCTGATCGATCGCTGAGCGCCGGATTCCATCGAAACTGGTTTGCTGAGGGTGGACATAGGCCTCTTCAACCGTTGTCGCAAACAGTGTTCTTTTTGGATTGGACGTCGCGGCTGCTCCGACGACATTCCGCTTGGGACGGGATTTTACACCAGCTCAGATGGATTTAACTTCGGCAGGAAACGTAATTAGTCGAAGCGCTCGAACAGAATCGACTTGCGATCCCAGCCCAGGCCCTTGAGCATGTCGCGGTTTGCCTGCACCATGTCGCGGAGTCCGCAAATGTAGGCGTCCATGTCAGTGCGGGTGCCTACGATCTTGGCAACGTGCTCCTGGACGTAGCCACGGCCGCCGGTCCATCCTTCATTGTCGCGGCTGAGCGTGGAGACATAGTGGAAGTTGGGATGTTTGCGCTCCATCTCGAGAAACTGTTCGTTGTAGTAGAGGTCTTCCACGTAACGCGTACCGAAAACGAGCCAGAACTCGCGGCCTTCATGGCGCGTCGGATCGGCGAAGAGCCAGTCGAGCATGCCACGCATGGGAGCGATGCCTGTGCCCGTGGCGATGAAAACCGCATCACGCACCGGATTCCTCAAGACGAAGTAGCCATGTGGGCCATGAAAATCGACGCAAGCGCCGGCTTCCAGATCGCAGAGATAGTTGGAGAAGAAGCCATTGGGGACGCGGTTGAGACAGATGTCGAAGGTGCGCTGATCGCGCGGCGCCGAGGCGATGGAATAAGCGCGCGTGATCTCGCGTCCGTCATGGAGGGCCTTCATTGAAACGAATTGACCGGCGATAAAGTCGAAAGGCGCCGGCTCGACTTCGAATAGAAGGTGCTTGGTCTGTGACGAGAGGGACACCGATTCCAGCAATCGTGCCTTCAACAACGGATGTTGGGACATTCCCTAGTTTGCGGTCCTTTCGAGTCCTACCTACCCCACCGGATACTACCATTATAGAAAATGGGCATCTGGATTGCCTTCTACCTTCGAGACCAGAGGCCATCGGATAAACGCGCAAGTTTGCCACTCGCCCGCTTTCGCAGAGTAAGCTGCCTTGCTTTCCGAATTTCTACTTGCCCTACTATTGCTGCCTCGAACTCTTCTCGCGAGAACGAGGCCGCGTTTGTCCAATCATGTAAAGGCGAACAGTCGCCGCAGCAGCGGTGAATCTTACGCTGTCTTTCTCGTCATCCAGCCCCAATTCAACAGTGTTGAGAGCGGAAGGATTCCCCCTGCGAGCGAGCGCGTCTAGAGCGGCAGCACGTACAATCCAGCTGTTATCTTGCGTTGCATCGAGAAGGGCTTTAGTGGTCGCCTCATCGCGGTCCTCAGTGAGCACGGTGATGGCCGCGGCTCTTGCCGGAGAAGCATCATCCTTGCGGATTTCTTCGATTGCGCTCCAACCAAAACCCGCGAACGGGACGAAGCCGATACCTTCCTCGAATCCGAGCAGGGCGATCTTTTTGGGGTCACGCAGTGTAGCCATTTCTGACGCAATCAGGCCCTTGCTAGCTTTTCTTTGCTGCGTCAAAACTTCGTAGTAAACCTCGTATCCGGACTTGTCGTGCAACATCAAGAGTGAGTGCGCTGCTGCTAACGCCACGGATACGTCGCTGTCGTCCAACGCCTTTCTTAACCTTGGAATGCTGGCACGCGAACGTATGTCGCCGAGGGCGGCAGCCGCAGACAGTCGTACTTCGGGTTTCTCGTCATCAAGAGCTTTTTCCGCCAGCTTTCTGGCGCGGCTGTCGTTCGGTAATAGCCCAAGCACGCGGACGGCTTTCGCGCGCTCGGTGAAGTTGTTGTTTTCGCATCCAGCTACGAGCATCTTCCAGGCATGTGACGGTAGCTTGTCCGGTGCGACACGTTTCGTAGTAGTGAGGTGCTCGTGTTCGTGGCCGGCTTCTGTGTTTTGTGCTGCGCGAGCAGAATCTTCAGAAGGGGCTGGTTGAGCGCTTGGCGGATTTTGAATTGTCCGCCCCTGGAGTAGACACGTACCGAGAACCAGAAACGCGATTGCGGAAGGAACGGATCTGAGGATTTCTCCTCGATGTAGTTTGCGAGAAATAGGAGCCTCCACTTGGGCGGCATTGTAGCCCGCATTGCCGAAATTGTTGGGAGCACGGGTTCGCGCTGCGAACGATGTCCGCCTATGAGAGTTTAGATTCATGAGTTGATTCTGGTGAAAGCTCCTGAAATCTTGGAAGTCGAACGACCCGCGCTAACAAATGTTTGACTCATTCAGAGCACCTATTCTGGAATCATCCCAATAGTGCGAAGCCAAGCATCCACAAGCCGCGGCCACGCCATAATTGGAAGCTTGGTGTGCCGCATCCCAAACGCATGCCCGCCTTTCGCATACAAATGCATTTCGACGGCAACTCCTGCCTTCTTCAGCTCAAGGTAATAAACGAGTGAGTTGTTTGCGTTGTCGACGTTGTCATCCTCTGCTTGCAGCAAGAACGTAGGCGGAGTCTGGTTCGTGACACGAATATCCGGATTCAGCTGAAAGTGTTTGTGATCGATCCACAGATGTCCCGGATAAATCGCAACCGCAAAGTCCGGGCGACAGCTTTCTTTGTCAGCGGCATCCATGGCTGGATACAAACGCTCCTCAAAATGTGTGCTCATCGCTGCCACCAGATGCCCGCCGGCCGAAAACCCAAGGACCCCAATCTTGTGCGGATCGATATGCCACTCCGCGGCATGAAAGCGCACCAACCCGATTGTCCTCTGTGCATCCTCTAATGCCATCGGCGAGCCCGGATATGGCCCTGATTTCGGATACAGTCCCTCACCTGGTACGCGGTATTTCAACAGGACACATGTGATTCCTCTGGAGGTTAGCCAGTCACAGATCTCGGTGCCTTCGAGATCGATCGCCAGAATCTGATAGCCTCCTCCAGAAAAACGACCACCGCAGCGCCCGTATTCTTTTCCTTTGGGGCATAGACCGTCATCGTTGGCCGCGAGACGTGACCCACATAACTCCAGGGCATGCCGGCGACCAGCGAGTCCTTTCCCGTTATCGTCATGACCTCCGTTCCTTCGACAGGCTGAGGGTCAGGTATGGCTCCCGGCCATATCAGCACTTGTGTATGTCCCGGCGACGGGTGCCAGGAGGTCGTCTGTGCGCTCAGAACCCCAAACGCAAACACACAGAGAGCAAAAATGAAAGGCTTTATCACAATCCTCACAGAGGCACGATACGACGAGACGAACCCTCGTCTAAAGATAGGTCTTGAGAAGCGAACAGGGTAGAGTTCTGAGGTCTAGGGTATTGACAAGTTCGTTTCGCGTTTCACGAATGAACAGCCCACTCAAGCCAACTGAGGGCTTGAATGGGCCACCGCCGCCGAAGCAGAGCCCGCTGCTCTTACTCCACCGTGACCGACTTTGCCAAGTTCCGTGGCTGGTCGACGTCGCATCCGCGGCGCACCGCGATGTGATACGCCAGCAACTGCAGCGGAACAATCTCGAGAATCGGGGAAAGCAGTTCCGGAGCCGCCGGCACGAACAGCGTGTGGTCAGCGGATTCGTGAATCTCGTCGTCGCCTTCCGTGGCAATGGCGATCACGCGGCCAGAACGTGCTTTTACTTCTTTGAGGTTGGAGAGCGTCTTCTCGTAGCGCGTCATTGAACCTGGGTCGTTCACGTCCCGCGTTGCAATGATCACGACAGGCAGGTCTTCGTCGATCAGCGCATTTGGACCATGCTTCATCTCGCCCGCCGGATAGCCCTCGGCGTGGATGTAGGAGATTTCCTTCATCTTGAGCGCGCCTTCGAGCGCGATCGGGTAGTGAATGCCGCGTCCGAGGAAGAGGAAGTCGGTGACGCGCTGGTATTCCTTCGCCAGGTTCTCGGTCTCTTCTTCGCGAGCGAGCAATGTCTCGAGTTTCGCGGGCATGCGGCTGAGTTCGCTGATATAGCCCTTAGCCTGCTCAGGGGTAATCGCACCGCGAATCTCGGCGAGGAAGAGAGAGAAAACGAACATCGCCGTAAGCTGGGCCGTGAATGCCTTGGTGGAAGCAACGCCAATTTCCGGCCCGGCGTGCGTGTAGACCGTGCCGTTCGATTCGCGCGTGACCATCGACCCGACTACGTTACAGATGCCGACCGTCTTTGAACCCTTCGATTTGGCCTCACGCAGGGCGGCGATCGTGTCGGCGGTTTCGCCGGATTGCGTGATCAGCATGGTGAGCGCATCCGAACTCACGAGCGGATCGCGATAACGAAACTCACTGGCGTAATCCACTTCTACCGGGATGCGCGCCAGGCGCTCGAGCATGAACTTGCCGGCCAACCCGGCATGCCAACTGGTGCCGCAGGCGGCGATGTTCACCTTCTTCAGCGCCTTGAATTCGGCTTCGGAGATATCCATGTCATCGAGGAATATCTTGCCGGAGTCGAGCGAAACGCGGCCGATGGTGGTGTCGCGAACGGCGCGCGGTTGCTCGAAAATTTCCTTCAGCATGAAGTGCTTGAAGCCGCCCTTTTCCGCCATAATCGGATCCCAGGTAATGTGCTGTACCTGGCGCTGAATCGGGCCACCTTCGAAGTCGGTGAGTTTCACACCCTCGGGCGTGATGACGGCGATGTCTCCATCTCCGAGGAAGAATAGGTCGCGAGTGTGATAGAGAATTGCAGGAATGTCGGAGGCAACGAAGAATTCATCTTTCCCCAGGCCGATGACGGCGGGCGGTCCATTGCGCGCAGCGACGATCTTGTTGGGTTCATCAGAGGAGATCACCGCGATAGCGAAGACCCCATTGATCAGCTTCACCGTCTTGCGAACGGCGTCTTCCAACGAGATGGCGTGACCGTTGTCTTTGCCGGCCGCCATGAACTTTTCAACCAGGTGCGCAAGGATCTCAGTATCGGTTTCGGTGACGAACTTGTGACCTTCTTCGCGAAGCTGCTTCTTCAGCGCAAGATAATTCTCGATGATGCCATTGTGGACGACGACAATCTTGCCGGTGCAATCGCGATGCGGATGGGCGTTTTCTTCGGTTGGACGTCCATGTGTGGCCCAGCGCGTGTGGCCGATGCCGTAAGTCCCGTCGAGCGGCTTCAGGCGGATGACTTCCTCGAGGTTGCGCAACTTGCCCTCGGCGCGGCGCAATTGCAGTCCTTCGCCATTTCCGGCCACGGCGATGCCCGCCGAATCATAGCCGCGGTACTCGAGGCGCCGCAGGCCATCGATAATCACCGGGACAACTTGCTTCTTACCGACGTATCCAACTATTCCACACATGGATGTTTTTCCTCCGCTGCTGCAGTCGCACAAACAGGCTGGTTCGCCCGTTCTGCATAGCAGCCGCTTCCAGATCCTTCCGACAGAAACACAATTCTTGCTGGCTCTTACTCAGGGGAGGAGCTTGTTTGCGACCATTATGAAATGCATTATGTAACGATTCCGAGGACCAACTCGCGATTCAGCCCACAACTGCTTGTCTACTCAAACGAATAATGAAATTCTTCGATCACAGGATTGGTCAGGACTTCGCGGGCAATGCGTTCCACCTGCGCCTTTGCCTCGGATTGTTCTATCCCATTTTCCAGCTGAATTTCGAAGTACTTGCCCTGGCGAACATCGGAAACGGTCTTGT
>Ga0207103_10393_pt1 | contig 10244 bp, 9 predicted proteins | sample Alteio_BWMinHeat_81_FD_153546 | JGI IMG/M metagenome (GOLD analysis project Ga0207103, IMG submission 153546) | Enriched cells from forest soil in Barre Woods Harvard Forest LTER site, Petersham, Massachusetts, United States -... | ecosystem: Environmental > Terrestrial > Soil > Temperate forest >...
CCGATCAACTTGCGGCCGGGACTCGGGATCAAGAAAGGACTGAATTCCAAGGGAATTGCGCTTGCAGCCAGAGCCATCTTGCTGCTCAAAGGCGAGGCGAAGCTCTCGGGACTGGGCGTCCAAGGGGAAAGGTCAATCGAAGAGGCTGGCCTGGACCGCGATTTCAAGCTCTTGATGAAGACGCTGTTGTCGCTCAAAGTCAGAAACTACGAGGAGGCATGCTGGGGATACAACTTCCCCTGGCAATCAAGGGCTTTCTACGCGCCAGTGGGGATGCCCAACGTCGTGTGCACAGTGTTTGCGGCAAGCACTTACCTGGACTGGTATGAGACCTCGCGGGACGATCGCGTGTTGGAGGTTGCGATCAGCAGCAGCCGCTTTCTGCTAGACCGAATCAACAAGACGGTCGACGGAGACTCATTTTGTTTCAGCTATACGCCGGCAGACCAGGCCTGCGTTCATAACGTCAACTTGTTGGCTGCCGAGCTGCTGGGGCGGGTTTATGCGGTCACCCGGTCGGGTGAATTTCGCGAGGCGGCGATTTCGGCGGCGAGATTCAGCATCGCAAGGCAGCGGGCGGATGGATCGTGGCCGTACGGCGAAGCCGGAAATCAGCGATGGATCGATAATTTTCACACTGCATTTATTCTGGTTTCGCTGAAGCGGATTATGGTCTCTCTGGATGAGCCCGGGTGGAGCGATAACCTGAGAGCGGCGTACCGATTCTATTTAGACCGGTTCTTCCTTGCGGACGGAAGGCCCAAATACTATCACAACAGGCTTTTCCCGGTTGATGCTCACAGCGCGGCGGCTGCGATAGTCGCCTTCGTAGAACTGGCGGACTCGATCTCGGGTTCGCTCGAGATGGCTGAAAAGGTAATCAGATGGACGCTTGGGAACATGCAAGACCCGGCCGGATTCTTCTATTACCACCGCAATCGGTTCTACACGATCAGAATTCCATATATTAGATGGGCGCAGGCGTGGATGTTGTATGCCATGTCCTGCTACCTGGCACGAGTGCGGGTTAAGCAAAATGGCTGACCGGGCGATTTCGGTAGAACAATCGGCGATGTCGGTCGCTAGAAAGCGGCGCGTGGCCTGGGCGGTGATATCGACCAGCCTCCTCGTTGCAGTCGACCTGGGGGTCGCGATTGCCGCATTCGTTCTGGCGTTCAAATTTCGAAACGAGGCGCCGCTGTTCAGATGGCGGCGCGGCACGATAATGCACCTTGGCGTCTCGCCGTGGTTTCAGCCTTATTTTACCATATTGCTCTTCGTGCCTTTCATAAAGCTCTTCTCGCTTCGCCGCTTTGGACTCTACCGGTCGAGGGGCGAGTTCTCGTTCCAGGGAGACATTGCAAGTGTTCTCAAGGCGTCGACGCTGTCGTTTCTGGTGCTTGTGTTAGTTGCATTCTTGTTCAGGCAGGGCTTTACGATTGAGAATGGAAGGCTGACTTACCTCGATTTTTCTTACTCGAGGCTGGTCTTCGTGGTCGACTGGGTAGCGTCGGTCGTTATGTATTGCGCGGTAAGGGCGTGCTTTAGAACTGCGCAGGTATTCATCCGGTCGACTGGCAGAAACCTGATACCCACGGTGGTCGTCGGTTGCGGAGACATGGCGCAGGTGTGTGTCGCCGAGATATCGGAGAAAGCCCGCCTGGGATACAAGCTTGTCGGCGTTGTGACTGCGGATGCGGCCGACGATGTAGGATCCATAAAGGGCCTCGGCGTCAGGGTGCTGGGCGATTTTGACGGGCTGCCCGGCCTGGTCAAGAGATTCGGGATTGAGGAGGTGTTGATAACCGACACACGAATTAATCCGAGCAAGCTATTTGAAGTCTTGATGGAATGTGGGCGCGATCATCACATCAAATACCGGGTAATGCCGAATCTGTTTGACTGTATGCCCGGCAAGACCGAGATAGCCACGATCGGCGCGCTGCCGATGATAAAGCTTTACGAGGAGCCGCTCAGGGGGCCCCAGCGTGCCCTAAAGCGCGGGATGGACGTTGTGGTATCAGGAGTGGTCTTCTTGTTAACGTGGCCATTGTGGACGGCGCTGGCGATACTGATCAAGCTGGGGTCTAGGGGCCCGGTCTTTTACAGGCAGGAAAGAGTGGGGATGGATGGCAAGCTGTTCCTGATGGTGAAGTTCAGGTCGATGCGGGACGGCGCGGACGACGAGGCTCACCGCTCAGTGATGTCTAAGATGCTCAATGGCGAAGACGCGAATCAGGGCACCGAAGAAAGCCCGGTTTATGGCAAGGTCAAGGATGATCCTCGGCTGACGAAGCTTGGAAAGTGGATGCGGCGGTATTCCATCGATGAACTGCCTCAGGTGATAAACGTGTTGCGTGGCGAGATGAGCTGGGTTGGGCCGAGGCCTCCGATTCCGTATGAAGTCAGGTTGTATAAAGACTGGCACCGGGCGCGCTTCCACGTGAAGCCGGGAATAACGGGGTTGTGGCAGGTGAGCGGCAGGAATCGGCTGCATTTCGAAGAGATGGTAACTCTGGATGTGTTTTATATAGAGAACTGGTCTCCCTGGCTCGATTTGAAGATAATGCTCAGGACCCTTCCGGTGGTGATGAGGGGGGACAACCCGAATTAGGGATGAGTGAAGAGTGAAGAGTGATGGGTGGTGAGTTCAGTGGAGCCGATGCTGATTGGTTCAATCATAGGCTTATCGTCTCGCGAGGTTGAGCTTCTCGCGATCATCATTATCGCAGTCATCCTAATAGTCTCTGACGCGCTGCGGCCCGATCTGGTGGCGGTGATAGTGCTGCTGGCCCTTGGGCTGACAGGTATTCTTAGCCAGGAAGAGGCGCTTTCGGGATTCAGCCGGCCGGCGGTGATCACGATCATAGGCCTGTCTGTGATAACGGCAGCGCTCGAGCGGGCTGGAGTGGTGCAGTGGCTTGCCGACCGGCTTGCCCTCATGAGCGGGACGAGCGAATTGCGCGCGACCGCCGTCTTTTTGTTTGCCGGAGCCTTTCTTTCTCTCTTCATGAACAATATAGCAGCGGGAGCCGTCCTGCTGCCCGCGGCAGTGAGTGTTGCCCGCCAGCGCAACATTCCTTCATCACGACTGTTAATGCCGCTAGCATATGGCACTCTGTTGGGTGGGATGGCGACATTCTACACGACGGCCAACATCATCATCAGCGGCAGCTTGCAGGCACAAGGTCAGCCGCCATTGACTATGCTCCAATTCCTGCCGTCAGGCGGGGCAATGGTCGTGACAGGCGGGCTATATATGCTCCTGGCGGGACGAAAGCTGCTGCCCAGGCGCGAGTCCGTTGGCCGGGCGATGATGGCGAGGCCCGACCTGGCCAAGACTTATCAGCTGGCCGAGCGACTGTGGGAAGTGACTGTCCTGCCTGAATCGCCTCTCGTCCGGCAGCATCTGTCGGATACACTTATAGGAGCCAAGCTGGGATTGACAATCATGGCCATATTCCATGGCCGGGAGGCTCGAATCCCGCCAGGGCCATCCGATGTTCTTCACGCGAATGACATCCTTCTCGTTTTGGGGAGAGAGGAGCGCATAAAGCAACTCGAAGCGATGGGGACCTCAATCGGACGGGACGGCCAGCAACCGGCGCACAAGCTCCCGGTAGGGCTGACTGAGGTTGTTATCGCTCCACGCTCGCCGGCAATAGGCCAGACATTGAAGGAGCTGCGCCACAGGTCGAAATTCGGGCTGACAACGGTAGCGCTGTGGCGAGCCGGCAGAAGCTACAGAACCGATGTCGGCGAGTTTCCTTTGCAAGCGGGAGACGCCCTCCTGATGGTGGGCACTCCGGACCGGGTTCGGTCGCTGGCGGAAGAGCCGGGCTACATCGTGCTGGACCAACCCTCAGCGGGTCCTATATCGGCTACTGCCCAGGCCATTGCCGCATTCTCGATTACGGTAGCGGTCATTACCCTGGCGGCTGTCGGCCTGGTGCCGACGGCCGAGGCGATGATCGCGGGTGGAACCTTACTGGTATTGATCGGTTGTCTCAGCATGGAAGAGGCCTACCGCGCGGTCGATTGGAAGGTGGTAGGGTTAATCGGAGGAATGCTGCCGATTGGCATAGCGCTCGAGGTGACCGGACTAGCCGAGAAAATCGGCAAGGGCTTCCTTATCGGCCTGGCACCTGCCGGACCATTGGCCCTGGTTGCAGGGTTGTATCTGTTTACTGTCATGCTGACGCAGATAATGGGAGGTCAGGTCACCGCGCTCGTGGTCGGACCTATTGCCGTGAGCGCCGCGGTCCACGTGGGAGTCAATCCCGCTGCGATGGGCGTAGCGGTTGCGATCGCGTGCTCGGCGGCATTCTTGACTCCGTTCGCGCATCCGGTGAACATGCTGATGATGGGACCGGGCGGCTATACCTCTAAGGATTTTCTGCGCGTAGGTTCCGGAATGACCATAGTCTGCTTTCTGACTCTGCTGGTTGTGATGCGGCTCTTCTGGGGCATACACTAATTCGCCTCGACCGTTGTCTGGCCATGAATCAATCCGCTAAATCTCAGAGTGGAGGGACGGGGTTTCCGCCAACACGTCATTCTACTATCAGTGCGATGTGGAGCGCCGATGGGGCGGAGCGTTCGAGGGGATTCGAGGCCATGATCTCGGCGTACTGGATGCCAGTGTACAAATACGTCCGAATACGCTGGGGGAAACCAATTGATGACGCCAAGGATTTGACACAGGGATTCTTCCTCGAGGCGATGGAAAAGGATTTCTTCCGGAAGTTCGATCCTGGGAAGGCCAGGTTTCGAACATTTCTGAGGACCTGTCTGGACGGGTACATCTCAAACGAGGAGAAATCGGCCAGCCGGCTGAAGCGCGGCGGCGACGTGCAATTCTCATCGCTTGATTTTGGAGACGCGGAGAATGGGATTGGCGCGGCGCCGGAGACGCAGGCCAGATCGACCGAGGAGTTCTTTGAACAAGAATGGAGGCGGAGTGTGTTCAATCTGTCGCTGGATTTGTTTCAAAGCCGGCTGGTTGAACAGGGGAAACAAGTGCATTTCAAGTTGTTCGAGGTGTATGTGTTGGACGGTCTCGAAGATGGCCGAAGAGTCAAGTACGAAGACCTGGCTCGAGAGTTCGGCCTTACGGCCGGCACGGTCACAAATTACCTGGCAGCGGCTCGACGAGATTTCCGCCGGGCGGTCTTTGACAAGCTGCGAGAGTTGACCGTGACCGAGGATGAGTTTCGCCGCGAAGCCAGAGCACTGCTTGGAGTCGACCCGGAATGAGGTTTCTGTCCGACGCGGCCATAGAGCGACTGGTCGAGGAAGCCGAATCGCCGGATATGTCCGGTACCAGGTACCGAATCATCCAGGCCATCGGCGAGGGCGGGATGGGGAAGGTGTACCTCGCCGTCGACACCCGGCTGAACCGCCAGGTCGCTCTCAAGGTCTTGAACCTGCCCTTCACTGACGAGCACGCACGGCGCATGGCGACCGAGGCGCAGGTCATCGCCCGGCTTGAGCATCCCGGGATAGTCCCGATCCACGACTTCGGCAAGCTTGAGGACGGCCGCGTCTTTTTCACGATGAAATTTGTAGACGGCCGGCGCCTGGATCAATACGCCAGAATGGAGACATCGCTGCCAGCGCTTCTGAGGTGCTTTCACAAAATATGCGAGACGGTGAGCTTCGCTCATTCGAACGGCGTCATACACCGGGACCTAAAACCCGAGAACATAATGGTCGGCGCTTTTGGCGAAGTATTGGTTATGGACTGGGGGATCTCAAAGATCCTGGCGGAAGGGACGGGCGGCTTTGAGCGGAGAGAGCCCGCGGACAGGGCGCGTCGAAATGGGGTGCTTAGTGGAGACGAGCAGGGGGAAGTGTCACAGCCGGGTCCAACCGAAGAACTCGTAACCGGCGAAGGCGTCGCTCTAGGCACCGCCTTCTACATGCCCCCGGAGCAGGAACAAGGCCGTCTGGATCAACAGAACCGGTCAAGCGATGTTTACGCTCTGGGGGCGGTGATGTATTTCCTGCTGGTTGGCGGACCGCCTGAGAGACGGCCGGACACAACGCTTAAGTGGCCATCATCGGACAGCAGTGTGTCTACCCGGCTCAAGGCAATCTGCACGATGTGCTTGTTTCTCGACCAGTCGTCGCGGTACGAGAGCGCTGAGGAAGTTGGCCGGGAGATCTTGAGGTACCTTGATGGGGAGCCGGTGAAAGCCTACAAGGAGAACCTGGCTGAGAGGGCGGGCCGCTGGTTGAAGCACAATCGAGTACCGGTGCTACTGGTGCTGGCCTATCTACTCATGCGGGCTATCGTCTTTTTGTTCATTCGCCGCTAAAGGAAAATCGGCAAACGTTTAATAGAACTAGGTAGAGATCAGAAAAATAGGGAGACGGATATGTCGAAACCTGTGCTTGGATTATTGCTCGGCGGCGTGCTAGGAGTTTTTGACGGGCTAACAGCCCTATTTTATCCCGAGGTCGCGGGACAGATCATGGGAATCGTAATCCGATCTACCATAAAAGGGTTGATTGCAGGCGTTTGCATCGGCTTCTTTGCTCGGAAAGTCAATTCATTGCCACTCGGCATTCTGTTTGGATTGCTCGTTGGCGCGGCTCTGGCTTTCGCGGTAGCGTCGATGCAGCCGGCGGGCCAACACCACTACCTCGAGATAATGCTGCCTGGCAGTATCGTGGGTCTTATCGTCGGAGTAGCGACCCAGCAGTATGGAAAGAACGCGGCGAAGCCCGCCGAATCACGGAGCCGGTAAACAGGCGCGGGCGAGGCCGAAATGGATCGGACCAGAAGGGCCGATCCCCGGACTGAGAGCGATCGCCCTGTCTGATGGCCCCGAGCCGGATTTACTTTCCAACCGGAAGTGCGGTATAAATTAGAAGTCCCCAGATTTATGCTAGTTGGGGAAGTAATGCGTTCCAAGCGAGTTTTAATTCTTACCGCCTCAGCGTTGTTTTTGATGGTTATTATCGTCAGAGCACTAACGCTGATGGGAGATTCCGAGTCCAGACAGGACGGACCGCCGGCTAACCAGACCTCGGACAGTCAGCCAGCCGCAGAGCCGGCTCGGACTGAGTCGGGGCCCCAATCGACCGCGGAATTATCGGACACCTCCGTCACACCGGAGCCATCCATCGATGAGAACAGCGGTGAGGTCAAGGCCGCGCTTCCCTTGTTCCGCAAAGTCGGTACTGCATACCTTCGCGGCCAGCAACCTGCTCGGGGCGGCGTCGATGTTCTGGCAAAGCTTGGAGTCAAGACCATCGTAGATCTGAGATCGACCTACGATCGGACGCCGGGCGTGGCCGCCGAGGCGGATCGAGTCGGCCTCCGATATTACTCGCTGCCTCTAAGCGTCTGGAATCCGCCTACTGACGCCGAGACCGCGGAGTTCCTGGCTGTGGTAAGCGACAAATCTCGAGGCCCTGTGTTCGTATTTTGCACTGACGGAGTCAACAGGACCGGGGAGATGACAGCTATCTATAGGATCGCTCACGACAGATGGACTGTGGAAGACGCGGTTAAAGAGATGGACGAAGCCGGGTTTTCACCATACTACTATTCGCTCAGGAATTATGTTTGGGCCTACTCGCGAACTGACAAGGTGAAGAGCATCCATCAACCTCGGAGCTAGGTTCTCAATAGGACAAGGCGCCGGTAGAGTGCAGTCCCGTTTTTGTTGACAGAGGAAAAGACAGATCCTGGTTTTTACTCGGCATGACCCAGCCGGACGTTGCTGTAAATCTCTGCAAGTGTCACTTCGAGTCGGACCGACTCCAGCCTCAGCACCTCGCGTCGATCGCCAAGGAACTCCGGCTGGCGCCACTGGCCATCTTTTCGGCGATAGACTTCGACTTGCGATTGATCCTGAGCCACCAGCACATATTCGATTAGAGTTTCGATGGCCTCATAGGCCAGTAGTTTCTCGTTGTGGTCGATTCGCTCGGTACCTGGGGAGGTCACCTCTATGATCAAGACCGGCTTTCTACGAATATAGGGATCGTTGTCCGTGGACTCGCAGCAAACCATAACGTCGGGATAATAAAAGACTCCGGAATCCACCATTAGCTTCACGTCAGATATGAAAGCCTGGCAGCCCAGAGCGCTTGCAGTGGGCAGTAATCTCGCGTACAAGGTGCCGGCGATAAGGTTGTGACGATCGCTTGCCCTGGCCATCGCATAGACAGAGCCGCCAACGTATTCGTGCCTTACGACGGCACTCCTTTCCATTTCGAGGTATTCGGCCACAGTGAGTCGCTGATCCGATTTTCGCAAGCTCATTGTAAGTCCCCTTACTCAGACCAAGCTTATCACAGCTTCAGAGGCAGTGATAACAAGTCCGGCAACTTCTTGGAAAACGCGGACCTTGGCATTACGTGGTCGCAGCCTGCCCGTTGAGCTGCATTTATCAGATCGGCCTGGACGTGCGACACGAACCCGATTACTGGAATGGCTTTGAGTTCCGCCTTTGACTTGAGATACCGGATCGTCCTTAGTGGATCCAGCTTACTGGAATTGAGATCTATTATGACCAGGCCCGCGCTATTTTTTTCGACATAAGCGATCAGGTCGCTTGCCGACCTCACTCGCGTGATCTTGACTCCCGCGATCTCGGCAGCGCCATTGATTTTTGCCGCAAAGAACATGTCATCGACGCCAACTACAATGGGTCGTCCGTTGTCAGGTTGTGATGACATAGCCTTTAGTGACAACCGTGACCGGTGTTTGGGCCGGTCTGGATTCTTTCGTCTTGCCAAATACCTGCCGGCTCCAGGCCGAAGTCAGTTATGGGCCGCTGAGTTCACGCCGACCGGCAACGTTCGGAGTCCAATCAGACTCTCGATCGCGCGGCCGACATCTTCGACTTGAACGCCAGTCATGCAGCGATGATCTATAGGGCAGTCCCGCAGCATGCACGGAGAGCATTCAACCTGGTGGCGAACGACCCGCGCCTTGTCGGAATAGGGATGGGTCGCAAAATGCTCGGTGGGCCCAAACACCACGATTGTGGGGATGCCGAGCGCTGCCCCCACATGCGCTGAGCCTGTATCATTAGATATAAGCAGCGAAGCCCGCGAAAGCAACCCCTTGAGGGTTGAGATATCGGTCTTGCCGGCGAGGACCGCGCCTCGAGTCCGCATCTGGCGGGCCACCGCCCGGGCCACCTCGACATCGCCCTGGGCGCCGATTATCGCTGTCTGAAATCCAATCTGTGCGGTAAGGAGATCGGCCAGTGCTGCAAACCGCTCGGGCAACCACTGCTTTGCGCGGCTGTTGGTGGCGCCCGGATTCAAAACCAGCAAGGGCGCTCGGTTGTGTTTCGCTTCGATCCCTTCCTGTCCCAGCAACCGGCCGGCGCGATGCCTTGCCTCCGGTGTGGCCCTCAGGCGCGGCGTCACGGCGTCGCCGGTGAGGACCTGCTCGCCGCTGGTTTGGTCCTTGGTCCCAGGGCCGGCTAATATGGTCTCCAGCGACATCGCGATCCGAAGGTAATAGAAGACCTCGTGGCTGGCTTTACGGTTGGGGTCGAGCGCGATCACCGGATCGAGGAGGAACCGTCTGCCATCAGTCGGGTATCCCGCGACCTTTCGGATGCCGGCAGCCCTGGCGAGCAGCGCTGCGCTGAACGCGTTTTGGAGGAGGACGGCCAAATCGAACTGCCGCTCGCGGAGTCGCCTGGCTTCCGCAATGAATGCCCGCATTCCTTGAGCGCCGGCGGCGATAATTTCGTCTGCTAGTCCTTCGCCCTCATACAATCCAGCCACCCATGGCCGCGCCAATATAGCCAGGTGGGCAGGTCTGAAAAGATCTCGCAACCGTCTGATGGCTGGTTCCGCCATTACGGCGTCCCCCACCCAATTCGGCGCGCGGACGAGCACTCTTCCGACTGAGGTCGCGTTCATGCTCATCGAATCTGCGAGTAGTCGGTCAGAACTGATTTATCGCCCAGTACGGCGCCAGTGACCGACACGGAGCGGCCTATATGGCAGCCCTTGCCGACGACGGAATCGCGAACGTCCGCGGCAGTCCCGATCCGAGAGCTGCCCCGGACTACGGAATTCTCAATCCTTGCTCTCTCCTCGACGTAGCAATTCCGGCTAATGACGGAGTTGATGATTTCAACACCCGGTTTAATGGTGCATGACGGATCCACGACCGAAATCTGGTCGATGTCGCAACTGGGATCGAATCTCTCACCGCGTTCTTGCACTGGCTTGCCCAGCAGTTTCACCTTGCCGGCAAGCAC
>Ga0207103_10397_pt1 | contig 10143 bp, 8 predicted proteins | sample Alteio_BWMinHeat_81_FD_153546 | JGI IMG/M metagenome (GOLD analysis project Ga0207103, IMG submission 153546) | Enriched cells from forest soil in Barre Woods Harvard Forest LTER site, Petersham, Massachusetts, United States -... | ecosystem: Environmental > Terrestrial > Soil > Temperate forest >...
GGTCCCTCAGCACACTATTGATAACACCCGGTGCAATCCTTTTTCGACTGGCCAACCGGGCTTTTTCGAAATAAGCGGTGTAGTTCCGTTCTTTAACCAGCATATAATCCTCCTGCCATTTCGGCTGCTATTAGTTTTCTAAATAAAGATAATCATAATGTATAAGCGCTTTCTGATTTTTTTGGCCCATCATTTCGGCGGCCCGCTCAGATCCGTACTCAGCTATGCCGAGGCCGATGGGCCTGTTGTTTTCGTCAACCAGTTTGATGATCTCGCCTTTTTTAAATTCAGAAAGGATGTTGATAACGCCCACGGGAAGCAGGCTTGAAGCCTTTGCAGAGGTGAGTGCAGTGACGGCGCCTGCATTAACCTGGACGATGCCTTTGGCAAAGTTACCGGCATGCGCTATCCATTTTTTTTTGCCCGAAGCGGTTTTGCTTGGCACAAAATGGGTATGTGGAATGTTATTGTCCAAAACATCAACCAAAATATTATCCCGTGTGCCATTGGCGATATGCACCGCAATGCCCAGCTGCGCAACTTTTTGTGCCATGGTTGATTTGGTGATCATCCCGCCCCGCCCAAATTGCGAACGGCCGGAACTTACGAAGGCTGAAAAATCAATGCTTTTCCCTTCGATCTCTTCAATTACTTTCGTGTTTTCTTTTTCGGGATCGCCATCGTAGATGCCATCGACGTTAGTTAGAACGATCAGGGCCTGTGCGTTAAGCATGGAAGCGATCAGGCCGGCGAGTTCATCGTTGTCGGTAAACATCAACTCGGTAACCGAAACCACATCATTTTCATTTACCACCGGGATCACGTGGTGCTGCAGTAATATTTTCAGGCAGTTCTTCATGTTGAGATAATGAAGCCTGTCGCGGAAATCTTCTTTGGTGACCAACACCTGCGAGCAGAGAATATTGTATTTTTCGAACAGGTGCGCGTAGGTATTGATCAGCTTAACCTGGCCGATAGAGGCAAACAACTGCCGCGTGGCAATGGAGTCGAATTTTTCGGAAACACTGATCAGGCTTCTGCCGGAGGCAACGGCGCCCGATGAAACGAGTACCACCTCTTTACCTCCGCGTTTTATCGCTGCGATCTGCTCAACCAGGTGCGCTATCCGGTCAAGGTCTGGCAAACCGTCCTTTTTGGTGAGGACGTTCGACCCGATCTTAATCACAATACGCTGGTAATTAAATGCCATTTATAGCGTCATAAATGGCGCAATATACGGGTAAATTGCAATAAATGTTATGTAATTTTATTGATATGGTTTATTTTGGTCAAAAAGTGGGTTAAATACGCCGATAGAGGCGGAATTTATATTATTTTAATATGTTTTTGACTATTTTTTGTTGATAATCGTACAAAAACGCCCAAAAATAGATTAAAAACTCTAATATCGAAGTGCCGGCGCCCATCAGTCCCAATGCGACCAATAACTAATGACCACTGGTGTCGTGTCAGCACTGGATTGCTGCTTAGTCCAGAGTCGGAAGTCTTGAGTCTTAAGTCAGAAAAGTGCAAAAATGGACTTAGGACTTACGACTAAAGACTGTTGACTTAACATTAGGTAATATACCCCTTAACATATTGTCGCGTCAGCTCCTCCTTTGGATCCTGCAAAATCTGTTCTGCAGGCCCGGCTTCGATGATCTTGCCCATGTAAACGAAGATAATATAGTCGGAGATCCTTGCTGCCTGCCGAAGAATATGCGTTACCAAAACGATGGAATATTTTTCCTTCAGTTTCATAAATAAGTCTTCGATGATACGGGTAGATACCGGGTCGAGGGCGGAGGTGGATTCATCCCCCAAAATAATCTCGGGGTTAACTGCAAGGCCTCGGGCGAGGCACAAACGCTGCTGCTGACCGATGGATAAACGCGTCGCGGGCGCATTGAGCCGGTCCTTCACTTCTTCCCAGAGGCCGGTTGCGCGGAGCTGGCGTTCGACCAGCGCATCCAACAGCGCCTTTTTACGGGTGCCATGGATACGCGGGCCGTAGGCCACATTTTCATAAACAGACATAGGGAGTGGGTAGGGCCGTTGCGACAGCAACCCCATTTTTTTGCGGATACGGGTCACCTCGATATTCGGATCATAAATATTTTCACCGTCAACCAATACTTTTCCGGTGATCTTTACATCGCTGGAGTTATCTAATAGCCGGTTAAAGGTTTTTAGCAAGGTTGTTTTTCCACATCCCGAAGGACCAATGATGGACGTGACTTTTTTATCGGGAATGTCGATACTGATATCCTTTAAAATATGCTGGCTGCCAATATGTACGTTTAAGCCTTTGACGCTGATATGCGTTTTTTTGGCGACTACGCTTTCTGTTTGTAAAACTTCCTGATACATATCTCTGATAGTATGGTGATAAATAATACAATGATGGTTAATACTAAAGCTGAGGCATAACCCCGGCCCTGCACCTCGGCCACCGGGCTGCTCAACTGGAAAAAGATGGCCAGGGGAAGCGAGGCGGCGGGCTCATGTAAGGATGCGGGTATATTATCGCTAAAGCCTGCCGTGAATAATACAGAGGCGACATCGCCGATAGCACGGCCGAATGATAATAATAGCGCTGTAAAAATTCCCGGCCTTACCTGTCTTAAAATAACTTTGGCGGTTTCCCAGCGGGTTGCGCCGAGGGAGAGGGTGGCGTCGCCAAGCTCCGACGGAACGGTTCGGATCACCTCGTCAAGCGTTCTCACTAAAATTGGGATGACGAGTAAGGTAACCGCGATAATGCCTCCTAAAAGCGAGGCCCTCAGCCCAAAGTACACCATGATCAAAAAACCAAAGGCTCCATAAACGATAGAGGGTATTCCGAACAGCACGTCATAGGCCATCCGCAGCGTATTGGCAAGGAACGTTTTGCCATTGATATACATATTGATAAAAATGGCCACAGGTACGCTGATCAAAAGCCCTGAAACGGTGGCCCCTCCCGCGATATACAGGGAACCGATGATCGCATTTAAAATACCGCCGGCCTTGCCGATATAAAAACCTCCTCCCGGTGTTTTGGTGATCATATCCAGGTTCATATAAGGCGCGCCTTTATAAAATATGGTGCCGACGATGAGGAAAAGGCTGCCCGATATGATGACAGTAGCCAGCAGCATCAGCCCCCTGAAAAACAGCTCTTCAAATTTCCTTCTTCTCACGCGGCAAGTCTCCTTTCCAGGCGGGATAAGATCACCCGCGAAATAATGTTAAACAATAAGATGATGATGAACAGCAGCAGCGCCGCAAACATCAGGGCCGAGTCATACAGCGGGATGGACATCATATCGCCATAGTTATTGGCGATAAGTGCCGGCAGGGGATAGCCGGGATCAAATACCGAATGCGGCACCACAGCATTATTGCCGCAAACCATCAGCACCGCAATTGTTTCCCCAAAAGCGCGGGAGATGGCCAGTACCAGTGCTGCGACGATGCCCGGCAGCGCTTTACGCAGCACCACTTTTTTAGTGGTTTCCCACTTTGTAGCCCCTAATGATGATGACGCATCCCGCAGATCCTGTGGTATGGTGCGGAGCACTTCGGTAATAATACTCACGATCAGCGGGAAGATCATCACCGCCAGCACAATACCACCGGCTAAAACACTGTAACCTGTTGAAAAATCGACAAAATGCGATGCGATGTGATTTTGTATCAGCGGGATGATGAATAATACCCCCCAAACTCCGAAAATAACCGGAGGGATGCCCGAAAGCAGGTTAACAAAGGGGCTAAGGATCTTTTTTATGCGCGACGGGGCATATTCGGTAATATAAACAGCAGTGAGGATGCAAAGCGGCAGGGCAATGACGATGGCAATGCCCGTTACCCACAATGTGCCCATAATAAACGGGAAAAAACCAAAAAGCCCCTTCATCGGCTTCCAAACGCTTGAAGTGATCAGCTGACCCCATGAAAGCTTGTGTAAAACAGGCAGAGAATGCAGATATAGCTCCACCCCGATAAACAGCAGTATCGATACCGATAAAATGGTGAATATCAGCATCACTTTTGAGAAGACTTTATCTTTAAATAGTCGTAGCCGGTACATTTTTTTTGTTCATGGTTCATAGTTCATGGTTCATAGTAAAAAGGGCTCTTCTGCCAGGAACAATCAACTATTCCACTTTCTTCAGTTCTTCCTTTATTTTCGCTTTCGACAACCGGATATAGCCATTTTCCTCAACCGAAGCTTGCCCGGTTGTCAAAACGTATTTTACAAATTCGATGAGTTCTTTTCGCTTTGGCCGGCCTTTAAAAACAAAGCCCAGGTTTCGCGCCGGCGGCGAAGGGTATTTACCCTCGGCAATGGCTGCTGTGAGTTTATCGATGGTCGCATAAAAATTTTCATCGGCATCTATTTTGCCGTTTTCATTCACGTCTATCGGCAGGGCATGAACGCCTGCGATCGGCTTGCGTGTTTTCAAATCATACAGGTAAGCCAGGTTATTAAAGCCAATACCCGTTACGTCTTTTTGCACTGCCTGTGCTAAACCAGGGTCGCCGAAAACAGCTACCCCAAGCAGGTCCTCCTGTTTTTTGCCAAAATATTTGGCCCATGTTTCGGCTGCACCAGCCGCGTCCGACCGGGTATAGATATGCATCGGCACGGATACTTTTCCTGCCAGTTGGTTCCAGTTTTTTATATTGCCGGTAACGAAAATGTCGGCGAATTGACTTTTTTTAACGCCTTTTGCCAATAACGCAGCAGCATCAGGATTTGCGGCGTTAAACGTCGGCACAACAGCGTCCTTTGTTACATAAACTGTGTAAGCGCCCTTTTGCACCTCTGCAGGGTCGATATCCCTCGACGCAAGGCCTATATCAACCAGGCCGGATAGCGCATCGGTAATGCCCTTGCCCGCTCCGCCTGCCGAAATATTGAAGGTTACTTTAGGATGCAGCTTTTTAAACTCATCGCCCCATTTCACCACCATAGGATATAATGCAAAAGCGCCCGATATACTGATCGTACCCTGCAGGTCGTCGCCTTGTTTGGGCGCGTCATTTTTAAACGAAGATGATGTGATAACTACCCCTATGGCAATGACAGCTAAAATTGAAAGTTGAATAATAAGTTTTCTTTTCATGAGCAGATTAATATGTTGCTTTAAACAAACCTCCACACTGACGCTTTATCAGTGCGGAGGTTTATGCTTTGTTTCGCGACCGGGGTAAGTGCCGCGGAAATGTGTGTTATTCAAATTACCTTCTAACTACGGCTTATTTGCCGAAAGTGAAGAAGAATGTCAACCTGTAGATCAGGATATGATCGTCATTAACATAACCCGATGTGGTAGAAAGCTGCTGATCGTGTGACCGTAAAAACCAGACATTCGGCGAAAAGTGAATGTTGGGAGTAGGGGTATAATCCAAACCGGCCACGTAAAACTGTTCCTTCGTATACGGGTTATACGAACCTATATTGGTGTTAACTGAATAGGTAGTGGTGCCGGTGATAAATTCTGAATCAGGGTTGTAGGTATCAAACCTCGCAATAAAACCCAGTTTATCTTTAACTATCGCCCCATATGCATTAAAAGAGATACCTTCTGCGTTCGCATCGGCCGGTGTTTTAGTTGTGCCATCCGTTATTGTTACTCCATTAGTTATCTTCTCGGTAAATGCCTCGATACCTAATGTTAGCGCCGGAGTGGTATAAGCGATGATCCCTTTTAACATATTGTGCGACTGGCCGCCAACAGCGTAGGTTGCCTGGGCTGTGCGTACATAATCGGCGTAAGCGTCTATGTATATTCTTTTATCAAGAAACCGGGCCCATATATCACCATAAAACTCCTTGTAAAAACCTGTGGTGGGGTTAGCGGCCGACCCAATCGCTGCCTGGGTATTATTGCCAACCAGTAAGTTGTAACCGAAATTTTTTGTTTGTGGGTCGAAAGTGCCCTGGAGGCCGGCGCCAACATCAAAGGAGTTGCCTAATTTATGGAAGTCGGTAATGGTCCGATCGATCCAGCGGTGATTAAAAATTTGTTCGGAAGAAAGGTTCCAGGTAGGGGTGGGCTGCGACCCGATCACAAAGTCGGTGCCTGTCCAAAGGTCCCGTACCCTTAAATTAGCGTATTTAATGTAGAATGACATTTTATTGTCTGCCAGGTTATCGCCATTGTTTACTGATGTTGTACCGGTAACACCGTTCACAGAAGAGGTAGCCGCGCTGGTATTGGCGTTGGGCTCGGAGGCCAATAACAACGTAGCGGAAAACTTTTTAGTGATATCATAATCGTATCCCAAATACAAACGGCGAAACTGAAATGCATTTCTGTACGTGGGCACACCTGCATAGTTAGTTTCGGAGCCGCGACCGGCGTAATCACTATGGGCATCGTAATAAAGATCGCCAAAGGCGTAACCCCAAACCCTCCTGGTTGGTTTCCAGGACGTGTCAGGGTCATCGGCTTTCGGAGTTGTCTTTTTGTCGGATTTTGCGACCTTACCGGAGTCTGTTTTTGCGGTCAGGTCGTTTTCAGCAGCCCGGGCCGTAATGAATGAAAAAATCAGGAGTGGTAGAAGCAGGGTCTTTAAATTGTAAAATGATTTCATACAGTGGTGTTTAGTATTAAATTGCGAATAGAGATTTGATTTAATATCCTTTATAAAATAACCGTTGGCCAGCTTTTTTCGAAGTCATGGTGTAACCGAACCTATTAAACCTATAACTCCTATTAAACTAATGGGCGTAAAAGTATTAACTATTTTGGTATTTGCAAAAGAATTTTATAATTTTTTGGGGGAGGTGTTGAGGGAATGGTATTTTACAATGCCGGATCTTCGCGATGGTAAATAAAAAAACCGGCGACCTTTCCAGGACCGCCGGCTCACAAAACAATAAAACAACCTCAAGCTTTATTGTAAATCATCTGCCTGCTTAATTTCATCGGAGGCATGGAGTATCACTTTATCGCGGGGCCTCAGGCCGCCGAATACTTCTGTAGAATCGCCGCTCGCAAGACCTTCTTTTATGTTGACCAGGTCGGCTTTGCCGCCGCTGTCTTTCACCACGTATTCGTGCTCAGTCGACCGTACGATAGCGCTGTTGGGCACCAGCAGAGATTTCACGCCCGACCGCATCGGGATATTTACATCTGCGTACATACCGGGCTTCAGTAAACCGCCATCGTTGGAGATATCAATTTCAATCGCTTCCTGCTGCATTTCGCCAAGCGAATTTGCCAAACGGCTAATCCTAGCCTTTTGCACCTGGCCCGGTATCGCATTAAAAGTGAATGAAACCGGCTGGCTCAGATCAACTTTATCTACATAATCCTCAGGGATATAAACCGTGAGGCGCATTTTATGAATATCCTGCAGTACCAGCATAGGCTGGTCGGTAGTTTTGCCGGGGGCGACCAAAGCGCCCGGCGATATATTCCTGGTGATGATCACACCGTCAAAAGGGGCATAAATATGCAGGTAATCAAACATCGTTTTAACCGATTGTACATTCGAATATTCCGACTGCACCATGGCCTGGTCGGCTTTCATCTTGTCATGGGCATTGTCAAGGTCGAGGGGCGACACCGAGCCGGGTTCCTTTGCAGCCTCACTTAGCCGCTGATATTTTTCCTTGCTGGCCTGTGCATTTTCCTGCGCCTGTACATATTTTGAATTGGCGGATTGCAATTCAGATTCCATTTCGGGCGCTTCCAGTATAACCAGTAGCTGGCCTTTTTTTACGATAGAGCCGCGGTCGACATAAACTTGTTTAACAAAGCCATTCACTTTTGGGAAAAGGTTTACCTCGTTAAATGGTATCAATTGCCCCGGAAACCGGGCCGATGTAGATAGCGCTTTTTCAGAAACCGTGCCAAAGTTATACCGCGCGGCCGCCGTTTTTTGTTTGGTTAGGTCGGCCGGTTTATTATTTCCTGAACATGCTGCAAACAGGCCTATTATGCCCAGCAGCAAATAAATTTTATATTTCATGGGGTTGGAGTTTTAAATTAGATTCTGATAATTTTTCCTCGGGCATCAGCGATGGTTCCTCGTAAGTCGTTTTTTCCTGTACCCAGGCAAATACCATAGGCAGTATAAATAAGGCGGCCAATGTTGACGCGAACAGGCCGCCGATCACCGCGCGGCCGAGCGGGGCTGTTTGCTCTCCCGCTTCGCCCATGCCCGATGCCATCGGGATCATCCCGGCGATCATGGCCAAACTGGTCATCAGTATCGGCCTCAAACGGATAGATGCGCTGGTAATGGCTGCTTTGCACGAATCCTTGTACTCGAGCCTCAACCGTTCAGCATTGGTCACGATCAGGATGGCGTTTGCCACCGATACGCCCGTAGACATGATCATACCCATATACGATTGCAGGTTAAGCGTTGAGCCGGTAATGAGCAGTGCGACAATCGAACCCAAAATTACGGCCGGTATGGTTGAAAGCACCGTTAAGGATACCTTGAACGACTGGTAATTGGCAGCCAGCAATAAAAAGATGACCAATACTGCAAACATCAGCCCGTTTTGAAGGCTGCTCAGTGTTTGTATCAACAAGTCGGACATGCCCCTGATATTGGCTATTAAGCCTTTCGGCGGAGTCCCGAGAGATTTTACAGCGTTTTCAACTGCAGAACTGGCCGTACCCAAATCATTTTTATAAATATTGGCGCTCACGGTGACATACCGTCTTGGGCCGGTGCGGTCGTACTCGCCCGGTACATACACCTGTTTAAATGTGGCCACATCTGCAAGGGTGGGGCTGCTTTGCCCTTTTACCAGCGGGATCTCCTTTAATTCCTCCATATTGTTCATCACAAACTCCGGGATCTGTGCCTGCACCTGGTAGGTATAGGAGTTATTTTGGTCGAGCCAAAGGTTTTTGGTGGTAAAGCGGCTCGACGATGTGCTGGCTGTCACGGACCGGGCAACGTCCTCGACATTTAAACCCATCTGCGAAATTTTTAACCTGTTGAGCGTGATCGCGATCACCGGATACCTCAATGGCTGATCGATCTGCACATCGCGCAGGTAGGGAATGGCCTTCAATTTTGCCAAAACCTTGTCGCCATAGGTTTCTATTTGCTGCATGTCCTTGCCGGCTACCTGTACCTCTATCGGTGTCTCGGCTCCCTGGCTCATTATCTTCTCCGTCATATCGATCGGCTCAAAACTGATCTTCATTTCTGGCAGGGCAGCCGCTACGTTTTTTCGCAGTGCATCCTTAAGCTCATCCAGGTTTATTTTGTAGTCCTCATCCAGGTTTACCTGTAACACGGCATCCTGGGTGCCGGTGTTGAAAACATACAGGTTACTGCTGCCAAAACTGCTCGGCACCAGGCCGATATAACCTGAAGATATTTTAATATGGTTACTTACCGTTTCTTTAACGATCTGCAATACCTGTTTAAACTTGTCTTCCGTGCGCTCCAGCCTTGTTCCTTCGGGCTCCTGTATCCGCATCTGGAACTGGCCGTTGTTCAGTTTCGGCATCATATCTTTCCCTATCACTACAAATCCAACGCCGGCTAATAAGATCACAACGACCAAATAAATAGGCACGTAAAGTTTTTTACGCGGCATTAGCCGGGTGATGATGCGGACAAAACGCATCTTCACTTTTTCAAACAGGTCATTTTTTTCCGTGTGCGCTTCTTCCTGCTGCCGGTGCAGGGTTACCTCATCTTCTTCGCTGTTATCGAGCGCCTCGCCTGCATGGGCATGCAGTTTACCATGATGGTAAGGGTGATACCTTTCGGCTTTTATCATCCAGTTGCTTAAGATGGGCACCAGGGTTTGCGCCAGCACATAGGATACGATCATTGTTAAACCGATGGCGAGCGAAAGTGGCAAAAACATCGCTTTCGGTACGCCCGTCATCAAAAATGAAGGCGCAAAAACTGCAAGTATACAAAGCAGGATGAGCAGCAGCGGGAACGCTATTTCCTCGCAGGCGTCAAATATCGCCCGGCGTTTGGGCTTGCCCATCTCCAGGTGCTGGTGGATATTCTCTATCGTCACCGTCGCCTGGTCGACAAGGATGCCGATGGCCAGCGCGAGGCCGCTCAACGTCATGATGTTGACGGTTTGGCCGAAGAGGCCCAGGAGCAGCACGCCTATCAATATTGACACCGGTATGGTGATCACCACGATCAGAC
>Ga0207103_10367_pt1 | contig 10128 bp, 8 predicted proteins | sample Alteio_BWMinHeat_81_FD_153546 | JGI IMG/M metagenome (GOLD analysis project Ga0207103, IMG submission 153546) | Enriched cells from forest soil in Barre Woods Harvard Forest LTER site, Petersham, Massachusetts, United States -... | ecosystem: Environmental > Terrestrial > Soil > Temperate forest >...
TTTCTTATTCTCATCAAACCCCAGTTTGAGCTCCGCCGCGAAGATATCGGCCCCGGCGGAATCGTGCAGGACGCCCGCCTTCACGAAAAAGCCATCGCCGCCGTCCGCAAATGCGCGGAAGCCGCCGGTCTGGCCATCCTAAAAGTGGGCCCCAGCCGCCTGACCGGCGCGGAGGGCAATCAAGAGTATTTTCTCCACGCTCGTAGGGACTCCTGAAGTAGAATCGCAGGCCAATATGCAGCCGGCTCCAATCTTCAAAACGATCGGCGTCGTCTCCCGCCCGCGCCGCTCCAACCTTTCGGCCGTCGTTCCCGAGCTTCTCGAATGGCTCGAGTCGCGCGGCTTACGGGTTCTCTACGACGAAGAGACCGCCTCTGCTCTGCCCAAGCCCTCCAAGGGACTCACCCGCGAACAACTCGCCGACCAGACCGAGATCCTTCTTGTGCTTGGCGGAGACGGCACTTTGCTTGCGGCGGGCCGCTTCGCCGCTTCGCGCTGCATCCCGGTTCTCCCCATCAACATGGGTAGTCTCGGCTTCCTAACGAGCTTCACCGTCGACGAACTTTATCCTGCGCTTGAAGAGACGTTGGCGGGACGATCCTCAATGAGCCAGCGCGTCATGATCCAAGTCGAACACCTGCGTGGCGCGACGGTGCTGGACCAACAACACGTCCTCAACGACGCCGTCGTCAACAAAAGCGCCTTAGCCCGTATGATTGAACTCGAGCTCTCTATCGATGGCGATTTCGTCTGCCGCTATCGCGCCGACGGCTTAGTCCTGTCCACCCCCACCGGCTCAACTGCCTACTCTCTCTCCGCAGGCGGTCTAGAAAGGTATCGACCGCGATGCGGTCCTCTTCAAAGAAGGTAGGGAGGTTCATTGTTGAGGGAATTGATACCGGCGAGAAGCGTTAGGATGGGCGCCAAATGGGAGATGGGCATTGCCGGGAGACGCGTCTTGGTCACGATTCGTTCTCGCCTTCGGGATCGAACGGCTCGGCGATAAGTTTGCCATCGGCTTTTTTCAGGAGGATTTCGACGCGCCCTTCGGCTTCTTCGAGTTGCTTCTGGCATTCGCGGGAAAGCGCGACGCCTTCTTCGAAGAGCTTCATGGCCTCGTCGAGCGAAAGTTGCGGGCTCTCGAGTCGGCGGACCACTTCTTCGAGGCGCGCGAGAGAGCGTTCAAAATCGGGCTTCTTGGGCGGTTCGGGTTTTTTGGGGGCAGGTGAATTCACGCGAGCGGCCTGTGTCCTCAGGTTTTATTTTCGACAGTGCGCAGAAATAGGTTGCAGAGAACATTCTAAGACACGCGCGAGAAGGGAAACAATCGCTTTGTGGAACTGGAGGGTGTGGGAGCATTCTGGTGAATTTGCCTTCCATCACCAAAAGGGTGTCATTCTCAGTATGTGCTTACGCGCTTTTCCCTCGGCGGTGTCGCTGAACGGTGCAGCGATCGGTTTGCCTTCATACCAATAGGAAAACTGATCGGTGTAGTGGCCGCTGCCGACTTGTCCCGATTCGCCTGCCGGAACTAGCAGGATGGACTCGTCCCAGTTGGCGAGATTTGCGATGAAGCGCATGGACGGGCCATGGCGTTTTGTTGCCGCGCGGACGCTGTAGCTGGTGCCGGACTGTGGCTTGTCGGTGATGCTAAGAAGCCATTTGAGGAAGCCTTCGCGGCCGATGGGATGCAGCATGTCCAGCGAGTTGAGTTCTTTCCACTGCCAGTCTTCGACGCGCTGGCTTTTTGTTTGTTCGGCGAGCATGGAGACGGCGCGGTCGGCTGAGGCGGCCAGCAGTTCGTCGTAGTTTTTGTACGTGGCCGGAAGCCATTTGGGCGGTCGGTCGGTCAAGACTCTTTGCAGGAACGCTGTGCTGCGCCAGCTATAGAGGTTCGTGTCTTTGCCGAGATATGGCTCGAGCAGCAGGTCGAGCGTTGCGCGGCGCGCCGTGACCACGAAAGAGACGAGCGGAGAATCGGCGTCGGCGATTCCGTTCCAGTCTTTTAGGCCGTCCACAAGTTTTTTGGCGCGCGGATCTTTTGGTTGCACCGTTTTTGCGGCGGCGGAGATTTGCTCTGCGAGGAAGAAGTGCGGGTAGCTGTAGGTGTCGGTTTCGACTTTGAGCATGTCGATGGGACGGAGATTCGTTTTGTCGTGGAGTAGATCGTAGATTCTGGCCGTGCGATACGGTTCTTCCCATCGATCGGTGAGATACGGTTTGTAATTGGGTCCAGCGACGCGAGCATTGGCGGTGACGATTAGGCCGCTCTCTGGGTTCAGCGCTTGCGGAAGTTGCTCGAACGGGATGTAGCCCGTCCATTCGTAGTCGTCAGTATCGCCGGGGACGGGAACTTCGCCGTGACCTTTTTTGCGAGTGGGAACGCGAGCGGCCATGATGTAGCCGATGTTGCCGTCCACGTCTGCGTAAACGGCGTTTTGGCCGGGGCCCCAGACGCGTTTCAGGATGTCGCGAAATTCGCGCCAGTTATTAGCGGTGGAAAGCCAGTTGTAGGTGTTTCCGAGGCCTCCGGGCTCGAGAGCGGTCCAGCGGAGCGCGTAGGACTTGCCGGCTTCTTCGTGGACGATCGGGCCGTGGCGCGTGACAACGACCTTTAAGTGCTCGTCGGTTTGTCCTTTGACGTGAATCAGTTCGTCGAAAACTTGCGCCTTGGTCCACGCTCCGTTCACTCGATATTCGTCTGACGCGACGGGATTGAAGGATTCAATGTAAAGATCCTGAACGTCGGCGCCGTTATTGGTGAAGCCCCAGGCGATGTGGTCGTTGTGGCCGATAACGATAAGTGGGGCGCCGGGGAGTGTAAATCCTTTGGCGTTGAAACCCGGCGCAGTTAGGTGAAGTTCGTACCAGATTGCGGGGATTGCAAGCTCGAGATGGGTGTCATTGGCAAGAAGCGGTTTGCCGGTGGCCGTGTGTGCGCCGCTAACAACCCAGTTGTTGCTTCCGAGGCCCTGTCGGATTTCGCTTTGCGTCTCTTCGATGTCGCGCGCGATCGAAGCACCCAGCGCGGACGACAAGTCTGCAAAAGTTTCTGGCCTTCGAATGCTGCCGGCGCCGCGCGTTGCGGCTTTCAGCACGGTGTCGGTGGGCATCTCGTCGTCATCGTCGTCTTGGTCGTCGGGATCGGCGCGGGAGGCCTGTGAGCCGTCATTGGGCACGCTGGGGTCGCCGACAACGAAATGGTCCATGGCAGCGTCGGGCGAGAATAAATCCTTCGATCGGTCTGCGCCCACACGTTCTTGGACTTTGGCGCGGTCGAGTTCGCGCTCCCAGGTGTTGGTCAGCGTTTGGTACATGTAGCCCGCGATGACCAAGGAATCGGTGGGTTGCCAGGGCTGCGGTTTGTACTTCAGGAGAGAAAATTCCAGCGGGAGACTATTTTGGTGTTGTTCAATAAAGATGTTTACGCCGCGGGCGTAGGCTTTCATGAGTGCTCGGGAATCCTTATCCGTGGCGGCGAAGTCGCGTTCCGCGGCGCGGGCGAAGCCAAAGGTGCGAAATTGCCTGTCTGATTTAAGCGCGAGGGGACCGACAATCTCCGAGAGTTCGCCGCGCGACGCCCGGCGCATCAGGTCGAGCTGCCAGAGGCGGTCCTGTGCCATGACGTAGCCCTGGGCTTCTACGGCATCGACCAGCGAAGCGGCGCGGATGTGCGGGACTCCCCAATTGTCGCGCTCGACGGTGACTTCCTTCTGCAGGCCGGGGAGAGAAATTGCGCCGTCAAGCTGCGGGAGGGGACGATAGATGAACCACCACGTTAAGGCCCCCGTGACCACGGCAATAACCAGAAGTGTCCAGATGAGGAAACGAAGGATGGTCCGCAAGCAATCTCCCGTGCTTTTGAAGGTGAAACTAGAGTTTAGTGGAGGCGACCAGAGGGTGCAACCGGACGGGCGAGCTTGTCGGCTATGATAATCTAAGAAGATATTCCTATGAGCATTTATAAACCAGTGCCACGAGTGCCCGACTTCCCGGTGATGGAGCGCGAAATTCTGCGTTTCTGGGACGAGAATCGGATTTTTCAGAGGCTTCGCGACCAGAATGCTGACGGTCCACGTTGGGCATTCTTGGACGGGCCGATCACCGCGAATAATCCCATGGGCGTGCATCATGCTTGGGGCCGCTCGCTGAAGGACATGTATCAGCGGTACAACGCGATGCGCGGGTGCGCGTTGCGCTACCAGAACGGATTTGATTGCCAAGGATTGTGGGTCGAAGTGGAGGTCGAAAAGAGCCTGGGACTCAAAACCAAGCGGGAGATTCGCGAGTTCGGCATGGAGAATTTCGTGCGCGCGTGCAAGGAACGTGTGTTGACGTACGCAGCGCGGCAGACCGAGCAGTCCATTCGTTTGGGCTATTGGTGCGACTGGGATGATCCAAAGGTGTTAATCGCTTTGCGCGATGCGCTGGCTGATGGCGATCGCGTTGTGACTGTAAAACTGCCGAGCGGTCACACGGAAACCGCGCGAGCCAGTGAGATCGTGCGGAAACTCGGATCTGCTCAGTACGGCGGCAGCTACTTCACCTTTTCCGACGAGAACAACTACACCATCTGGTCTTTTCTGAAAAAGTGCCACTCGGAAGGATTCATTTACCGCGGGCATGACGTTATGCCGTGGTGCGGGCGCTGCGGTACGGGTCTTTCGCAGATGGAGGTGGCGGAGGGGCGGCGTATTACAACGCATACGTCCGTTTTTGTGCGATTTCCGATTAAAGGCCAAGAACGAACTGCTTTGCTAATTTGGACAACGACGCCTTGGACGCTGACATCGAACGTAGCCGTCGCCGTGAATCCGGACATGACCTATCTCAAGGTCAAGCATGGGGACTGGTTCTACTACGTTGCCAAAGGAAACTTCGAACGCGATCGTGTGCAGGACTTGCAAGTGGAAGGGAAGCACGAGACGCACAAGCTGCCGTCCATTCGAACTATTTTGAAAGGAAGCGGTGGCGTCGAAGTCATCGCGGAACTTTCCGGCAGGGATTTGCTGGGCCTTAGCTACCAAGGGCCATTCGACGAACTCCCGGCACAAAAAACACCTGGAGGTGTTTTTCCTTACGGCGATACGGGCGGCGGCAAGACCGCTGCAGAAGCTCACCGTGTCATCGCCTGGAAAGAAATCAGCGAGGCAGAAGGTACGGGACTTGTTCACATTGCACCCGGTTGCGGTGCGGAGGACCAGCAGCTTGGCAAGGAGAACGGGATTCCGTTCATCGCGCCTCTTGACGATAGCTCCGTTTTTCTGGATGGATTTGGGCAATTTACCAAGCGGAACGCGAACGAAGTTGCCGATGACATCGTTGCCGCGCTGAAGTCGGGCGGGATGCTCGTAGCACGGGAACGCTATCCACACGTCTATCCGCACTGCTGGCGGTGCAAAGAAGAGCTGGTGTTCCGCCCTGTTGATGAATGGTTTATTCGGATGGATTGGCGCGATCGAATCCAGCGCGTTGTACCGACCATCAAGTGGATTCCGCCTGAAGGCGAAGCGCGTGAGCAGGATTGGCTCCACAATATGAGCGATTGGATGATCTCCAAAAAGCGCTTCTGGGGACTTGCTCTGCCCATTTGGGTGTGCGGCGATTGCAACCACTTTATGGTAATCGGTAGCAAGGAAGAGCTGAAGGACAAGGCCGTCGAAGGCTGGGAAGTCTTCGAAGGCAATTCTCCGCACCGGCCGTATATCGATGCGGTGAAGATTCGCTGCGAAAAGTGCGGCGGATTGGCGCAGCGCATCGAGGATGTGGGTAATCCCTGGCTGGATGCGGGGATTGTGCCGTTCAGCACGATGCGTTACTCGACCGACAGAGCTTATTGGGAGAAGTGGTTTCCGGCGGACTTGGTGCTTGAGAGTTTTCCGGGACAGTTCCGCAACTGGTTTTATTCCATGCTGGCGATGAGTGCGATGATCGACGGCCGCGCCCCGTTCAAAGCGCTCTTGGGTCATGCATTGGTTCGCGATGCGCGCGGCGAGGAGATGCACAAGTCCAAGGGGAACTCGATCGCTTTTGACGAAGCGGCGGAGGCGCTGGGCGCGGAAGTGATGCGCTACATCTACACGGAACAGAAGACCGCGCAAAATCTCAACTTTCCCGATCTCAAGCCTGCCGGCAACGCAGGGCAAACGATCGATGGCGATGCACGGCGAAAACTTCTGACGTTTTGGAACTGCTACAGTTTTTTTGTAATGTATGCAGGTGCTGACGGCTGGAAGCCGAGCGGCGCTCCGCTGCCGGTCGCCAACGAACTGGATCGTTGGATTATGAGCAAGTTGCAGCGCCTGGTAGCGGAGGCCAATAGTGCTTTCCAGAATTATGAGCACTACAAGTTGATTGAAGCTTTTCAAGCTTTCGACGAAGAGTTCTCCAACTGGTATTTGCGGCGGTCGCGCAGGCGGTTCTGGAAGAGTGAGCTGGACGCTTATCAAACTCTCTACGAGGTGTTGACGACGGTCACGCGCGTGATGGCCCCGGCCCTGCCATTTTTAACTGAGGACATTTACCAGAACCTGGTCCGATCTGTCGATCGGTCGGCGCCAGAGTCCGTGCACTTGACGCCGTACCCGCAGGTGCATGCTTCGCTCATCGACGAAGGGCTGGAACACGGCATCGCAGCAGTGATCCGCATCAAGAACCTCGCTCTCGGTCTGCGTACGCAGAGCAAGGTAAAGATTCGCCAGCCTTTGAGCACGCTTTATGTGCGGCCCAAGGATCAGGCGGACCGGCGGGTCCTTGAAAACTCCGACTATGTTGCGCAGATTCTGGAAGAAGCCAATCTGAAACATCTCGTTTTGATCGACGATGAAAAAACACTTGTGAAAGTGCGAGTCAAACCAGACGCTAAGAAGTTGGGGCCTCGCGCCGGAAGGTATCTCAAGGCCATCGGGGAAGCTCTCGAAAATGCCGATGCGGGACAGGTCTTGAGGGGCGGGCCGTATTCGCTCCAGGTAGCCGATCAACTGTTCGAACTCGCTCCCGAAGAGATTGTTGCTTACTTCGAAGGTCCGGAAAATCTTAAGTGCAGTCTGGAACAGGGAACTTTCCTGGCGCTCGATACGAAGCTCACGCCGGAACTTTTACAGGAAGGTCTCGCGCGAGATTTCAACCGGATGCTGCAGGATCAACGGAAAGCCTTGAATCTCGACATTTCCGACCGCATCGCTATCAGTTATTCCGCCTCGCCGCGCATCGCGGAAGCCATCACCGCCCACGAAGCATTTCTACGCAATGAACTTCTTGCAGAGCGGCTAGAAGCGAGCGCAACCCAGAACGGCGGGCTTAAGCTGGCGCTCAGCGGAGAAGACGTTTTTGTTACCATCACGCGTGTGTAGAGAAGGCACGCGCGTCTCGCACGCCGCTTCTGTGCTGCTACAATGCCGCTAGAGGATCCCTGAGAAGCTATGTTCGCAGTGCGATTGATTGGCGTATTGGCGCTCGTCGCTCTCAACGGCTTCTTCGCCGCTGCAGAGTTTTCGCTGGTCGCCGTCCGGCTTTCGCGGGTTCGGCAACTGGTGAGCAAGGGCGACGTTCGCGCTCGCGTGGTTGAGCGTTTGCTGGGGGATTTACACCGTGTTGTGTCTGGCGTCCAAGTAGGCATCACGCTGACAAGCCTGGCCATTGGCGCGCTGGGCGAGGCCACGCTCGCGACCGTATTCCAGCAAGTCTGGCATGGGACGCAGGGTACGCGCACGGTTTTCGTCGCGCATGCGGTTGCGTTGGGCTGCGCTTTTGTACTACTGAGCGCGATGCACGTCGTTCTAGGCGAGTTGGTGCCAAAGACCGTCAGCCTCGCGAGGGCGGAGCGCGTCGCGCTGCTGGTGGCACTGCCGTTCCAGTGGTTCTTGCATACGTTTCGCTGGGCCATTGATCTGTTGGATGGAATGTCTCGCGTCATCGTAACGGCTATGGGCGTGGCGTCGCCAGTAGGCTACGGCTCGGCGCATTCCACCGAAGAGTTGCAAATCCAGATTCAGCAGGCGCGGGAACGCGGGTTACTAGCGCCGGGTGAAGAGAAGTTCATCGTGAGCGCTATCGAGCTCGGTCAAGTTCAAGTCCGTGAGATCATGGTGCCCAGCCCGGACATGCATACGCTTCCGGTGGAGGCCACCTTGGACGAAGTGATGCGCGTATTTGCCACTTCGCAGCGCTCGCGAATACCTGTGTATCGTGCGTCACGCGACCACATCCTTGGCTTCATTCACATCAAGGACATGATCTGGATTCTGCTCGACCGCGAACGCCGATTGGAAGAAAATCTACCGCCACCGGCGTTCGATTTGCGCCGTGTTTTGCGCGAAGTTCTGATCGTGCCAGAAACGAAACCCGCGAGTGAGCTGCTCTTGGAGCTGCGCACCCGCCACATTGGCATGGCCATGGTGGTCGACGAGTTTGGGAGCATTCTTGGCCTCGTGACTTTGGAAGACATTATGGAGCAGGTGGTGGGCGAGATTCATGACGAGTTCGACGTTGTCGAGCGTCCTTTGACGCTCGCGGATGGCGCAGTGATTTTTGATGCCGCTCTGAACGTCCGCGATTTAGATGCGCAATACAACATTACTTTGCCGGAAGATCCAGCGTATGCGACCGTCGGCGGATTTGTGCTGGACCAGCTGGGCTTTATTCCTCGTGGAGGGGAAAGCTTTGAATACGGCGAGTTTCGGTTCACAGTTGTGGAAATGGATGGCCGGCGCGTCGCCCGCGTGAAAATTCAACGCATGCGTCCGGCGCGTGAAGAGGAGCGCGCGGTGGAATCCACGGCAAGCCCTGAGAAAACGGCGAAGAGCACGAAAGCCGCTGCGTCCGATTCCTAATCTCAACGACGAATGGCGCGCCACCTCCTTCAACGATTCCTGCTCACGCTCCCGGCGCTCTGGCTGGTGCTGACTCTGGTTTTTCTGCTGATTCACATCGTGCCGGGTGATCCGGTCGAACAGATGCTCGGTGAGGGTGCCGCGCCCGGACAGATTGCGCAATTGCGGCAGGGGCTTGGCCTGGATAAGCCGCTTTACATCCAGTACGGCCGCTATTTAGAGCGGTTGGCACATGGCGATCTCGGCCAGTCGCTCAAATTCCAGGCGCCCGTGCGTCGGATTATTTTCGAACGGTACCCCGCAACGCTTGCACTCGCGTTCCTGGCTCTTCTAGTGTGCGCAGCCATGGCCATACCCGCCGGCGTACTTGCCGCGCATCGCCGCGGACACCCCGCCGATCGTGCGGTTGGCATATTCACATTGTTGGGGCTTGCCGTTCCAAATTTTGCGTTGGGTCCTGTGCTGATCTTGTTTTTCTCGATCAAACTTGGATGGTTGCCGGTTTCCGGACGGGGAGGACCTTCTTACTACGTCCTGCCGGCTGCCACCTTAGGGGCGGCGCTCGCCGCGATCCTGACGCGCATGGTGCGCGGTTCGATGCTCGAAGAACTCTCGAGCGACTATGTGCGCACTGCTCGCGCAAAAGGTCTTTCCACGAGCGCGGTTCTATTCCGTCATGCTTTCAGCAACGCGCTTATTCCGATCATCACGATTCTCGGCCTCCAATTCGGCACGCTTCTCGCGGGAACTATCGTTACCGAAACAATTTTTTCTTGGCCGGGCATCGGCAGACTTACGGTCCAAGCGATTTCTTCGCGCGACTATCCTTTGCTGCAGGGCTGCATTCTGGTGATTGCTATTTCCTATGTTCTGGTGAACTTGCTCACCGATTTTCTATATGCGGTGATCGATCCGAGAGTGCGGCTGTCATGATTTCCCTTGTCGCGGTTCGCCGATTTCTGCGCCAAAGTGTTGTGGCCCGCGTCGGATTTGCCGCGGCACTTCTTCTTCTGCTGGCGGCGCTGTTCGCGCCATGGATCGCTCCTGCCGATCCCGCCGCGCAAAACCTTCCTGCACGGCTCCAGTCGCCTTCAGGCACGCACTGGATGGGGACCGACGAACTCGGCCGCGACACACTTTCGCGCACACTCTACGGTGCACGCATTTCGCTCTTCGTGGCGATTTCTGTGGTTCTCGGATGTGGCTTAACGGGACTGGCCATCGGCCTGCTAGCAGGTTTCCTTGGTGCTGAAAATCGATCCGTTCGGTAATCTGGTAACTAATTTTCGGGCTGAGG
>Ga0207103_10399_pt1 | contig 10112 bp, 9 predicted proteins | sample Alteio_BWMinHeat_81_FD_153546 | JGI IMG/M metagenome (GOLD analysis project Ga0207103, IMG submission 153546) | Enriched cells from forest soil in Barre Woods Harvard Forest LTER site, Petersham, Massachusetts, United States -... | ecosystem: Environmental > Terrestrial > Soil > Temperate forest >...
GCTGTTTTAAAGCTTGCTTGCTTGCCTACCATGCCAATAAATTTATGAGGGTTAAGCACCGACCGCTTAGGAATCAAAGGGTTAAATGCAAATGCCCTGGAGTTTGACGGCATGCTTTGAATAACCGGGGTATGAACGGAATATTTGCCTGTGTTTGCAAAGGTCAGAATGTCCGAAAGTAAACCTTCTGTCGGATCGCCCCAGTTTTTGGTTAAGTCGTCATAGTCGTTTACACCCGGGTAAGCGCTGGTTCCGGGGGTGAACCCACCATAATAACCTCCCTGGCTGGCTGAGTTTTGAACGGAAAACTCGGGGGTGAACATAGTGTATTTGTTAATGTTAATATCAAAGAAGCCCACAGGTTTGCCATAGCTTGTTTCGCCGACAAATTGCACGTTCATTTCTGGGCGCAGGTTATTAATGGTTAGCTCACTCGCCGAAGCTGTTTGCCCGGTAATGATAAAGAATACCCGGGTTACATTTAAAGTACCGACTTTCGAAAAGTTGACAACATTACCTGCAACCGAAAAATCAAGCTGCCCGTAGTTATAATCGGGCGTGCCTGTACGCCATTGATTTCCCAGCAAAGGATCCTTTCCGGCAACCAGGTTGCTGTTATAATAGGTATTGTACATCAAACTACCGCTTTTTGCGGCCGGCACTATAAGGTTGTCAATATGCTCGGCAGTTGAAACATAGCCGCCCCCGTTGTATCGCAGGTCAACAACCAGGTCGCTGATGCCTTGCGCTGCAAAATTGGTGAAGATGGGATTGAGAATTGGGTCCGCAACAGCATCGGATACAAACGAGTTAAAAACAACATAACCCAGCTTATTGCCGTTAGTTTCCGTCAATATGGTGTCCTTCAATACAGGGTTAACGTTATAATTGCCAACGTTAATGGTTACGCTGTAGCTACTGCCATCGGTACGGGTCAACACCATGGTAATGGTTTGGCTGTTGTAAACGGCATTGCTAACGTAGTTCAGATTGGTGCTCGTCCCCGATCCGTAGCCCGGCGCATCGTACGAAATGCTGGTGCTGCCATTGATGCTTGTGATCTCGTCGCTCCGTTTTACTCCGGCCAGGCCGGCGGGCGATCCGGGGTATACATACTCAATACGCAGATCATTTATCAAATTATATTGCACATCGAAACCAAAATCGCCTTTAGTCCCATTTAACGCAGCCGATTCGCTTCCATTATCAATAAAGGAGTATTTTGCCGTTCCAGGGCTATATTGCGAGTACTCGTAGGGCGCATTGGTTGACGGGTTGATGGCATATTGCGATAGCGCGTTTAACTCGTCACTCAAAGTTGTCGCATCACTTGGGTTGGTAAATCCCCGCGGATTGAAGGTGCCGTAGCTGGGCAATTGGGTAAACCACAGGTAGTCCTCAGCTGCATAAAGATAAACGGAATCTTGTATCAGCTGTAGTGTGGTTCCGGTTTTTGTAGGACCGGTATTATTATTGTTGTTGTTCGGCTTTTTGCCGCATGAAGCGAACAAACCTGCCGAAAGTACCAGTGTAAAGTAAAATATTTTTTTCATTTCCAATTTATTAGTGTCGCTTTCTTAACAATCAATTCGGTGTAACGAAAATAATACAATTATAGTATCCTTATCGTTTATAAAAATTCTTCAACGTTCATGTAATCAATTCCACAAACATCGGCGCAAAGCCTGTCAGTTTCCGAGTTTTCTATCATCAAAATGTCCCTCCTCAGCAGATCATGGTCTTTTAACAGCACATGAATAATATCCGGCTCAGGTTTAGCAGCTATTTCATAGGCAAAGTAAACCGTTAAATAATGTTCGAGCCCGTGCCAATCCGTGTGTTTTATCTTGTTTAACTGCTGCAGCGGATCCCCGTTCGTCACAATAAACAACTTTTTCCGGTCAATAACAATTTCCTGCAGCAAATTTAACATATTTTCATAAAGCAACAGTTTCAACGGAAGCCTGGCGGTAGTTAAAAGATGGTTAAAATTGTCGCGGTATTTTTCATCCACATTCATTTTATCTTTTAACCGGTTAAAAACCATATCCAGCCCTTCGGTATTATACGTATTTACCATCAGATCAGTTGCCGCGCCGGCATCTACAAGTTCAGTATACTCTATTAATCCGGCAAAAAGGTAATAAACCTGGTACAAATAATCTTTTTCGGGGTATAGTACGTTATCTAATTCAAAAATAAACGCCTTTTTGCGTTTGTCTAAATCGCTGTATTTCATTACGTTTTAAATAGCCGTAGTGATACATTTAAAATGCCTGTTTGCGCAATTTATTCTTTTTGTTCATTAGTTTATCCCTTATTTTTGTCAATACCATGTGGATAAGTTAGTGTTTCAAGCTAATATTGTTCAAATTTTAAACCAAAATAGATCTGATAATGAACCCGATTGCCAAAAAACTTCAAATAAAACCAGGTAAAAGCTGGCTGTTTTACCAGGCCCCCGATAACTATCTTGCCGCCATTGAACCCTTGCCCGAAGGTGTTACGGCCACGTTCAGCCCGGGCAATAGTATCGACGGTGTGCAATTATTCGTGACCGACAGCGCCGACCTCGCCAGAAGTCTCCAGGCCATCGCTCCGCTGTTAAAGCCGGATACGGTTATTTGGGCCACTTACCCTAAGAAAGCATCCGGCATCAAAACCGACCTGGAGATGACCAAAAGCTGGGGCGAAGCCACTAAATACGGCCTGCGCCCGGTAGCGGCTGCGGGAATTGATGAAAACTGGACGGCCATCCGGTTGCGACCCGAAGAGCAAACCAAAGTGTCGGAGTTTTGCAATGAGGAAATAGAGAAAAACGATCATTCCCAATATATCGACCTGGCAAATCGAAAGATCACTCCGCCGCCGGAGATGCAGGATGTTTTAGCAGGATCAACCGTCGCAATGGCCTTTTTTGATTCGCTGTCCTTCACCAACAAAAAAGAGTACGTGGTTTGGATACTCTCTGCCAAACAGGAAAAAACGAAGACAGACCGGCTTGAGAAACTAACTGAAAAGCTTTTGGGGGGAAAGAAGAACCCTTCCGAGAAGTAGAGACGTCCAACAATTATCGGGACGTCTCGGACCCTTATTGTCCGGATTGGGGTCTAAAAGGCCGGCATTTCGTTTGGAGACGCAAAATATTGCGTCTCTACATTATTACAACCATTGAAAAAATCAAAATCACTTGTGTAACCGGATGGTTATACATATATTTGTAACCGAACGGTTACTGGTTTTAATTTTTATGCGAAGAGATGTTTTCCAGGCGATAGCCGACCCTACGAGAAGAGAAATAATTGATCTGCTGGCGCGAAATCCGCAAAATTTGAATTCGATAGCGGATAATTTTAGCATAAGCAGGCCAGCTATTTCCAAACAGATAAAAATTTTGACCCAATGCGGGCTGGTTACCATTAGCCGGCGGGGTAGAGAGCATTATTGTTCGGCAAACCTGGTTAAGTTTAACGAGGTGGTCTCCTGGATAGACAAATACAAAAAATTCTGGAACACGAAACTGGACGCCTTGGGCGACTTTTTGGAAAAGGAGGCCGAGGCTGATAAAAATTCACCGATAAAACCTGGTAAAAATGAAAAATGAAGCGATCGTAGTAGAGCGCAGCTATAATGCGCCACTTAAAACGGTGTGGGAGGCCATTACTGATATTGAAAAAATGAAGCAATGGTATTTCCCGATGCTGGAGGAATTTGAACCCGAAGTTGGATTTGAAGCGAGGTTCAATGTGGGACATAACGATAAGGTTTTTGTACACATCTGGAAAATTAAGGAGGTTGAGCCGCTGAAAAAGATAAGCTACGAGTGGAAATTCGGCGGATATCCCGGTGATTCGGTGGTTTCATGGGAGTTATTTCCGGAGGGCGGAGGAACACGGCTCGTTCTAACCCACATCGGCCTCGAAACTTTCCGCGGAGACCTGCATCCTGACCTGGCAGCCCATAATTTTGTGGCCGGCTGGACCGATTTTATCGGCACAAAACTTAAGAATTTTGTAGAGGAAGAAACGGAAATAGAAAACTGAACATAAAATAAAATTATGGAAACGGCACCTTTTGTAGTTGAAAGAACCTTTAATGCCTCCGCCGAAAAAGTTTGGCAAGCTATTACCGACAGGGATAAAATGGAGCAGTGGTATTTTAAACTGGAAGCTTTTAAACCTGAAGTGGGCTTTGAATTCCGGTTTGACGGCGGCCCGCCTGAAAGGATTTACCGCCACATTTGCGTGGTCACCGAGGTTGTGCCCGGCAAAAAATTGACGCACAGCTGGCGCTATGACGGTGAGCCGGGGGAATCCTATGTTACCTGGGAGCTTATTCCCGAAGGCGATAACACGAAAGTTAAACTTACGCATGTGGGTTTGGAAACCTTCCCAAAGCACCCGGATTTTGCGCGCGAAAATTTTGTCAAAGGCTGGACGCACATTGTTGGTACATCCCTGGCGGAATACGTGGCTAAGGGTTGACATTACATTTATAATGCAGGGCTGACTAAACAGGCCGGCCCTTTGTCATTATTATATTATTTTTGCACTGATGACGCAGCAGCCAAACAACCCGCTCCACGGTAAAACTTTAGAAATGGTATTGAATGCCCTTGTAGCGCACTACGGCTGGTCCGAATTAGGGAATCGTATTCGCGTTAACTGCTTTATCAGCGCCCCGAGCGTAAAATCAAGTCTTAAATTCCTCCGTAAAACCGAATGGGCCCGGAAAAAGGTAGAAGAGCTGTACCTCGGCACCCCTAGCTTATATCTTGATATTTGACCTTCTTCGTCCGCCATAGCTTAAGCGACGGCGGATCACCTCTCTTCAGTGCTTCCGCTTATTGTTCATTTTCGCCTTTTGCCCTGAACTGTAATTATAATTCTTTGCGTTCTCTGGTTTTTTCTGATGAAAAGCTTCGCCAGCCGCGGGTAAAATTGCTTTATTTTTTAGGGTTGGTTTTGCATCAACTTCAACGAATTTTCTTTCCTGTGCAATAACAAGACCCTCGGGTAATTCACCTAACAGTATTTTTTTGCCGACAGCTTGTTCAATTCTTTTTACCAGGGTAAGCTCAAGATCGGTGGCAAAGGTTATAGCCATATTTTCTGTTTCCGCGCCGTCAGCTTTAGTCACGCGCTCAATAAACACTTCCTTCGTTTGAGGTAATTCAAAATGGATCAGGAAGGGAATTTGCTGAAGTTCCTCTGCCGCAACATTTTCGTCGGCAACAATCAATATCCTTGCATCTTCCGATGTCTTAAACTCAGCCACGGATGTAAAACCTTTAAATTCGATCGACCAGGAATTCAGCATTCCGACCATTGTATCCTGCCGGTTTTGAAGCGTTTTATAGATCTTTTCGGCGGTTTGGCGGGTATTCACAAACGCCACTGTTTTGGTAAACAGCTCAGCATCCTGCATAAACAAATTCAGCAGGTTCAGCTTGGTTCCGAAATTCGGCAGATGGTATAAAACCTGTGGGTACGTTTCCATCCTTGCTTCACCTATTTCTTCAACTTCAATCAGGACGGCCGTCTCCATAAATGGCCTGATCATTTTTTCAAGCTTGTCATGCATTACCTCTGCAAATACCAGGCGCTGGCATTTGGTGATGCTGTTTGCCAGTTCGGCAACCTGCAATTGCAGGCCTTGTTTTACTATCTGGTCGGCATCGTCAACTATAAAAAGTTCTATTCTGTTAAGGTTGAGGCCAAGCTTTAAGTAAATAGCACGCGCCCGGTCGGGGGTGGCAACCACGATATCAGCGCCGTCGGCTAAAGCATTCAGTTGTGCTTCAACACCCGGTGCGGCATATAAGCCAACGATCGACAGTTGTTTATTTTTACTTAATTCTTCAAACCGGCTGACTACTTCCAGCACATGCTCTTTGGTTGGCGCCAGGATCAGGACCCTGGGTACGCCTTCCGACGAATAACCTAGCTTGCTCAATACAGCTAAAACGTAGGTCGTAGTTTTTCCGCAGCCTTCCGGGCCAATGGAGATCAGGTCCTGCCCGCCATAAATGCGGGCAAGGGTTTTTTGCTGAATTTCCCTTGGCGATGTGTATCCCATACCGGATATTTTGTTTAGTAAATGTTTATTCAGCTTTAGTTTTTCTGACCACGCCATTCCGATTGTTTTTGAGGAGGACAAAATTACCCTTTTTATGGCAGAATTAGGTTAATGATACTGTTGACCGGCCTAAATGCCCAGCGGCTGAATTTTCCGAACGAAAATTTTGTCGAAAGCGGATAGCAATCGTCGGCCGTTCGCCGAATGGCTTTGCGGAAAAAGACAAAAAAAATGTACATTCGATGATCGGGCCGACATAAAAACGCCGGGCCGATCACCGGAAACTGATGTCGAGATATACCGATGAAACCGTAAGCATCACGCGCCTTACCTCGTTTAGCGATGGGGTATTTGCTATTGCAGTCACGCTGCTCGTATTTAACCTTAAGGTGCCGCACATACCAGCTAACCTGGTTCATCAGCAATTGCCATCGGCCATCCTGGCCATGGTGCCGAATTTTTCCACCTATGTTATATCCTTTTTGCTGGTAGCCGTTTACTGGACCTTTCATCATCGGATGATGAATCTTTTGGATCGTATCGACACGCCATTTTTATGGATGAATATTTACTACCTGCTGATCATCTCGTTTATTCCGTTCCCCTCAGCATTTTTTGGCAGCTATTCACACGAAACTTTCAGCTTCGTGTTTTACATTTCCTGTATGATCATGGTTAACCTCATGTCGATGGTCATGGTGGCCTATGCATCCTATAAATCACGATTGCTCAAAAAGGACCTGCCATTGGTCATCGTAAAATACTTGTTTTTCCGCCTGTTTGCGGCAATAATTGTATTTATCAGTTCCATACCCATCGCCTTTTACCAACTGCGCTGGGCCTTGTATTACCTGTTTATCCTTTTCCCGGCGAACTGGGCTTTAAAAATGTACTTCAGGAGGTACGAGAAGGTGTGAATAAGAGCCAAAAAAAGCCGGGCAACTCTCGCTGCCAGGCTTAACTAAGCAAAGAATAATTTTACAGCGTAGCCATATCGATCACGAACCGGTAGCGAACATCGCCTTTTACCATGCGGTCATAAGCAGCCTGGATATCTTTAATATCAATCATTTCGATATCCGACACGATATTGTTTTCGGCACAATAATCCAGCATTTCCTGTGTTTCTTTAATACCGCCGATACCCGATCCGGCAAGGCTTTTACGGCCACCAAGTAAGCTAAATGCCGCTATTTCGGCCGGTTTGGGTGGAACACCAACGCAAATATGCACACCATTGGTTCTCAACAAGCCCAGGTACATATTAAAATCGTGTTCCGCCGAAACGGTGTCAAGGATAAAATCGAAAGTTCCCTTTGCTGCCTTAACCTGTTCTTTGTCGGTAGTTACCACAAAATGGTGCGCGCCCAGCTTTTTGGCATCTTCCTCTTTTTTTGGCGATGTGCTCAGTACTGTAACATCGGCCCCGAAAGCCACGCCAAATTTAACTGCCATGTGGCCAAGGCCGCCAAGGCCGAGCACGGCCAGTTTGTGGCCTTTACCTACTTTCCAGTGTTTTAAAGGTGAATAGGTGGTAATGCCGGCACATAATAGCGGCGCGACAGCGGCAAGGTCAACACCTTCGGACAAGTGCAGCACAAAATCCTCATTTACCACAATGGTATTTGAATAGCCGCCGTAGGTAGGGGTTTTGTGATCCTGTTCAAGGCCATTGTAAGTTTGCGAACTGCCGTTAAGGCAATATTGCTCCAGGTCCTGCTTACAGTTTTCGCAAACGCGGCACGAATCGACCATGCAACCCGTTGCTGCCAGGTCGCCCACTTTAAAGCCCTTTACATGGTCGCCAACCTTTACCACGCGGCCGACAATTTCGTGCCCCGGCACCATCGGGAATATGCCGGGGAACCAATCGTTTTTAATCTGGTGAAGATCGGAGTGGCAAACGCCGCAAAACAAAATATCAAATTGCACATCATGCGGGCCCACTTCGCGCCGCTCAAATGTCCAGGGCGCCAATGGTGTTTTTTCATCCTGCGCCGCATAAGCTTTAGTCTCGATCATAAGTTTGTGTTTTGTTGTGCGAATATAGTAATGGTGTGTTTGTTTATCGTTACGGCGGTGAGAAGTTACATTTAGGTGATGAAGGGGGAGTATCCCGGAACATAAGGCTGGGAAAAGATTACCTGATTGATTTTTTACTTTTTGAGAAGCAATATGAAGTTTACGCAAATGAAAACCTCAATGATGCCTAAGCCTGCCAGGGATTAATAATTCCGGCGGAGTGACTTCAACCAATATTTCCGTTAATTTTTCCTTTAGGCAGGCATCATAATAGTCAAATACGATGTATGCTGTTTTGTTTTTATCCCGCAGTTCAAATACGCGGTTTCTGAAGCTATCAGAAACCTTTACAAATCTTAAGGGATTATCTGTTTTTCGAATTCTCAATTCGTTTATCCTGAATACCAACTTTTGGGGCAGTTTCTTGCGCCAAAAACGCAGGTTAAAAGTAAAAGGAGTGATTGAAACTATTTCATTTGCAATAGATACCGCTCTGCCGGTTATCTCCACAACAGGTTTAACCCTGTTAATAAGGGTATAAGATACAAAGATCACAGCTGCCACCAGTATGAGTTCGGCCAGCAGATAAACGAGGTTTATTGTTCTTCCGGATACTTTGAAAAGTTTTATCGACTCCAACAAAAAAACGAACCACAGTGAAACGATAAAACTAAACAGCTGCCCTTTGATGAAGGCAATCATATTCGCAAGGGGTTTCGATGCTTCGAAATTCAGGCTGTCATGATCATGTACGACTGGATTTAAGTCCATATTTACGGATTTTTATATCCAAATGTACTCGAACATAAAAGTAAATACAAAATGCTGCTGGCCAACAAAAAAACCAGGCAACTTTCGTCACCCGGTTTCGCTACTATAATTGATTGATTTTTTGTTGAGTCCGAAATGTCTGAACTCGAATTTTTAGAATTAAGGAATTGCCAGAATTGTCTAACGCACTACATATTAAAATTCCGATAATTCTAAAAATTCGAGTTCAGACGATTATCCGCACATCAGAACGCCTGCTCAAACTGGTTCACCGCGTCCTTACTTTCTAAAATCGAATGCCCCATCAGGAATTCATCCACTTTACGCGCAGCTTCGCGGCCTTCGGATATGGCCCAAACAACCAGCGACTGGCCCCTGCGCATATCGCCGCAGGCAAATACTTTGCTTACATTGGTGCGGTAAATGCCTTCTTTAGCCTTTACGTTTTTGCGCTCGTCCAGCTCAACATTCAGGTTTTCGATCATACCGGTATGCTGCGGGAACAGGAAGCCCATGGCCAGGAATACCCGCTGGCATTCTATTTCGCGCTCGGAGCCTTCTACTTTTGCAAACTTTATCGGGCGGTTCATTACATCCAGTTCCCAGGTAATATCAACCACGCGGATGGCCCTTAGATTGCCATTTCCGTCACCTAAAAACTCTTCGGTATTGATGCCCCAGTAACGGTCGCAGCCTTCTTCGTGGCTGCTGGTGGTTTTCAGCACCATAGGGTAGGTGGGCCATGGCATATGCACGGTGCGGTTTACTGGCGGTTGCGTCATTACTTCGAATTGCTTAATGGAACGTGCGCCCTGTCGGTTGGAAGTGCCTACGCAATCCGAACCGGTATCCCCGCCGCCGATGATGATCACATCTTTACCGGTTGCTAAAATATCTTCCTGGCTAAATGGTGTGCCGCTCACACGTTTGTTTTGCTGCTTTAAAAAATCCATGGCAAAATGGATGCCCTTCAGCTCGCGGCCGGGTATATTCAGGTTGCGCGGAATAGTTGAGCCGCCTGCCAATACTACAGCATCATGCATACGTACCACCTCATCTGCCGCGATGTCGCGTCCAACCTCGGTATTGCATTTAAAAGTCACGCCGTCTTCTTTCATCAATTCTATACGACGTTCAACAATGGTTTTTTCCAGCTTGAAATCGGGAATGCCATAAGTTAGCAACCCTCCGGGGCGGTCATCACGTTCGTAAACGGTTACCAGGTGACCGGCTTTGCTTAA
>Ga0207103_10400_pt1 | contig 10065 bp, 10 predicted proteins | sample Alteio_BWMinHeat_81_FD_153546 | JGI IMG/M metagenome (GOLD analysis project Ga0207103, IMG submission 153546) | Enriched cells from forest soil in Barre Woods Harvard Forest LTER site, Petersham, Massachusetts, United States -... | ecosystem: Environmental > Terrestrial > Soil > Temperate forest >...
GCCGTTCGTGGATGCATGGTCATTAAGCCGAACGGCTATGCCATCTGGGAAAAAATGCAGCGGGCCTTGGACCGCATGTTCAAGGACACCGGCCACGTTAACGCCTACTTCCCCCTATTCATCCCTAAATCGTTTCTGGCACGCGAAGAGGAAATGGCCGAGGGGTTCGCCAAAGAATGCGCGGTCATCACGCACTACCGGCTCAAGACCGTGCCCGGCAAAGGACTGCAAGTCGATCCGGAGGCCAAATTGGATGAGGAGCTGATCGTCCGGCCCACATCAGAGACGATTATCTGGAACACCTATAAAAATTGGATTCAAAGCTATCGCGATTTGCCGCTGCTCATTAACCAGTGGTGCAACGTGGTGCGTTGGGAGATGCGCACCCGGCTGTTTCTGCGCACGGCCGAGTTTCTTTGGCAGGAAGGCCACACCGCCCATGCCACGCAAAAGGAGGCCGAGGACGAAGCACACAAAATCCTGATGGACGTCTATCGCAAGTTCGCCGAAGAATGGATGGCCATGCCGGTCCTCACCGGGCGGAAGACCGAGGGCCAAAAGTTTCCCGGCGCGGTCTATACGCTTTGCATCGAGGCGATGATGCAAGACAAACGCGCATTGCAATCCGGCACTAGCCATTTTCTCGGAGAGAACTTTGCCAAAGCTTTTGATGTGAAGTTTCAGAACGCCGAGGGCAAGTTGGAATACGCTTGGGCGACTAGCTGGGGCGTGTCCACGCGCTTGGTCGGCGGTCTGATCATGACCCACAGCGACGATCAGGGTCTAGTCGCGCCGCCCCGGTTAGCGCCGATCCATGTCGTGATCGTGCCGATCGGAAAGTCGGAGGATGAGCGCAAGGCCGTGCTGGAGGCCTCGGACAAGCTGGCATTCGCTCTCGCCGATCTGCCGCGCGATCCGTTCTTCGGCTACGAGCCGATCACGGTCAAGGTGGATCGCGATTTCGACAAGTCGCCTGGATTTCGGTTCAACGAATGGGAGCTGCGTGGCATCCCGGTGCGCGTCGAGCTAGGTCCGAAAGACCTGGCCGCCAATGCGTGCGTGTTAGCCCGCCGCGACGTGCCGGGCAGGGACGGAAAGCAGATGGGCGTCCCGCTGGCCGACGCGCCCCAGCGCATCGTCGAATTGCTCAAGGCAATGCAAACCGCGCTGTTCGATCGCGCCAAACAATTTCGCGACGCCAATAGCTTCGAAGTGAACTCCTACGACGAGTTCAAGAAGAAAATCGAGGACCCGGGCGGCTTTCTCTGGGCCCACTGGGACGGCACCCGCGAGACCGAAGACAAGATCGCCGCCGACACCAAGGCGACCATCCGCTGCATTCCGTTCAATCGGAGCAGCGAAAAAGGCAAGTGCATGGTGACCGGCAATCCCTCGGCAGGACGGGTGGTGTTCGCCAAGGCGTATTAATTGGGCGCAATAATTTGCGTTCATAACCAGCCGTGATTCAACTCCGTGAGAGCAGTCTGCTTGTGGTTGACGCCCAGCGGGGGTTCACCACCTTATGTCCAAAGGAGCTACCAGTTCCCGGCGGGTTGGAGATTGTGCAGAGCGTCAATCGGCTTCTGACAATGGAGTGGGCGCGGATCGACGCAAGCCAGGACTGGCATCCGCCGGACCATTGCAGCTTTTTCGGCCAGCGGGATAATTTCTATCCGCCGCATTGCGTGGCCGGCACTCCGGGCGCTGAATTCATTCCCGGCCTAGATACGGATCGCTTTCACGCCATCTGGCGGAAGGGCTTTCACCGCGATTCGGATGCTTATGCCATCACAGCCCAGCATCCCGGCTTTCCGGCCCTGCTGCGAAACAATGGAATCACGACGGTAGTGGTTTGCGGTCTTGCAACGAATATTTGTTGCTTTTTCACGGCCCGCGAATTGCGCCAAGCCGGATTCAATGTGTACCTCGTCGAGGATGCCAGCGCCGGCATCAACGTCCCCGCCGCCGGATTCTTTCAAGATAAAGCCAAGAACGAAGGGGAGCAAATCGGAATTCGGTATACGAAGACTACAGAAATCCTGGCGGCGGTAAAGTGAAGAAATATCACCACAAAGACACAAAGAGCACAAAGAAAGCAGTTTCTGATTCATTTTCTTTGTGCTCTTTGTGCCTTTGTGGTGAACTTTTCTTTCAATCGCGCACGAGCACAAGCTAGAATGTCCGAATGATCGAAAGCGAGCGGCGGTGGACGATGGATGTCATGCCAGCCGACCTCTGCGGCGTCATCCGCGGCCCGCGGCTTCAATTTTCGTGGATCGACTTGAGCCAGATAAACGACGCTGATGACTCGGCCGCGCGGATCGCGCCCGGGATCGCCGAAAGTCTGCAACTGTTCCAGTTTCGAAGTCCGCACCCTGGTCTCTTCAAACAGTTCGCGCCTTGCGGCGGCTTCCAATGTCTCGGGCATTTCCACGAATCCGCCGGGAATCGCCCACATGCCGGCGAACGGCTCATGTTTACGGCGGATCAACAGGACTCGTGGTTTTTTCTCGCGCGTAACGATTACGATATCTACCGTAACCGCTGGGCGAGGATAGTCGTAGATATACTTCTTTTTCATTGGAATTAGCGTTTTACACACTAGCCCGAAGCGTTAGCGAGGCCTCGCTGACGCTTCGGGCTAGTGTGGCATTTGGAAGAATAAAATCAAACAAAAAATCCCGGCCATTCGGAGAGAACGGCCGGGACTGGAACTCTCTGACTCCTGGTTAATTCTCCTACTCCTCTTCGTCCTTGTCCTTGTCCGCGGATCGGCGGCGCTGCTTAAGCTCTCGGCCCAAGTCTTGGACCTCGCGCATCAACTTATCCAGCCGTTTTTCCAGGTCGTCATCCTTGCTTCGGGCGTCGGCACCCCTCTTTCTGATGTAGTCCGCTTTATCCGTCACCGATTTGTCTTTGCTCATCCGGTCGACTTTATCGCCATATTTCTTGTTTTTGTCTGTCATGTCCTTCAATATCTTTTCCTTCTTCATGGTTTTGTCTTTGTCCCCTTTGTCGGGATTCGCTTTCGCAGCAGTTTCCGCTTCTGCCAACTTGGCTTGGGCTTTCTGCAAAACCGCTTGGGCTCTTTCGAATTGAGCTTTGGCGCGCTCGACCTGGGCCATGGCCCTCTGAATCTCCGCGCGGGCCCGAGCCAGATCTTTGCGGCCGGCGCCGTCTTTCGAGAGCTCGCCGAGATTGTCCAAATTCTCCATGAGGCCTTCAAGGTCCAGATTGAGGTCGATCTTTAAGTCCCCGAGGCCGGCAAGGTCCAGATCCAGGTTCAAGTCCTTGTCCAGTGCGTCGCGAACTTCCTTTTTGATCGCATCCACGTCAATCTTCTTGAGGGTTTCATCCTTGAGCTTTTTGATGATATCCTTTTTTTCAATTTGTTTTTCATCTTTGTCTCCGTCGTCTTGGCCCCAGGTGGGCAAAACCGGCAGAAGGAAACCCAACCCGAGCACGGCCAGGAAGCCGAGCCGCGACAGGGTACGAGGTGCAGGTCCGGTCAGAATCATGGTCAATCTCCTTTTCAGTGTTTGAAACTGCCCGAGCCCGCAAGCGGCCGGCGGGAGCAATGCCGGCCGGGCTCCGGCCAGAAAATCCAAGGCTTCAACCAACGCCGATGCATAGGCCCGGCTCGACGCCGGCAACACCCACATCACCCAAGCATCGCAACATTCTTCTTCGGCCTCACGGATCGCCTGGCGTCCCCACCAGACGACCGGGTGCCACCAATACAAGGCGGTCACGATCAGTTCCAGTCCCCGAACCCAATGGTCGCGGCGGTGGAGGTGGGCCAGCTCATGAGTCAAAAGCGTGTCGCGCTGTTCCAGAGTCAGCCGCTCCATAAGGCCGTGCGGCAGCAGCAATCGCGGCCGAAGGCCAATGGGCCAAATCATCGGCGACACCGCGCCCGGCACCAGCCACACAGTGGGGACGCTCGTTAGACCTAGGCATTCTGCCAACAGCTGAACTCGTTCTTGCAATTCGTTGGGCGCCCGCTCGGCAAAGCGGAGCAGCAGTTGAAAGCGAACCACGCGGATCCCAGCCACCAGCAGCCAGCCTAAGGTGCCAGCCAGCCAAACCGACCAGACGAGCGGTTTCAAGGACGACCAATTCCACAGGTTGGCAGCCAACGGAGAATCCGATGTAGTCATATCTTGAGGCACAGGCGGGGCAGGCTCTTCGTGGATGAGAATCCGGTTGTCCTTAATCTGGATGTCATTCCTTTCCGGCTCGTCTTCCTCCTCCCGCTGACATTCCTGGAGATCGCCAAACTCTGTCTTTTTCGCACACGGAACATCCTGGCCGGGCGTCTCGGAAAACGATATCGGCCGGTTCGCAGAGGGCAGTTGAAAGACTTCCACTTGCCAGATTGGCGGCGTGATTAGCTTGATGAGCACCAGGAGCCACAAGGAATGGACCAAAGCCGGCCGGCGCCATGTAAGCCCGACAGCCGACGCCAGCAATGCCAGCACGGTGGCCACCACGGCATTGCTCAGAACGACGTGTCCCAACGTTTCCAAGGGTGGCTCCTCTTGATGCCAAAACTATCGCCGCGCCGTTTTCCCATATTTCTGATCCAGCTCGTCGATCAAGGCGCGCAGCTCTTGGCGTTGCTTGGCCGTCAGCCGGTCGGCGCGAACCAAGTGCGTCAATAAGGGGGTCATCGATCCGCCACAGAATTTCTCCGCCAAAGCTCGCAGCCGACGGCCGATCAACTCTCCGGGGCCAAGCACTGCCGTGAACACATGGGCGCCGGCGGCGCGCTCGCGTCGGATGCAGTTCTTACCCTCCAACCGCTCCAGCAGTTTCTGGACGGTGGCATAATAGGCCGGCCCGCCCTCGGGATAAATGGCCTCGGTCAGCTGCCGAATCGTGGCCGGGCCCTGGCTCCACAATACTTGGAGCACCGCCAACTCGGCATCGGTCACGTCTTGGGGGGGTTTCGCCATCGTTTTCCTTTTCTAAGACTCCATGTCTGAGGCTGAGTATAAGACATCGTGACTGAGTCGTCAAGAAGATTTCTCTTTTTTATCATTACGATTCTTCTTGCCAGCGACTGAAGGAAACCCGATGATAAATGACGTCAACCCTCCGGAAATTGCTCGTCCCTTTTCATTTTGAGTGAGAGTCCATGATAATGCGCGAATATGGTTTCACTCTGATGATTCTGATTTGGCTGGCGGCCTTTGGGCCGGCCCGAGCGGATCAGTTCACCATTGACCTGGAAGTGAAGGGGCCTAAAGCCGGCCGCACGGTCCATGCCGAGGCGGCCGCCACGGGGCCGCTGGAGCTGGGAGCCAAGCCAAAACCACGGGCTATTCTTGAGATTCAAGCCGGCGACACCATCACCATCAAATGGACGCTGACCAGCATCGCGCCCAAGGAGACCGTCAAAGATGTTCTCGTCCACTTTTATGCCGTGAAGATCGATAAGGCCGGCGATCGTCCTCCCCCAAAATTGGATAAGGGAGTTCTTTTGGAAACCGCCCTGACGATGGACTTCAAGCCCAAAGATAAAAGCGAAGGTGAATTGAATCTTCTAGTGGACAAAGCCGGTGTCTACCTGCTGCGGCTGGAGACGAGTTTTAAGCACGTGGACGCGGAAGCCCTCGAGCCTTTTGCTACCCTGGATCTCATAGTTCGATGACAAGGTGAGAAGAAAAGATGACCACAAAGACACGAAGGACACAAAGAGAAAAATCTGAAATTCCCAATCCGAAATCGGAAAGGAAGATCGAGCTATTTCAATTTCAGATTTCGAAATTCATTCTTCCTTTGTGCTCTTTGTGTCTTTGTGGTGACCTTGTTCTGCCACGATCGGCTCGAGCCGAACATGCGATCATCGATCTTCGGATCATGCGCGTGGATTCGCGGACGGGCAAAGAAACGGACGAAGTCAGCGCTTCGGTTCTTCAGGAGCCGCCCGGCGAAAACTTGGATCAGCGGCCCCAGTTCAAAGCCAAGGCCGGCGAGCCACTGATTCTCCAGTTCATTTTGACCAATACCTATCCGCATGGCGAAAAGAAAGACGTGCGCGTTCGCTATTTCGTCGTCCGTGAGAATAAACTGAAACAGAAAACGGTGCCCGATCTGCGGGAAGGGGTGGTCACTCAAGGCCGATTTACTCTCAACTACAAACCCAAGTGCCGGGTGGGCGCCAGGCAATCATTCACCATCAAGGAACCCGGCAGTTATCTTCTCCGCGTTCAGACCGAAAACACCGATAGCGACCACGAACATTTCTCGGCGATCGATATTCTGGTCGAAAAATGAAGTGGGTCAGCGATCTTACCTCGTTTAGCCGCGACCCAACGGGGAGGGTGCTCGTCCGCGCTCCCCGTTGGGTCGCGGCTAAACGACACTTCTTGTACCGCTTCACCGATCCGAGTATCCTAACTCACCAGACGCGCACCGAAACTGTGGCGGCAAGTTTTCAACTTGCCAATCAAAATCCGGCAAGTTACAAACTTGCCGCCACCAGGAGATCATTGTGAGCGTGGAACTTGCGGCTCCTGAGCCGAAAACTGTCATGTGGACCCGCCGGCATTTACTCGGACTGGAAGACTTGAGCCGATCGGAGCTAGTCACCATTCTGGACAGGGCCGAACAGTTTACTGAAGCGAGCCAGCGTCACCGCAAGAAACTCACCAATCTCAAGGGCAAAGTAGTCGTCAATCTGTTTTTCGAGCCATCGACGCGGACTCGGACCAGCTTTGGGCTGGCCGCCAAACGATTAAGCGCCGACACCATCGACTTCACCACGGGCGGATCCAGCCTCTCGAAAGGCGAGAGCTTCATCGACACGGCCAAGAACATCGAGGCGATGGGAATCGACGTGATGGTCGTCCGGCACTCGGTTCCGGGCGCGCCCCTGCTTTTGTCGCAACATGTGAATTGTGGGATCATCAACGCCGGCGACGGCGCCCACGAGCATCCGACCCAGGGCTTACTCGACATCTTCACCATTCGGCGAATCAAAGGCCGGCTGGACGGCCTGACTGTCGGGTTAGTCGGCGATATCGCCCATAGCCGGGTCGCCCGCAGCAACATCCACGGCCTGTTGAAGTTTGGCGCTAAGGTCATTGTCTGCGGCCCACCAACCTTGGTGCCCCAATCCATTACTCGCCTCGGAGTGGAAGTATCATTTCGCCTCAACGATATTCTGCCCCGTTGCGACGTCATCAACATGCTGCGCATCCAATTCGAGCGGCAGCGAAACGGGTTGTTCCCGTCCGTTCACGAATATGCTCATCTCTTCGGTATGGACAGCGAACGCCTCAAGCTGGCCAAGCCGGACATTCTGCTTTTGGCGCCCGGTCCAATCAATCGCGGCGTCGAGATCACACCCGAGGTAGCTGACGGCCCGCACTCCGCTATCCTTCAACAAGTCACCAACGGTCTGGCAGTCCGCATGGCTGTGCTCGATTTGCTCTGCGGGCATTCGCCGATGGAAGAATAGAATACTTGCAATCAAAAATAAGGAATTGACCCTCAAGCTTCATGCACACACTTCGCATCAGCAACGGCCGAGTGATCGACCCTTCGCAGGGCATTGATCAGGTCACGGACTTGTGGATTCGAGGTGAAACGATCCTCGGCCTCGGTCCGCAGTCGGATGCTCATGCCGACCGTGTCATCGACGCCCAGGGCAAAATCGTCTGCCCCGGCCTCATCGACATGCATGTGCATCTTCGTGAGCCGGGGCGCGAGGAGGATGAAACCATCGCCACGGGCACTGCGGCCGCCCTGGCCGGTGGCGTCACTTCCGTCGCTTGCATGCCCAACACCGAGCCGGCTCTCGACAGCCAAGCATCCGCCGAGTTCGTCTACCTCCAGGCAGCCCGCGCCGGCAACGCCAACGTCTTTCCCGTCGGCGCCATCACTAAAGGTCGCCAGGGTCAAGAGTTGGCCGAGATCGGCGGACTAGTCGAAGGCGGCGCCGTGGCTTTCACCGACGACGGCTCACCGGTCGTCAGCGCCGAAATCATGCGCCGCGCACTCGAATACTGCCGGATGTTCAACAAAGCCGTGCTCAGTCATGCCGAGGACTTGGAGCTCACTCGCGGTGGAGTTATGCACGAGGGATTTGAAAGCATGCGCTTGGGGCTGCGCGGTATGCCGGCCGCCGCCGAGGAAGTCATGGTTCATCGCGACATTATCCTGGCCGAGCTGACCGGCGGCCGGCTGCACATCCTGCACGTCTCCACGGCCGGCAGCGTCGAGCTGATTCGCCAGGCGCGCCGTCGTGGCGTCCAGGTCAGCGGCGAAGCCACTCCGCACCATTTCACGCTCACCGACAAGTGCCTGCGCACGTTCGACAGCAATTACAAAATGGCTCCGCCTCTTCGCACCGAGCAAGACGTGCAAGCCATCATCGCCGGCCTCAAGGACGGCACCTTGGAAGTGATCGCTACCGATCACGCCCCGCACGCTCCAGAGAAAAAAATGCGCGAGCTGGACCAGGCCCCTAACGGCATCATCGGACTGGAAACGCTGCTGCCGATCTGCGTGATGTCGCTAATCGAGCCAGGGCATCTCACCTGGCCTCAGCTCCTCGAAAAGCTGACCGTCAATCCCGCTCGCGTCCTCGGCATCGATCGCGGCACCCTCAAGCCCGGCGCTAAAGCCGACGTCACCGTCGTTGACCCGAAAGTCGAATGGACAATCGATCCGAATCTATTTCGTTCCAAGAGCCGCAATTGCCCCTTCGCAGGCTGGAAAGTCCGCGGCCGTGCCTCTACTGTCTTGCTCAACGGGAAGTTGAAATATCCGGCGAACGGAAGCGAATAATGCATGCACCCGATTGTGGTCCGTGGTCAGAAAAAAGAGGTCTTCGAATCTTCAGGCTTCTCTGCGACTCTCTGCGGCCTCTGCGGTTATTAGAAACAAAAATACCGCAGAGAACGCAAAGAACATGGAGAAAGAAAATCTCATTTCTTACCAGTTAGCGCGTTCGCTACTTCAACACTTTCACATAGATATTCCGGAATTCGACGCGGTCCGTATGGCTCTGCAAACCGATGCAGCCGGTGGTGCGCAGGATGCCCGGATGTTTCTTGGCGTGATCCTTGTAATCATCGAGGTTGGCATCGATGATTTTTTCACCGTTCAGCTCGACGGTGATCTGCCGGCCCTTGGCGGTAATGTGGTATTGATTCCATTCGCCGACCGGCTTACTGGGTTGTTTAGAAGAAGGGACGACGTCATAGATTGAACCGGTGTGCTGACCTGGGCGTATGTCCTTGTATTCCGGAGCGGGATCATCGAGAATCTGGATCTCCATGCCGGAATAAGCCACGTCTCCCTGCCGCGGCGCTCGTAGGCCTACGCCGCTGTTGCCGCCCTTGGGCACCTTGTATTCCAGTCGCAACTCAAAATCGCCGTACTCCTTCTCGGTCAACAACCATCCGCCTCCGACGCCGGTCGTGAACATGAGGCCATTCTCCGCGCCCCAGGCCTCCATTTTTCCGCCGTGAACTTTCCAGCCGCTCAGGTCCTTGCCGTTGAAGAGCGGCTCAAAGCCTTCGGGGACATCAGCTTTTGTGGCGCGGTCGCCCGCCCGTGCCACCTGGCCCGCCGTCAGCCCGAAACTTGTTACCATCAAAAGAGCCGAAACCAATAAACGTCGCATGACTTGAAGCCTCCACAAAAGTTGAGCGAACTACGAACGCCAATCATCCCACGTTTTAGTCGAGATTATCCAGTCGCCGCCGGGAGAATGCAAGCAGGAGTATTCTTCGGACTTCAGCGAATGTCGATCTCTAAACAACGCCGTAATCCTGCTCCAGCGAGGCGTCTAGAGAACGCCATAGATACACTCGAACCGGCCAAGGGATTGGACGGCCCGCGCCTGGAGGCCGTTTCTGGGCCGGCTCCAGCTTGATCCCCAGCCGGCGCACGCGCTCCTTCGGCAATTCCCGCTCGCTCGTTCTCCCAATCATGAACCGAGTTATTTCATTGGGCCGACGAGTCAGCGTGTTCGGCCCGGTTTTTCGCACCGGCAAGGTTTGCAGATCGGCCAGCGGCGGAATCTCGTCGCCGACCCAGTCCAGCAGC
>Ga0207103_10401_pt1 | contig 10058 bp, 10 predicted proteins | sample Alteio_BWMinHeat_81_FD_153546 | JGI IMG/M metagenome (GOLD analysis project Ga0207103, IMG submission 153546) | Enriched cells from forest soil in Barre Woods Harvard Forest LTER site, Petersham, Massachusetts, United States -... | ecosystem: Environmental > Terrestrial > Soil > Temperate forest >...
ACCTCCATAAAACCCGGCAACTGTGCATAAATAAACGGGATATCTCCTTCGCGCCATTTATTGCGCCAATCGGCGATGAGCGCGGGCAGTAATTGTTCATATTCCGCCGGCTTGGCGGTGTTGGCCTCGCCCTGGTACCAAACAAAACCTCTTACAGTGTAACTGATAGCCGGCGCAACCATCGTATTATAAAGGCCGGTCGGCTCGTTTTGTGCGGAGAAGAAGGTGTAGTTATCAGCATTGGTTTTGGGCGGAAACACTTCTCCAACCTGGTATTGCCAGTCGCCACGCAGATCGATATTCTCGCCGCCGGCGGTCAAATAATAAGGTTTGTCGGGCACAAAGCCGCCTTTTCCTGCGGTATTAGTCACCCTGACCACAATTAAATTTTTGCCCGGTTTCAATAAGCCAGCGGGCACATTATATCGCCTGGGCGGGTACTGGTAGGTAACATTGCCAACGAGCGTGCCATTTACATAAGTTTCGTCGGCATCCACTATTCTGCCCATAAACAATTTGGCGGGTTTGCCGGCCATGGAGACCGGTACATCTATTTCCTTGCGAAACCATACCACGCCGTTTAGCCCGCGAATGCCGTGGTCGGCCCAATAGCCGGGCAGCCAGAAGTTGTGCCAGCCCCTGGCGACATAATTAGTATCATACCATTTTAAAGGGCCTGTTAGGCCTTTGTCCGTTAGCCTGGAAGGCTTGCTGTCCAGCTTTTTCCGTTCGGCATCCTTTCTCAAAATAGTATTCAAAAAAGCGGTGTCTTTTAAAACCGTCAGCCGGTCGGCATATTGAGAGACGTATTTAATGCCCTCTGCACTTATCCAGGCCTGTATCGGCGTACCGCCGACACTCGAATTGATGATGCCGATGGGGACATGGTATTTATCATACAGCTGTTTCGCAAAAAAGTAACTGACTGCGCCGAAGTTGAGCAATGTTTTAGGGGTTGCAGTTTCCCATTTACCCGGTGGAAGATCGTCATGTACTTTGCTTATATCGGACATGGCCGGGATAAAAAAGTTTCGTATTTGAGGGTAATCGGCTTTAGCGATCTCGTCGGCATATTTTTCTTTAACGCGCTCCATTGGTAGCACCATGTTCGACTGGCCCGAGCAGAACCATACATCGCCGATCAAAATGTCATGAATAGTGATGTGGTTACCCGCGCTGATCTCCATGGTATACGGCCCGCCGGCTTTTTGCGGTTGAAGTGCAGCCGACCACAGGCCATTTGCATCGGCATCAGCCTTATAGGTATGGTCATTAAATTTAATCGCGACCATTTCGCCCGGCGTAGCCCAGCCCCATACATTTATTTTGACGTCCCTTTGCAGTACCATGCCATCGCTGATTAACATTGGCAGGCGGAGCTGCGCCTCTGCCATTTGTACGGTGAATAAGGTGCAGACCAATAAGCTCGCTATTAAAAGTTTATATTTCATGTGGAGCCGGATCGCTTTGGATATTAAACATAGAACTTTTAAAAGCCACGCTGGCAGCGTGGATGTTTACCGGTAAATATCGGCAAAAAATTTATAGCTGCAATCGATTGCAAAAATTTGGGCCGTCTTGACACCCGTCCTTTCCTCATTAGTAAGGATAGTTTAAAACAAAATAGCGCTGCCAGGAGCGCAGTCCGGTAGAAAATTCAACACAAACCATATTTTATAATTTCCCCTGATATTTTCTTATCTTCAACCTAAATAAACCAAACCCATGAGTGTATTTCCTAAGACTACCGCCCGTGCGACGGCCTGCATCCTCATCTGCTTTTTATTATCCGGCTGCCAGATATTTACCCAGGGCAAAAAGAAATTGAATGAATATTGCCCCGGTCTGAAAGTTGGCCTGAACGGCGTTAGCTGGTCAAGCGGCAGCTCGCATGATGTTTACATTTTGCAATACGACTCCGGCGACCAAAAGAAAGTTAATAGCTTTTTTACTGATAAAGCGAATGGTTTTGCAGGTGATAAACCCCGAAGCTATATGGATATAAAAGACGGCGAAGACCGGGCCGTAGCCGATGATGACAGCATTTTAACCAAGGCTTTTAGTAAAGGAAAAACAAATGCTGTGGTAATTTATAATGCTACGACGCGGAGGATTATAATTACGGAGGATTATTAAATGGGGCGGTTTGTCGTGGTTTTGATGGTATTTTTGTTTGGTTTTAGGTATTGCTATGCCCAGGCGGATAGTAGTTCCACAGTATTACACTGGACCAACCTCAAAGTTCAGTCACTCAAGAATCAGCATGTTGATACTATTCTTTGTTATCACAATGATTGCGCGGGTTGTTTTAAAATAGAACCGCAACTCCCCTGTGCCGCCTATGGCGACACCAGATATCTATTTTGGCGAAAAAAAGGGCGGTCTTTCGCATGTATGATGGATAACTGCGGCGACCATAAAATACCGCAAATGAATTTTAGCACGTGGGAATTAATCGTGAAGGATTATAACAGCATAATCAAATTAAGCCCCGCTAATACTTTCAGAGACCACACGCCGCAAGGGATAAATGAAATGACTATATTTCAATCTGGTGATGATATTCCATTAGATGAATTTGAACTATATACCGGCAGCAGTCATTCATTGTTGGTGATAGATGATTATTATCTTCAGTCAGTTTCTGCGAAAGCTGAGAACGCGATCGGGCATGTGAACGACCAAATCGGTGAGTTAAAAGAAAAAATAAGAGCTGAATTGAAGATCAGATAACAGAAAAAGGTTAAACAAAAAAGGCGCCCACCAGCACCTTAATATTTTTTAAGCCCACTGTAACGTGACGACGAGGGGGGGGTCATTATCACGGAGGATTATTAATGCACCCGAAACTTGCGAAGTTTTAGAGCAGATTGTTGTCACAGAAAGTAGCTAAAAAAAGAGCTGTCTGCTTTTACCCTAATAATTTAAGTATTAGCTTTATCGTGTATGAAACCCAAAATCGACCTATACAAAGAAACTTACAATGAAGAAAGCTGGCCCGGCCTGGATGCCATCAATTTAAAAGAAAAAGAAATTTATGACGAACAGGAACCGACACATTGGGCGACAGTTGACCCTTACGAATTGGGTGGCCCTGATCCGCTATGGGCGATTGACTGCTTTCGCAGCGCTAAACAGCAAAAACATTTACATTACATAAGCCTGGGATTTACCAACCTGTGGTATGACGAACAATTTGCGGAAGACGAAACTAATGGATTTGGTTTTGAATTAACTTTTAGATGTATACCAACCTCAGATGATGATGAAGTACCGGTGTGGCCGGCTAACTTTCTACAAAATATCGCCAAATACGTTTTTAAATCGCAAAAGGGATTTAACGACTTTCATTATATGTCGGCGAATGGCCCAATCCGATCGGGTACAAATACCGAAATTACCGCGTTTACTTTTTGCACCGACGCGGAAATGGGTGAAATTGACACCCCGCATGGAAAGGTTAAGTTTTTGCAGCTACTCGGGATAACCACAAATGAGTATAACGACTTAAAAGAGAAAAAATATACCGCCAGGGAATTAATCGAAAAACATAAGATTAACAACCCCTTGCTCATTACGGATCTAAATAGAGGATTGGAAAAACCCACCGGGTTTTCAAAACTTCGTAATTTTTTCGGTAACAAAAAAGGCGCCTAATAGACGCCTGTTATGCTTATTCCTCCTTTAGGGAGGCCAGAGGGGTTGGGTTAAACCGCCTCCGCTTCCATTGCCATCATCTCGTCGATCAGGATGCGGCCGCAATGTTCGCAAACGATGATCTTTTTGCGCTGGCGGATGTCCGACTGGCGCTGTGGAGGGATCTGGTTAAAGCAGCCTGAGCAGCTGTCGCGCTGGATGGTTACTACAGCCAGGCCGTTCTTTGCGTTTTTGCGCAAACGGTTGTAGGCGATCAATAACCTTTCTTCAATATTTTTGCTGGCTTTGTCAGCCTGTACCGAAAGTTCGTGTTCTTCTTTTTCAGTTTCGGAACTGATGGTATCCAACTCATCCCTTTTTGCTTCCAGGTCGGCTTTGCGGGCGTCCAGTTCACCAAGGGCTTTTTCGTAAACCTGGGTTTTGGTGGTTATTTCGTAACCAAATTCCCTGATCTTTTTCTCGCTCACCTGGATATCTAATCCCTGTATCTCAATTTCTTTCGAAATCGCATCGTATTCGCGGTTGTTTTTTACCTCGTTCAGCTGGGTTTCGTACTTTTTGATGTTGGCCTGCGCGTCCTTTATCAGGTTTTTGCGGGTAACAATATCATCTTCAAGATCGTCCAGCTCATTTTTAATTTTTTGTATACGGGTTTCAAGGCCTGCCACATCATCTTCAAGGTCGGCAACTTCCATCGGCAATTCGCCCCTTACCTGGCGGATCCTGTCAATTTTGGTGTGGATAGTCTGTAGTTCGTATAAGGCTTTTAGCTTTTCTTCTACGGTTTGTTCCATTAAATAAAATATTTGACGGGGTTTGTATTTACTTCTGTTAAACGGACGGCAAAGTTACTAAATTTTTTCCTAATATTTTCATACAATAATTGTTGTGTAAAATGCTCGCTTTCAAAGTGGCCGATGTCGGCAATTACCAGATTTCCTTCGGCGTCAAAAAATTCGTGATATTTAAAATCGGCCGTTACAAATACGTCCGCGCCGGCTGCAATTGCCTGTTTCAGCAAAAAACTGCCCGAGCCGCCGCACACCGCTACTCTTTTAACGTGCCTACCAGTGTACACCGTATGCCGGATGACATGCGCCCGCATTTTTTGTTTCAGGTGGTATAAAAATTCTTCCTCCTGCATGTTTATCTCCAAATCCCCTATCATCCCCGCACCTACTTGTTGATTGGCATTGGTCAAATCGTACAAGTCGTACGCCACTTCCTCATAGGGGTGCGCCATGATCAACGCTACGATCAGCTTGCTTTCCAACACTGCCGGGTAAATGGTTTCAATGCGCACCTCGTTTTCGCTATGGCGTTTGCCAGGTTCGCCTACATAAGGCTCGGTTTGGTCGTTACCTTTAAAAGTGCCGCTGCCCTCGGCATTAAAGCTGCATTCGCTGTAATTGCCGATGTTTCCGGCGCCTGCTTCAAATAAGGCTTTTCGTACCGCTTCGGCATGGTTCAGGGGCACATAAGTAACTAACTTTTTCAGCACACCTCCTTTCGGGGCCAATATCCGGCAATTTTTAAGGCCCAGCGTTTCACAAATTTTGGCGTTTACGCCAGTCATCATATTATCCAGGTTGGTGTGGATGGCATACAGCGCGATATTTTTGCGGATGGCTTTTTCCACTACGCGCTCCACGTAGGTTTTGCCGTTGAACTTCTTCAGCCCGCGGAAAACGATAGGATGGTGCGAAATGATCACCTGGCAATTATTAGCGATGGCCTCATCCACCACAGCCTCGGTACAATCCAGCGAGATCAGCGCCTGGAAAACCTCCTGGTCGGGGTGGCCGACGATGAGGCCGGCGTTGTCATAATCTTCCTGGTAAGCCAGCGGGGCCAGGCTTTCGAGGTATGCGGTGAGTAAAGAAAGTTTCATATTGACACGAATTTCACCAAAAAGATCGAATTACACGAATCGAGCGGATACGAATTGCACGAATTTTTACGAATTAAAACGTATTTTAATTCGTGCAATTCGCCCTAATTCGTGTCAATTAGTGTTTAACCAAATTACTTTTTGTTCCGATTTGTGGGGGGCGGCAATAATATCACCATACAACTCCGGTCGACGGGCATTGATGTAGCGGTGACCGCCGGCATCGGTGAGTTTTTCGGGGGTTAAGGTGGCTATAACAAACTCGTCATCAAAACTCCGGCACTCTGCAATAATATCGCCGAATGGGTCGATGATCATCGGGCATCCGGCCTTGAGCTGGTCATCATCCATGCCTATTGGGTTGGAGAATACGGCGTAGATAGCATTATCATACGCCCGCGCTGGCAGCCATTTCATCAGCCACGCACGGCCTTTTAGACCATCAAATTCCTGGCGCAGGGTTGTCGGATCGGCTTCCCGATTTTTCCATAACTTCGGATCAACAAAACCAGCGCCGGGCCGGGTTGAAGGGGTGCACATGGTTACGTGCGGCATAAAAACGATATCGGCGCCCAGCAGTTTTACGGCTCTTACATTTTCGATGATATTGTTATCGTAACAGATCAAAATGCTGCATTTCCAGCCGTGAAGGTCGAAAATAACGTATTCATTCCCGGGGATCAGATATGGATTGATAAACGGATGCAGCTTGCGGTATTTGGCGATAAGGCCATCCGGACCAACACATACATAGGGTTTGTAAAGGTTATCATCGGCATCTTTTTCAAACAACCCTGCCAAAATAACAATGCCAGATTCTTTCGCAAAAGCGGTGAGCCTTTCTACCGAGGGCCCACCAGGAACAAATTCCGCCACATCCAGCATTTGCTCTTTGGACAAATTGCGGGCAAAGGTATAACCGGTGATCGAACACTCATGGAAAGCGATAGCCTGCGCACCTTTTTCTGCAGCTTTCGCTGACAGATCCCTGATGACTGATAAGTTGTATTCCTTGTCGCCGCCGCGGTGCTCAAACTGGGCGGTTGCGATTTTCAAATTTTCCATATTGACACGAATTGAGTGAACACGAATTACACGAATTTAATCGAATTGACACAAATGCAAATTCGTGTAATTCGATTAAATTCGTGACAATTAGTGTTGAATTTTAAACGTTGCCGCGTACAAAAGTCTGTTGCCGCTTTGCAAAGATTGCGGAATGGTGACAACAATCGCTCCTCCATCCTGCTTCCATTTCAGTTTTTGTTGATTACCCAGCAACATTACTGCCTTAACTTTATTTGTATTGCCTGTATTTATGGTAATCGTAGCCGGAAGCGTCACATCGTTATCCTTAGCAAGTAAAAAAGCATATTCATTTTTACCATCGGCTGATTGCGTGAAGAAAATATCACCATCTGAGTAAGGCGCAACAGCCCGTGACGAGTAAATCCCCTCACCATTGATCTTTATCCATTTGCCGATGTCGGCAAGGCGTTTATAGGCTTCGGGGTCCCAATCTCCATCGGGGCCGGGGCCGATGTTCATCAAAAAATTGCCGCCGCGCGATACGATCTTGATCAACAGTTGAACTATTTGCTTTGATGGTTTATAATGATCGCCGGGCACATAGCTCCAGGAGTTGCCCATCGTCATACAGGTTTCCCACGGATGGCTCAGCGGCGTCGCCGGGACTTCCTGCTCGGGCGTTGTATAATTTTCATTGGGGCCGGTAACGCTGCGGTCGACCACGATCAACCCGGGTTGTTTGCTCCTTGCCATGGCGGCGATCTTCGGCATATCAATATCCTGGTTGCATTTGCTGCCCATCGCTTTTGCGGTAACAGAATCTGCATGGTTTAGCGGCCGCACCCAGCCGCCGTCCAGCCATAAAATATCCACGCGGCCGTAATTGCTCATCAGCTCGCCGATCTGGTTATAGGTATAATCTTTAAAATGCTGCCACCTGTCCGGGTATTTTGCAGGGTCGTAATTTACATTGCGGTCCTTCGGCGGGAAATAGGGCCACCAATAGTAGGGGCTATGCCAGTCGGGTTTAGAAAAATACGCGCCGATCATAAAATTTTCCTTACGGAAAGCTTTAAAAATTTCATCGGCGACATTGGCCCTTGGGTTTTTGGAAAATGGTGTATTAGGGCTGGTAACCTTGTAATCCGTTTCCTTTGTATCGAACATGCAAAAACCGTCGTGGTGCTTGGTAGTAAAAACCACGTATTTCATCCCCGCGTCTTTTGCGGCTGCTACCCATTTTTCCGGGTTGAAATGGGTGGGATTAAAGGTATACTGCAAATTTTCATACGCTTTTTTGTAGGTATTATAATCTGCGGCGTACGGCCCTTTGCGTTGTGTCCAGCCCTCATCTTCCGGGCAAAGGCTCCAGCTTTCCACCACACCCCACTCGCTATAGGGGCCCCAGTGCATAAACAACCCGAATTTAAGGTCCTGCCATTGTGCGATCTTGTGCAGCACTGCTGTATCAGTTGGGGCAATATACCCGTCGCCGTGTTGCTGCCCTTTGGCGATGCTGAAAAACGATAAAACCAGGATGAGAGTGAAAATTTTTTTCATGATGACATTTTTTGCAGAAGGTGAAAGGTTTGTAAGAATTTTCTACCTTTCACCTCCTTTTAACACATTCAATCATGAATGCTCAAGGCATTTTTTGTTGAAAGACAAATAGCAGCAGCAATCCCAATCTACCTTTCGCCCTTTACCTTTCGTCTTTTACCTATTAATTGGCACTCATTCTAGCCATCTGGAAACTCTCGAAAGCCATTTTGCGGTTAAATTCCTCGGCGATAGCTTTGTAGTTAACCAGGTCAACGATCGTTCCGATCAAGCATAGCCCGCCGGTAAAAAGGTATAAAAGGCCCATCCCTATCTGGCCAACCACAAAGCGCTGTACACCGGCTACAACCACCAGTCCCAGCAAAGTGAATAGTAAAATGTCCTGCGGGTTTTTTCGTTTACCCGAGTAGATCATGTAGAAATATTTTTTCTGGTTGTCGTTCAGGTCGGCAGTGCCTTGCTGTAAAAAGGCCATCTCTTCGGGTGTAATGCCCGGGAAAGCCATATAAGGGTTTTGATAAGCGTCCATTGTTTTATTTTTGTGATTTTTTTTGTGATGTGAAACTAAGGTAATAGAAAAAGCAGTACAAATCAAATTTGGTTAATAATTGTAAATGTTCGGTGAGTGACGGGGTTTGAGCGGTGAAAAAGCGCCATTTGATTGGTCAAATGATCCACCACTCTAGGGGCGCACCTTTATACCATAGTCGAAACTAATTGAGGTTTCAGCCTCAGCTTCGCCAAAACGTATATCCTGTAAAGAATAATGCCCAAAGCCGGTATACCCAGCCAGTGCGCATGAAAGGAACTTTTTATATCGCCATGAAATAAAAATGAAATGGAATGCCCCAGGCCGCAGCCCGGGCACCATTTAAGGCCTAATAATTTTAGGGGGCACAGCGTAAAGTGCGACTGGTTAGAGGGATTGGTAAAGGCAAGGCAAATAAGGCCGGCTATCCAAAACACCAACTCGAAATAACGGTCGAACAAATTTTTAATCAACTTTATTGGGTTTGGTGGTCATCAATACTGCTATGCCCAGCGAAAACAACACCCCTACCAGCAACGCGCCAAATATCCTGCCCGAAAAATCCTTCAAAGCGTTTTTGCTTGCAAATTCATCAATGTATATGATGGCGGCAGCCGTTGTAATGATACCACCTATTATCAAAATTTTAAAGCATTGCATTAATGCCTGCAAAAAACCCAAATGCCCGCCGCATTCGTTGTTGCGATAGCTCCTCAGCCCAAAGTAAAGTACGATTAAAGGAATAAATATCGATGCAAACTCAATGGGTGTAACGTTGCCTTCTTCGGGCCTGTGCCCTGTGGCGTGCATAATAAACATCCACAGGCCGCTTAAAATGCCTATGATCAGGCCTGAAATAATTGCATTTTTCATGTTTTAACTGGTTAGGGTCTTACGGTTTAATTTTGGTTACGGCTTCGCCGGCGCCTCCGTTGCCTTGTCCCACTTGCCGTTTTAATATCTGCAATCTAATTTACGGCTATCCGGGCGCAAATCCCAAATAAATTTATACTTAAAAGAAAAGAAGCGGCTATATTGTTTGAACGAAAACGCGCTTTAACCCACAATTCGCAACCGTAGCCGTTTTTTGCCTATATTTGCGGCAGTTTTGAGCATTCGTGACATTTTAGAGCGATATAAAACTGATGACCGGGTAAAGGCGGTTGCGCAAGCCCTTAACGCCGGTAAAAACCCAAGGGTTCAGTTACGTGGATTAGTCGGATCAGGCGATGCGACCCTGGCGGTAGCTTTATATTTTTTGCAGCATAAGCACATGATCTTCGTGCTGCCCGACAGAGAAGAGGCGGGCTATTTCCAGGCCGACCTTGAAAACCTGACCGGCAAGGAAGTTTTGCTTTTCCCCTCCAGTTACCGCAAACCATTTGAATTTAC
>Ga0207103_10402_pt1 | contig 10057 bp, 10 predicted proteins | sample Alteio_BWMinHeat_81_FD_153546 | JGI IMG/M metagenome (GOLD analysis project Ga0207103, IMG submission 153546) | Enriched cells from forest soil in Barre Woods Harvard Forest LTER site, Petersham, Massachusetts, United States -... | ecosystem: Environmental > Terrestrial > Soil > Temperate forest >...
CTTTCGTGCCCTCGAATGTCATGGGACTGAATACCAGCCCGAATGCTGCCAACGGCGTTAACCTTCTGCCTTTTTTAGCCAACTACAGCAACGGTCAAGCGACGACGTTAGCTCCGGACCTGTTGGCGAAAGTTGCCTTTGAGCCAGGCTGGGGACACTTCGAGATCAAAGCCTTGGGCCGCTTCTTTCGTGATCGAATCGCATCAACCGCCACAACAAAGGGCCATACAAACGTCACCGAAGGATATGGCGTAGGTTTCGGCGCGCTCATGCCATTTGGGAATAAGAAGTTGGAAGTGTCGTTGGAAGGACTTCTCGGGCAAGGCATCGGACGCTATGGCTCATCAGGACTGCCAGACGTCACCTTGGATCCGGCGACTGGGGCGATGCGTCCGCTGCGCGAAGCCTGGATCATGGGAGGGGTTATATATCATCGTACGAGTCGTCTCGATTTGTACGCGTATGGCGGAGATGAATACATCGGGCGATATGCATTTGTCTCACCGACCGGAACGGCTGCCGGTTACGGCTCCTCTCTAGTCGATTACACGAGCTGCACGAACGAAGTCGCACTGAATGCTTGTAACGGCGCCAATCGCAACATCTATGAAGGAACCACAGGTTACTGGTATCGCCTCTATGGGGGCGAGCACGGCAGGATCGAGCAGGGAAATCAAATCCTGTACATGCATCGCAACCTATGGAGCGGCATAGGTGGAGCGCCGCGAGGTGGAGATATCGTGGCCTACTCCACGCTCCGCTTTTATCTGCCCTAGTTTTTTCGGGGCCAAGGTGCTGGAAGGAAAGAAAAATGGCCTGGCACGGACAGGATTCTACATCCAGGAAACTAGGGTTTTGATGCTGAGACGTTTGACATTGACGACGAGGAATGGCGCACTCCCAACCGGGGGCAGTCAGGCATGGGCATCATGGCCGTTAGTCGTGCACTCTGCTCGAACGGCTACAGCTGCAGTGGTTTCGTTGATCGTCGCGCGACTATTCCGCTTAGCAGAGGCTTATTGGGCACCGATCACGACTTTGGTGATTACACAATCATCACTCGGTGCCGCTCTTTCCGTCTCCTGCGAGCGGTTCATGGGAACGGTGCTTGGCGCGGCAGTTGGAGCGATTGTAGGCAGTTTCTTCGGACCGAATATCCTTATCTTCAGTGCCGGCGTTTTTATCCTGGGACTCCTGAGCGCCGCTGCAAACTCGAATCGGAATGCATTCCGATTCGCAGGCGTGACACTTGCCGTTGTGCAGCTTGTACCGCGGGTGGGACCTCCATGGCGCATCGCGTTTCATCGATTCGCAGAAGTGTCTATAGGCCTTATGGTGGCACTGATATTGTCAGTGGTATGGCCAGAACAGGAGGAAGTGCGTTGAAGCAGGACGTAAAGGTGGGTGTTTTGTGAAAGCAATGCAAGTAAACAATGCAAAGGCGGTTGGTGAGGTCGCGCGTGAGCTGGATATGGCAGTTGTGGTGGGTGAATCGGACAGCGAAGGCTTGCACATATTCCGCAACGCGGATCACACGCACAGACTTGAAAAAGCGGAGCAGGTTTTGTGCGATGTGCAGTTTACTCACAGGTGTGAGCAGAGGGCGGGCGACCGCCGGGACTAATTCAACAGAGGAGGTAGTTCAATGGAAGCAGTGGGATTGTTAGTCACGCTCGAAGCGCGCACAGGCAAGGAGGCTGATGCCGAGGCATTTCTAAGGTCAGCTCAGCCACTTGTACTGAATGAAAAAGCGACCTTGAAATGGTATGCGATCAAGATCGGGCCGAGGAAGTTCGGCATCTTTGACACCTTTGCAAACGAAGAGGGCCGCAATGCCCACTTGACTGGCGAGATCGCGAAGGCGTTAACGGCGCGGGCCAGCGAATTATTTGCGGTTCCTCCGCAGGTGGAAAAGGTGGAGGTCCTTGCAAACACACCGTTAAAAGGTTGAGTGCGAGTTTCAAGGAACCCTATGAGCCGCATACGGAAAAGGGTCTTTGCTATTTGCGACTCCCGTTTATGGTTTGCCGCCGACTCCGGGCGAATAACGGGCGATTCAGAGTAAACCACTCTGACGAAAAAACGCGCTGCTCGTCGAAGTAGCGCCGAACAGTCGATTGGAAAGCTTTCCTTGTGGTGATCAATTTCCAGTTCTACAACGTGGTTGCACAATTGTTGTAGAGATGGTCCCAAACAAGGATGTTTTGCACCGAATCAGGCATCTCATCCGACAATAAGTTGCTGATTCCGAACACCAGGCTGTGAAACGGGGAGTTTGCTGAACCGTTGCAATGGTGAAAACTGCAGTGAGGTCAGCTCGAATGCACCGCAAGATGTGGGAATGCACAGCAAGGAGAATAAGGAAACCGCCAAAAAGGGCAGGGTCGAAGCTATCGACCGTGACAGTGTAGGACTCTAACGAATGGCGGGCAGCGTTCTAACCAACTGAACTACGTCCCCAACCGTGGAATCAACGACTTAGCGCACAACCTTGCAAATAAGGCATTTGCAAGACTCGCATACAGCGCACCGGTGGCATCTGTCCCTGCCAAAACCGCCCATAGACCGCACATAAAAATCAGCGCGCTTATGCGGGGTTTATCCTGACACGAATGTGTCTGTTCGTCATGCCCGTTACCCGAAACTCGAATCCCCAATTAAATCACGGAGAACAGGGAATTGCGGAGCTAGCTCTGCGAGAAGCGAGAAAATGAAGCCGCGGCCGATAGGGACTCGCTTGCGTGCAGATGAGACTGGCAGGAGATGAGGTTTGGAGTTCGAGCCCAACGTGAATGTGCTGTCAGGGCTACAAGAAATCGATCACGCGTCATCGCGCCATTTCACCGCTTGTTTTACTGGAACCAGAGGGCCCAAGTCCTTTGCCTCATTCGATTGTCAATTCGGATGGCTGCGGATCAGGCTCCGCAACCACAAAATTCTTCCATTCCGGTAGTCTTCCGCAAAGTTCCTCAATCTTTAGGGTCTTGGCATGTTGGCCGTGCTCGTGCCGCTATGCAGTTTGCTGAAAGCTCGGCATCTTGCTGAAGTTGCGGCGTCCACTTCCAGGTCAACTCGTTTAGAGTCGGTCGGTTACGAATGGTGACGGCGGTGCACTTACAAGTGCCGTCGGAAGGTGCTAGAAGCGAATCCGGCAAAGATCTTGAAACAGAAAGGACCACGAAAATGAAACAACAATCGAAGGGACTAGCGGTCATCACCGGCGCCTCCTCAGGAATTGGCGCCGTCTATGCCGATCGTCTGGCGCGCCGTGGCTACGACTTGCTCCTGGTTGCCCGTACCCGGGGACCAATGGACGAACTCGCGAAGAAACTTGAAGCCGGCACGGGACACAAAGTTGAGATCCTGGCCGCCGATCTAGCCGATTCCAGAGATTTGGCCGGAGTAGAGCGAATCTTACGCGAGGATCCGAGGATCACCTTGCTGGTAAACAATGCGGGTATGGCCTCCACTGCTCCGTTACTGAATTCGGATGTCACCGAAATGAGCCGGATCATCGCGCTGAACGTTAACGCGCTGACACGCCTTACTTACGCAGTAGTGCCGGGCTTCGTGAAGCGCGGTTCCGGCACAATCATCAACATCGGCTCGGTTGTCGGGATTGCCCCTGAGCTTCTCAACGGCGTGTACGGCGGCTCTAAGGCTTTTGTTCTGGCGTTCAGCCAATCGTTGCGGAAGGAACTAGCGAGCACTGGAGTCACGGCGCAGGTGGTGCTGCCCGGAGCGACGGCCACCGATCTCTGGAAGAAGGCGGGTACTCCGGTTGAGCACTTGCCGAAGGAAATTGTCATGTCAACGGAGGATATGGTGGACGCTGCGCTTGCCGGCCTCGATCAAGGGGAGTTCGTCACGATCCCGGCGTTACCGGATGCTGGACAATGGCAGACTTACGAAGCCGCACGCCAGGCGATGATGCCCAATTTGTCTCGCACGGAGCCAGCGGCCAGGTATGGCCTCGTTCGCGCCGCAGCGTGAGTGCGAAATGTTGAGGATTGAAAAAGACCACGATGAATGCGTGGGCAGATTACGGCTGAGCGGCCGGATTCAGTCGGAGTTTCTGGTGTGCCTTCGCTCGGCAATGAATGACGGCTGCGCGCGTAAGATTCTGGACCTAAGCGAAGTGACCCTAGTGGATCTCGGGGTGATCCGCTTCCTGATCAACTGCGAGGATGAGGGCATTGAATTGGTTCAATGCCCTCCCTACGTGCGCGAATGGATGCTTCGCGAGCGCGCTGAGCGAGTGGAGCTTGAGCCTTGAGATGACGGCGTACCGGCTGGCATTGACATGCGGCTTGTTACTGGCAGACGGTATAATCCAGCACAGTCGGGAGCAGCGTTCAAGCTTGCCGGCCCGCCGGATCGAACCTATGAGCACAGGTAAGGGCCCAGGTCAGACTTCCGCAGATGCGCACGCGTTCATCGACGCCCTGCCAGCGATGGCCTGGTGCGCTCTGCCGGATGGCGGTCTGGATTTCGTCAACCAGCGATTTCGAGAGTACACGGGGCTTTCTGCGGACCAGCTCGTGGGATCGCAGTGGAAATCGGCTGTCCATCGGGACGATATCCAGCAGCTCGAAACCTGGTGGCATGATCTCGGGAAGTCCCCGGAAGCTGGCACGACGGAGGCGCGCTTTCGCCGCTTCGACGGAGAGTATCGCTGGTTTCAGATCGCTGCGTCGGCGGTCCGTGATGACCAGGGAAAGCTCGTCCGTTGCTGTGGGATCAATACCGACATCCATGATCTTAAGTGCTCCGAGCAGAAGGTCCGAGAAAACGAGGCGGACCTTCGCACGATCACTGATGCGATTCGCCAATCCATCGTGGTCCTGGCGCCTGATGGGACTACGCTCTACGCGAATCGCGTTGCTTTGGATCACACAGGACTGACACCCGGCGAAGTCAACGAGCAAGGATTTTTCGCTCGAGCCTTCCACCCTGACGACGTCGATCGCGTGCGCGATGAGCGTCGGAATGGACTCGTGAAGGGAGAGCCCTTCGAGTTGGAAATGCGTTCCTTGTTCAAGGACGGAAAATACAGGTGGCAGCTCATTCAGTACAACTCGCTGCGAGACGAACACGGTCAGATCCTCCGCTGGTATGCCACGGCCACCGACATCGACGATCGAAAAAATACGGAAGAGCACCTCCGAAACGAGAATCTCGTTCTGCGAGAGGAAATCGATCGCTCTTCGATGTTCGAAGAAATTGTGGGTTCGTGCAAACCCATGCGGCAAGTTTTGAAGCAGGTAGAGAAGGTGGCCCCGTCGGATTCGACAGTCCTGATTTTGGGCGAAACTGGAACCGGTAAAGAGCTGATTGCCCGTGCACTGCATCGGAGGTCGAAACGCGCAAACAGAGCCTTCGTGCGCGTCAACTGTGCGGCCATTCCGCAATCGTTGATCGCATCCGAACTTTTCGGTCATGAAAAGGGAGCATTCACCGGCGCACTGCAACGGCGCGTGGGAAGGTTTGAAGCCGCTGATGGTGGCACGCTTTTTCTGGATGAAATCGGTGATCTCCCGATGGAGACGCAGATCGCACTGCTGCGGGTTCTGCAAGAGAGGGAATTCGAGCGAGTGGGAAGTAATCAACCGATTGCAGTCGATGTCCGCCTGATAGCGGCAACAAATCGTGACTTGCCGGCCGCAGTCGCCGCCGGAACCTTTCGCCAGGATCTTTTCTACCGGTTGAATGTCTTTCCGATCGCCGTTCCGCGGCTGCGCGAGCGGGCAGAAGATATTCCATTGCTCGTTGAGTATTTCGTCGCCCGTTTCGCCAAAGGGACCAGCAAAAACATCCGCCAGATCAGCAAGGACACGCTAGAAATCCTAAGAACGTACTCTTGGCCCGGAAATATTCGCGAGTTGCAGAATGTTGTGGAACGCGCGGTCATCCTTTGTGAGACGGACACCTTCGTCGTTGACGAGAGCTGGCTGAAGCGTGAATCGGAGCATTCGCCAGGAGCGCAGGAAGGCCTTTCGGCACTAGCGGATCGTGAAGTGGAAATGATCGAAGCCGCGCTGGCCGAAAGTCATGGGCGAATCTCTGGCCCTTCGGGAGCGGCAGCGAAACTGGGGATACCACGCCAGACGCTGGAATCAAAGATCCGGCGCCTGCGCATCGATAAGTACGGGCAAAAGCGTCCAAACTCCAAATAGCATCACTCGCCTCCACCTTCTGCTGACGGTTCGGCATTTTGCTGATCGCGCGGCGCGGCGCCAGTCCTAGCACCCTTTCTTTTCAGTGCTTTCCGAGTGGCTAGCCACCTGCATTCTTGCTGTGCGTCACTGTTCAACGAGAGGAGAATGACAATGACGAACACAGGAATTCACTTCCACCAGACAACGACCTTGACGCCGGAACAGTACATCGCGGGGCTTACCGACTTCGGGCCGGGTCGCTCGAAGCTCTTTGGCAACAGCGCCGATGAGTATCTCAAGGTACATCACCTCGGCCGAACGGAGGCCGACGTCACGGAAGGCTCGGGCGGCATCTGGGAGCGCCTGCACTATGACTGGTCCGTTCCCAACCACGTCGTCCTGACGACGACCGACTCGAACGTATGGGGCGGTGCTTCGGGCCACACGTACGCCTTCACGCGGAATGGCAATGGCACAACCGACATAGATCTTCTGGTAGTACGCGACGGCAAGAATCTTAAGGGACGCCTGCTCGGCTTTGTGCTCAGGACTATCGGAAGGCAGGTTCTGGAAAAGGCGTTTGTAAACTCGGTGAAAGCCATCGAAGCCCGGAACAATCTGGCGAGGAAAGCAGCGTGAATACACCGGGATGCGCTCGCGGTCGCACTTCCATCCCGAGAGGAGATCGCGCGGGATCCTGCACTCACTTGAGACAAATCGGCGTTGTTAACTCGGCGATGTCGAGATCCTTCTGAACCTTTCGTCCCGGATCGGACAAAAAGGTCCAATGAGCGGAGACGCCGTCGCGGCACTCATTCGTTAGAAGCATGTTGTCGGTACTGATTGTGACTAGCTAGGCGGGAGTAACCGATTTCCATCTGGTGGTGAAGTTGGATCAGACCCTCGGCCTAGCGCCGACCCTTCGAGCAGGATCCTCCCCGGCTAAGCACAAGACCTCCTCTTAGAAACTGGGACGTATCAGCTTTTTACCGGCCACTCGCTTGGGTCGTGAACTTGTCGCCGAACATTGGCTGACCACTCTTTGATTGTTCTTGTGTGGCCTCCTCTTGGATCACGTCCCAATGCTCGACTAGAACGCCATCCTTGATGCGAACAATGTCCGCCGCAATCCAGTTCGCAGGGAGGCCGAAGTTCGAAAATCGTCCGTGCACGATGACGAAATCCCCTTCAGCCACAATCGTTCCGGGCTCATATTGGAGAGTCGGCGGAAGGCTCCTAATTAGATCGAACAGGCCCTCACGACCGGGAGCAATGTGCGCACTGTGCTGGATGTAGTGCGGTGACCAAGACTTCTCGGCAGCCGCGTAGTCACGCTTGTTGAACAGCGTTTCGAACGCTTCCAGGACAAGCGCTTTGTTTTTGGACTCAACCGTGCGATCCATTGCCACGTCAGTCTCCTGCTAAAGCTTTGACCCACCGTCCACAGGGATACTGGCACCGGTGATCCAGCGCGCCTTGTCCGAAACCAAGAACGCGACTACATCTGCCACGTCTTCCGGCTTACCGATTCGCTTTAGTGCTTGCATCCCAAGAGCGGCCTCGCGACCTGCTTCCGTCTTAGTGAAGTTCGACATTTCGGTCTCGATTACGCCCGGCGCTACCGCGTTCACGCGAATCCCGCGAGGACCTAGAATCGCGGCCCAGTTCTTGACGAGAGTTTCGATCGCACCCTTCGTCGACGCGTAAAGAAGGACGGAGGGATTCTCGAGATCAGGTTTTTCAACGACAACTCGCGCTGCCAGAGAAGAGATCAGCACAATGTTTGAGCCTTGCCCGAGGATCGGCAGGAGTTGTTGGACCAGGAAGAATGGACTTCGTACGTTCGTTGAAAAGAGATTGTCGAAGTCCTCGATCGTGTGATCTTTGATGGTGGCACTCTTGCTCACACCGGCATTGGCGACGAGTATATCCAACTCGTCGCCGACGATTGAGCGAGCTTCTTTGGCGAGTGAAGTTGCTCCCTTTGGAGTTGCCAAGTCTGCCCCTATCGCGTCTGCGCGGCCTCCTTTGGAGTGGATACTCTCGACCAAAGACTGGGCTTCCTGGGCGGAACGACCGTAGTGAACCAATATATATGCACCCGTTTCAGCAAGTGCCAACGCAATGGCGCGTCCAATTCCACGGGAGGCTCCGGTCACCAGTGCTGTTTTGTTGTGCTGAGCCATTCTTACTCTCCACCATTGCGTGAACTTCGTTCACGCACCTTGCCCGAGCCAACATCTGAACTTCTGAACATCCGTGGATTCTCCTTTTTGCGCGATTTGGTCGTCTGCCACTATAGAGTTGCAGGAAGCATCTCCGATCGCCGTTCATAGAACGGATAATCGGTGTAGCCGCGAGCGTCGAAAGTGTAAAACGTGTTACGGTCGTAAGCATTCAGAGGCAGCCCGAGCCGGATGCGCTTTGGCAAGTCGGGATTCGCGACGAAATGCCGTCCAAAGGCAATCAAATCCGCATCGCCTTCCCGAACAGCAGCCTCGGCAGTGTCCGGTTCAAATCCCCCAGCCGCAATAATCTTTCCCGCGAATATCTTTCGCAGCCTCGCGGTCGCAATGGGCCCTTGGCCGTCGGCGATCAGCACGTTCCCTTTGATGCGTGGTTCGATGACGTGCAAGTAAGCCAGTCCAAAGTGGTTCAGTTGCTGTGCGACGTAGTCAAACAGCGCGATCGGATTGCTATCCGATACCCCATTCCAAGTTCCGCTGGGCGCGATGCGCACCGCGACACGGTTGCCGCCCCACACCGAAACCATTGCTTCAACCACTTGAAGCAAGAAGCGGGATCGATTTTCGATCGAACCACCGTACATATCGGTTCGCTTATTGATGCCATCCTGTAGAAATTGATCGGGCAGGTAGCCGTTACCCGCGTGGAGTTCAACGCCGTCAAAACCCGCGGCTTTTGCGCGCTCGGCGGCTTTGCGATAATCCTGGACAATGCCCGGAATTTCTTTGATGTCCAGCGCACGGTGAGGCGAAGGCTGTTGCCATCCGTGAGGCGTAGACTCTTGTATCGTTGGATCCTGCCAATACTCCGGGTTGACCGAAGAGCTCACGGGGGTTGCGCCGTTCGTCGAGTCCACATGCGAGGCACGCCCGGTATGCCAGAGTTGGGAGAACATGTGCCCACTTTTCCCATGAACGGCGTCCGTGATTCTCTTCCATCCCGCAACCTGCTCGTCCGAATACAAGCCGGGGGCTCCGAACCATCCCCCAGCTGCGATCGAAATCGAAGTCCCTTCAGAAACGGTGAGCCCACCTTCCGAGGCCCGTTGCGAATAGTACTCGAGCATCAGGGCGCCCGGAATGCTCCCCGGCTGAACGGACCGCGAGCGTGTGAGCGGAGCCATCACCACGCGGTGCTCCAACTTCATAGCCCCGACCTGAATCGGTGTGAACAGCTTATTTGCGCTTAACGTCTTCATGGATTTGGGTTCCCTCATTCTGCTCATACTCAGCCTTTAGGAACTGCGTGACGTGCTCAACAAACAGCTCCCTTGATGAGGGCTTAATCGGCGATCATTCCCCCGTCCACGGGGATGGAGGCGCCAGTCATGTACGAAGCGTTTGCCGAAGCGACAAAGGCGATCACGTGAGCGATCTCCTCTGGCGCAGCGAGACGTTTCACTGGCACGGTCGAGACGAGCGCCGCTTTGTTTTGATCTGTGTTGGTGAAGCGCGTGAGCATACCCGTATCTGTAGTGCCCGGAGCCACCACATTTACGCGCACCCCGGTGCCCGCGACTTCCAGTGCAGCGGACTTTGTCAGCCCCTCTACCGCATGTTTGCTGGCCACATAAACGGATGCCCCAGCGGCACCGACGCTTCCATACGCCGACGAGACATTGACGATGCTCCCGCTTCCCTGTGGCAGCATCG
>Ga0207103_10403_pt1 | contig 10052 bp, 7 predicted proteins | sample Alteio_BWMinHeat_81_FD_153546 | JGI IMG/M metagenome (GOLD analysis project Ga0207103, IMG submission 153546) | Enriched cells from forest soil in Barre Woods Harvard Forest LTER site, Petersham, Massachusetts, United States -... | ecosystem: Environmental > Terrestrial > Soil > Temperate forest >...
CTATCGTGCTTTCCTATATGGGAATGGCGATCTCTCTGTCGCCGGGCCTTGCCCCCATCGCTGGCAGCTATATTGCCTATGGCTTTGGGTGGAAGATGTGCTTTGGGGTGGTAGTCCTCGCAGCAGCCCTCATCATGGGCTTACTGTACGCTCTAATGCCAGAAACCTTATCGGAACAGAAACGCGCCCCTTTTTCCGTTCGTGAGCTCATCAAAGGATATGGGCAAGCATTTAAAAACACATCGTTTTTAAAAATTGCGCTTATTCCGGGCATGATGATTGGCGGACTTTGGGCTTGGATGACAGCCTCGCCTGTCCTTTTCATCAGCTACTTGGATGTGCCACTCCAATATTATGGCTACTATGGGTTTTTCGGAGCCTCTGCCTATATTTTGGGAACACTGGTAAATAGTCGATTGATCCATAAATATGACCTTCGATCTTTGTTAGCCTTTGGTCTATGGCTGTCGCTCTTGAGCTCTTGCCTATTGATGGGAGCTGGATATTTAGGCGTGGACAATGCCATGATTTATCAGGGGTTGGCCTATCCTTTTGTCTTTGGGCTTGCCTTTATCATCCCCAATGGCACAGCTTTGGCTTTCTCCTTCGTTTGCCAAGGATCGGGAACCTGCTCAGCCTTGTTGGGATCTTTGGAAATGGCGTTGGGCGCCATCAGTGTATTTCTCATAGGAGAAATCTTTGATGGCACCATCATCCCCATCGCCATCCTCATGATCTTAAGCACAGGGTTTAGTTTTGGATTATTGTATTGTCAGAAAGAATAAGGAACAACGCCCCCCTGAAAAGGGGGGAACACTCTTGCACAATAGGTGCACAGAGCCTAATGCAAATGTCCATAGAAATCAACCATCCGAGCGGATGGAATCACGAGATGACCGGCCACAGCAATTTGAACAGAATGTAAGCGTCCATCAATGGATCCAGACCAAAATTCCAGAAATTGTAATATGCGGGGAAACTCTGGCGGCATGTCATACAGTTGCCACAAAAACGACTGCAATAAATCCGGATGATCCGGTAAGTAATAGAGAATCTGCAATGTTGCTAAATGATTCCCATCTAACATCTTCTCAATATCCATGGCAACCTCCGCCATCTTTGTGTATCGTTTCCTGACAAAAAGATACACTCCTCCGCCTTAGAAGATAGCTTGGTTTTTAGGATTGACAAGTCTAAAGATTTTTAAAGGTAAATCTTCAGGATAGGAGACAAATGCTAGCAGAATCGAGAACCGGAGCGGAGATTGTGTGACCGCAGTTGACCTCGAGACCTAAAGATTTACAAAGTTCCAAGGTAATTTGAAGTCCTCCTTCAAAATACCCTGGAACTTAGACAAGCGGCATGAGCAATGATAAGTCAGAAATTGGGCATAAGTTGGGAAGTTGCAATAAAAGTATTTAAATTGACCACAGTTATTTTCTCGAGTAGAGGGTACGATCGCTGCCCTGGATATATCACATACAAATGTTCCAACTTTAGATCTTCTAATGCAATATGCATGGACTTAGTTGTCGACGGGGCATCTCCAAATTTAAATTCAAACCCGTACCTTTTACCATGTCTAAAAACAAGCAAATCCAGCTCAGCTCCATTTTGGGTTCGCCAGAAGAAGGCTTCCTCTGGGTCCAATTTAAAATATTGAATAATTTGCTCTAACGCAAACCCCTCCCAAATGGCTCCCCTCAGCGGATGTGTCAATAATTCTTCTTGACTATCAAGACGACTCAAGGTGTTCATAAGACCAACATCTCGTATATAAAGTTTTGGAGACTTTATTTGTCTTTTATGGGTATTTTCGAACCACGGAAGAAGAAGTCGGATCATAAAAGTTCCCACAAGAATATCCAAATAGTGACGGGCTGTATGGCCGGAAATAGATAAAGACTTTCCAATCTGATCCATATTAAGAAGTTGCCCATGATAGTGAGATAACATCATCCAAAATCGTTGCAGCATCATGGGAGGAACCTTAAAGCCAAGTTCCGGAATATCTCGTTCAAGAAACGTTCTGATATAGGACTTCCGCCATAAGGCACTATCCTCATCGGTCTGTGCTAAATAAGAATCAGGAAACCCGCCTCGTATAATAAGTTTGGATTCATCGCATCCTTCCATGAGAGAAAAAGGCGTCAATTCAATGTATCCAATTCTTCCCGCAAGAGTCTCCGAAGATTGCCGAATAAGATCTCTTGATGCGCTTCCTAAAATAAGAAATCTAGATTTTCCCTGATCAACCAAATATCTCAAAAGAGGAAACAAATCAGGCATACGTTGAATTTCATCGATGACAATCAAACCCTCCAGATTCTCAAGAGTCCTTAAGGGATTTTGGAGCGCGTTCACATCTTCGGGATTCTCAAGATCAAAGGTAAAAACCTTATCTGTATAAGATTGAGCATATTGTCGAGCAAGGGTTGTCTTGCCACACTGACGGGGCCCCAACAGGGCACATACTTTGTGAACACGAAGATGATTCGTAATCTGAGATAAGTAAAATTGACGATCAATCATAAAAAGTTCCAAGGTAATTTGAAGTCTACCTTCAGAATACCCTGGAACTTTAGTGTTGACAAGAGTTTTATGGAGTATAAATTACTCTTTATCTTGGGACTTCATGTAATTTTGGACAGCTTCAACGCGTGCGCTGATAGGATCAGCCCGTGTTTTTTTAATCAGAGAGGCTAATCCCTCCAACCACTTAAATGACGAATCATAAAAATTCATTCCGCCATTGTTCAGCATTTCATAATTGACAGCATGTGTTCGAGAAGCTATTTCTGTCATTCTAGCCATGGTCGCCTTGGAAGACATAGCTTGTGCTTCCTCAACTTTTTTCTCCATAGCAACAGCCATTTTCTCTGAATCCACGATGTTGGGGCTGGCAACCATTTTGACCAAAAAATATCTTATATCCAGCAACACATCAGACAGTGCTTTCTTTTGCTCCGCCAACTGATTGTTTAACTCCTCATTAAATTTTATCGCTTCTGCATTCTGCATACCGTGGACCGAGGGTATAACAAAAGAAAAGGCGGTGCTCAATAGAAAAATGGCACCAACGAAACGCATATTTCGAAATAAACTCAACATATTAGAAACTCCTATACAAAATATTTAAGGACTAACAAGACATAAATTTATCTTACAGCATGAACATTACTAAAATATTAATGATGTAAAATTCACCAAACATCACCTTTGGGAGATATTTTAATGAATTATTAAGCAAAATCTTCCATAATAAATATAGTTACATAAAACAAAACGGATGAAGAAAATGAAATATAGCAGGATAATCTTACTGCTTTTTATCTCTATTTTTCTAACTTCTCCTATGGCGAAGGCGCTCGTCACAGATGATAGCGTGAGTGCTGTTGCCAATGATCCCAACTATCGATTGTCGACCAAGTTTCCCTACTTATCTGTGATTCTGGGTAAAATCGGCCTCAACGAAAATATAATTTTCGATTATCGTTTTTATGGCCCTTACACTGCCTATTTCGAAAAAAATCAAGAGGGCGTCAGGCGTGTCTTTGCTAAAGACCGCTCTAATCAAAAAGATAAAGATTCTTTATGGGGGCTGGTTAAGGAACTTTTCCCATCCCCTCAAGGGACGGGGTTATCGTCTACGGTCCTGAAAGATCCAAGTAATCTTGGAAACTACTTAAACAACGATGCCGTAAAAGGTGCACAAACGGTTGCCCTCTTTTTGGCTTGGGCTCAAGTTCAAAGAGGTATTCCTGTTTCACTGCCCCTATCTCGACCAGAAACCACTAAAGTTAAAAAAGAACAAAATACCCTCTCCATCCTCAATCTATGGAGCCGAATCAAAGATTCAAACCTTGAAGAAGGTTTCCTTGTAGACGTAAGTAAAATTCCGCCAAAGAACCTCACAGCTGTGGATAAAAAAACTACAGTAGGGCCCAAAATCTTGGATCGCATTGCAATGGCCGATGGAAAGTTAAATGCTCCTGAGGAACTAAAAATCCTCCTGAATGCTTTGGAACAGGGAAATCAAAAAGAAAAAAATACCAATGTCTTATTGTCTAAGGATGCTGAATTTAATAATCGATACAGACCGCAAATGCAGCAAGAAACCCCCAAAGCTCTAACCCCTCATCAGCAACGAGAAGCCCTTATCGCATCCATCTCAGCAATTATTGGAGAAAGTAAGCCAGAACTTGTGGGAACCATCAGACGTATCCTCATGGCTATAGAGGGAGCTATAGAAGGTGAAAAAGAGGGAATTTACCCTCTTTATACCACTGAACAAATAATATTGGGCTATTTTGAACTCCTTTACAACACCCAAGATGATTTAATTGACTTAATGAAGGCCATAAAGACCTACATTCCAACTGCTTTCGCTGACGATGAACCAGCAAACGGCATTTTGATATACGATGGCTTTGATTATGGGGCCCTTTTTGATTACGTCACAAAAATAGCAACCTCAAAATACACCCCTTATAAAACAGAACAGCCTCTCCTTCAGAACACAGGGGCGCTGGTCTACAACCGCAACAGTGACTCTCTTTTAGCAGACCAACGGTTCTCAGATTGCGTGGAAGCAGCCCTCATGCATGTCCTGAACCTCACCTTCTTCGATCCCAAAACGTCGGCTTTCAATCTCGAGCCTCTTAAATCTGATATGTCTATGGATCTCAGCATCAAAAAAAACATTCTTGAATTTTATGAATCCTTTTCACCCATTGATAGTAATGACGGATCCCTAAAGCATCGAAGCAATTGGAATCGCGTTGTGGGAGACTTAAATCGTCGCCTCTCTCAGCCCATGAGCCTTCCTCCCATCTTGTATACTGACGTAGCAGATGGGCAGTATATCTCCAATATCAAATCAGGATTCATCAATTTTATCAACACCCTTCTAACAATTACAAATACAGCCCCCGATCCCGAAGATTCCAGAAATATTTATCAGGGAAGCCCCGATGCAAAAATGAAATGGATCGTTAATAACCTTGAAAAAGTCCTCAAAAAAATGGGAGCAACGGGTTATACCTATATAATTAAGCCCTCCATAAGTGGGGATACAGAGGACTTTTTTGGAACAATCCAAGTTATGGTCTACCTAGATCGTGTCCTTCTCTTTTCCTACAAGATTCGCGCAATATCAGGCCATGGTTGGATAGAAGATTTAAAAGATGCCAACGAAATAAGGAACGCAACCAGATCGTCTTTACAAATTAAGGGGGATAAAAACAATGCCTTCTTCCCTCTAACCGTCGATCCCAGCCTAAAAAATGAATCCAATCGTTCGAAACTGGTTTTGTGGCATTTCTTGTTTACAAACAATTTCTTAGACGATGCAAATCGGATTCAAGTTATCAAAAATATTGTCAAAAAAAATGGTGAAACCAACCTTAAGCTTTCCGCTTTTGAATCTGACGTCATAAATAATATACTCTTGAGAACCTCCTGGGATGATAGAGCTTCGATGATAGGCGTCCTAGGGCAAATCTCCAAACTAAGGGATGGTGGAGAGATCCTTGGAAAAGCATGGAATACATTAGAGATGAAGAATCTAGACTTGAGTCTTAATCAATTAGATCTTTCCGTGGGAATCGTTATTGCAAAGGCTTTAAAATTCAATAAAACACTTGCCTCTTTAAGTTTGTCATCGAGTTACAAAAATGGCATAGGTAAAGAAATTGCAGCAGCTTTAATGGACAATACAACTCTTACCTTTCTTAGTTTTAAATATCATCGCCTAAGTGTTGAAGAAGTAATTGCCATGGAACGTGCTTTAGAAAAAAACAAAACCCTTACAAACCTAGACTTGTCTAACAATGGCATAGATTCCTTAGAAGCATTAATCCTTGCAGAGGCCTTAAAAGAAAACTCAACCCTTACCAATCTAAGTTTGGGATTCAATAAAATTGGTGTTGAAGGAATAAAAGCCATCGCCAATGCCTTAAAAAATAACAAAACACTGACCAAACTGGATTTAAGTAGCAATGACATAACTGATGCAGGGGCGATCGACATAGCCCATGCCTTAGAACATAACGCAACACTGACCAAACTGTCTTTGATTTTCAATAAAATCGGTATTGAGGGAATGAAGGCCATCGCCAATGCCTTAAAAAATAACGCAACGCTGACCAACCTAAATTTGACTTTCAATACAATAAATGCTGAGGAAGAAATCGGCATAGGACACGCTTTAGAAACAAACAAAGCTCTTGAAACTCTAAATTTAAGTTGTATCATTATAGGTAGTGAAGAAACAAAAGCTCTCATAAAGGCCTTAAAAACCAATGACACGCTGACCAATCTAAATTTATCATGCAATGAGATAACTCCATCAGAAGCAATCGACATCGCCCAAGCTTTAGAGGAAAATAAAACACTCACAACTTTAGATATGACAGATAATAACATGACGTTCGACGCCATAAAAGCTTTTGCCCAGGCATTAAAGGTTAACAAAACACTGACTACTTTAAATTTGGGATCCAATAAGATTGATACAAATGGCGCCCAAGAGATTGCTCAGGCTTTAAAAATGAATACAACCCTCTTAAATCTGGATTTGCGCTACAATAACATAAATGAACCTGAACTAACTCAAATTAATCAACTTCTTGAACGAAACAAACAAATGGCAAAACAACAAGGGGCAGTTGTAAACGCTCCATAGTTAGAAAAATCCACAATCATAGGAGAACACCATGGATTTACGATCACACACAGAAGTCTTAGACACCTTATTTAATAAGGCCCGCACGCACCATAATTGGTTGGACAAGCCCGTAACGGATGATGTTTTGAAACAAGTTTACGATCTGGCCAAAATGGGGCCAACGAGCGCCAACTGCAACCCCATGCGCGTGGTTTTTATTAAATCGAAAGAGGAGAAAGAGCGTCTTAAGATGGCTCTTGCTGAGGGGAACATCCCTCATACTATGGCGGCCCCTGTAACAGCCATTGTAGCCCATGACATGGAATTCTATAAGGAAATGCCGCGCTTGTTTCCCCATAATCCAACAGCTAAATCTTGGTTTGAAGGTAAGCCTGATTTCATCCAAGAAACAGCCTTTCGCAATGGCTCCCTTCAAGGGGGGTATTTCATCCTGGCGGCTAGAGCCTGCGGCTTAGATTGTGGCCCCATGTCGGGATTCGATAATAAAAAACTCGATGAGCTTTTCTTTGCCGGCAGCCCCTATAAATCCAATTTCCTTTGTAATCTTGGATATGGAGATATCACAAAGGTTTATCCGCGAGGCTATCGCTATGAGTTTGATGAGGCTTGTAAGATTGTGTAAGGCACACAGGGCGTCGGGACAAGTAATATGCAATAATAAGCCCACTTTTCTTCAAAGGGGGCTTATGTCGCCCATCCCATTAATTATGCAAATATTTCGCGTGTAAAAAGATCTACATATCGGGTCGTCCGTTTATCAAGAAGAGCATGATAAACCGTCCCCCGACTCTCATCAAAGGCATGGGGATTGGTGAACGCATGTTTGCCCAAACCAAAGGTAATGAGCTGCCAGTCTTCACAAGCCTCTTGCAATTCATGCTGGAAACCAGCTAAATGATCGGGCGGTGACATGGGATCTTGATACCCATGAAGGACCAACAACTTTGACTTGTACTTGGAGGGCAGATCATAGGTCGGCCTATTATAAAGTCCATGAATGCACACGCCTGCCTTCAACCCCAAATTATTGCGGACAGCATCCAAAACACACAACCCTCCAAAACAATATCCTTTGGCCAACATCTTAGCTTTATCCACCCGAGGATCATTTTTCAAATGATTCAGGATAACCGTCATCCGTTCTCTTAAAAAGGCACGATCATCAATGAAGGGCTTCATCAATTCTGTACACTCTTGAGGCCCCTGCCCTTGGCGCTTTTCTCCATACAAATCCACCACAACACTCATATACCCTTTTTGAGCCATTAAATTGGCTTTATGCTCACAAAACATATCCGACCCAGCCCAAGTGGGAAAAATAACAACGGTGGGAAGCGAGACAGCCCCCTCCTCTGGGTGGGTACAATATAGATGTAAAGGAGTTTTATTATGGTGAACGGTGAAAATTTCATTAACGGTGTTCATGGGGATATCCTTATTTTGACAGACTTAGCAAAAAAAGAGAGACACGTATCAATTTTGGAATGGTATTTGTGTTCGGACTTTTGTATAACTATAACATGGACTCCAACGAAATGAAAATCGGGTAATTCAAAAAATATCCGTTTTTTGTTAAATTTATATTGAAGAGAAAATCATGGCAGCATCAGTTAACAAAGTTATTTTAATCGGAAATCTTGGAAAAGCCCCTGAAATTCGACACGGCAACGACGGCAGCAAAATCGCTGCCTTCTCTATTGCGACCGGCGAATCCTGGAAAGACAAAAGCACAGGTGAGAAAAAGGAAAAAACCGAATGGCATCGCATCGTTGTATTCAATGATAAACTGACTGAAATCATCGAACGGTATGTTCAAAAAGGATCTCGTGTTTACGTAGAAGGACAACTTCAAACCCGCAAGTGGACAGACCAACAGGGTGTGGAACGTTATACAACAGAGGTTGTCCTCTCCAGGTTCCGCGGTGAAATCACCCTTCTCGATAGCAAACCAGCGGGTAGCGGCGACTCTTCCTACGGAGACTCCTTCGGTAGCTCTGGCTTTGACACCTCTCCCTTAGGATCATCAACCAGTTTTGAACCTTCCTTCTCCGGGGGGGCCTCTGCATCATCGGCTCAACGCTTTGATGAGCTAAATGACGACGTCCCCTTCTAAAAAGGTAATTCTTCAGCCTATGAACAACTGCGTCGCATAATCTCTGCTTGCCGAGACTCATTGACATTAAGTCAACTCCGCTCCGGTTCTCGATTCTGCTAGCATTTGCTTGCATCCTGAAGAATTACCCTTCACCCCTGCGGAATGCTTATAAAGAAACTTTTAGAGTTTTATCTGAATTCGCTGTTGAGTTTCCCGTCGAATTCAGATAAAATCATATCAAATCCGGCAGATACTAATCGTGGATTATTCTTCACGATTAAAGCACTGAAATTGCCGCCAATTAGGAGAGATTGAGTCTATGACGACCGCACTACAACCATCTGACATTAAGCCAGTATCCATCGAAGATGAAATGAAAGGCTCCTACTTGGCCTATGCCATGAGCGTTATTGTTTCCCGGGCCCTGCCCGACGTGCGAGATGGGTTAAAACCGGTGCATCGTCGTATTTTGTATGCCATGAAAGAGGCAAACAATGAATACAATCGACCTTACAGAAAGTCCGCAAGAACCGTTGGTGATGTTATGGGTAAATACCATCCCCACGGTGATATGGCCATATATGATGCCATGGTTCGGATGGCCCAAGATTTCAGTCTGCGGGCCCCTCTGATTGATGGACAAGGTAACTTTGGATCCATCGATGGAGACCCTGCCGCAGCGTCCCGTTACACGGAAGCGCGACTTAGTCGAACGGCTCACGAACTCCTCCAGGATATTGAACGAGATACAGTTGATTTCCAGCCAAACTACGATGATTCTACGGAAGAACCGAAGGTTTTGCCCGCTAAATTCCCCAATATCTTGGTGAATGGTGGAAATGGGATTGCTGTTGGTATGGCAACGAACATTCCTCCCCATAATCTTGGAGAAGTGATTGATGCGTGTTGTGCTCTCCTGGAAGATCCTGACTTAACTCTTGAACAAATTATGCAGTATATTCCGGCGCCCGACTTCCCTACAGGAGGAAGTATTTTGGGTCGTGCGGGTGTTTATGAAGCCTTCAGAACAGGCCGTGGATCCATGATGATGCGGGGCAAGACCCACATGGAAACCCTTCGCGGCGAACGGGAAGCCATCATTATCGATGAAATTCCCTATCAGGTGAATAAGGCGAGATTAGTCGAACGCATTGCCGAAGTCGTTAAAGAAAAACTCATCGAAGGCATTAGTGATCTACGCGACGAATCGGATCGTGATGGCATGCGCGTTGTTATTGAATTGAAACGCGACGCTGTATCCGATGTTGT
>Ga0207103_10404_pt1 | contig 10043 bp, 6 predicted proteins | sample Alteio_BWMinHeat_81_FD_153546 | JGI IMG/M metagenome (GOLD analysis project Ga0207103, IMG submission 153546) | Enriched cells from forest soil in Barre Woods Harvard Forest LTER site, Petersham, Massachusetts, United States -... | ecosystem: Environmental > Terrestrial > Soil > Temperate forest >...
GAAACATCGTTGTCGGGAACAATGTTGAGGTCATTGGCCTTGGCGAAGGTTGCCAATGCTGAGCGGAGGTCGAGGTCGGTTGCCTGGAATGAATACACGGTTTTGCCCTTGGTTTCCTCCTCGATGGGGGGGGCTGGAGCAGGCTGGATCACGACCGGGGCTTCCGTCGGCGGTTGGACGGCGGCCGCTGGCGGATTGGTTGTTGCCGCTGTTTGGTCCGGCTGCGCCGAAGTCACACCAGGGATGTCGCTATAGACTGGCTCCTTTTTAGGAGGAGCAGCAGAAGCGCTGGAGAACTGCCAACCCGTGCCGGAAGTAAGCAGACCGAGCCCGGCGATCGCCGCCAGGTGCGTGAGGACCGAATGCCGCAGTCGATGGTGTGTTTTCATGGATTTGATTTTGAGTGTTGGTGAACTGATTGGATTTATTCTCTTAATCTTAATCGTAATCTCTGAGTCTTTTCTGTGACGGGGAAGGGGAGATTAAGATTAGGATTAAGATTAAGATTAAGAGGGGAAAAAGGGAAAATGGACTTGACCTTTGGACAAAAAATAATCTCATCAGGCGGACCGATATGGAGAATGCTCATCAGGCGGTTTCCATCGCGGTTAATCTGCTCAAAGCTGACTCCAACCAGTTCCGGAAATTGCAAAGCCGAATCCCAAAGGGATTCCGCCTCAAAGCCCAGGGTTGCGAGGAACGAGCTACCCTGGGAAACCTGATAGAAATCAAACAACCCCAACGGGGTTGCACCACGGCGGTGACTCCGTGGCACAACCCCGTTGGGGTTGAAATTGTTACGATCTTTCACCCAGGGTAGCTCGTTCCTCGCAACCCTGGGCTGGAGGCCACAATCCCTTCGGGATTGCTGAAGCGCCGTTGTTTCCAACTTTCCGATTCGTTTCGCCTTCTGACTGCAGTTCCGAAAAGAATCAAAGCCAATTCCGATTACCACCTGCACGAAAGCGGGTCTGGTTCTTAATCCTAATCTTAATCTTAATCTCGCTGCCTTTTCTTTCCGAGGGAGGGGGAGATTAAGATTAAGATTAAGATTAAGATTAAGAGACGGAACGGCGCCCTCAGCACTTCGATTGGGGTTTTGGGTTCGGGGCCGCATGGGGAGAAGAGTAAAATCTATTGGGGCACGGTTTCGTTTGGGGGAGTTTTTGTTGCCGGGGGAAAGGTTGGATTGGGCAGAACAGCGGGGCCGCGGATTGTGCGGCCGAGGCGTTCTTTGCGGTGCGGGCCTTGAAACCAGACCTCGTCGGGTTCGATGCGGATTATTTTGTACCCGGCGATTTCGTCGCCGACCTGGTGGACAACATTGTTAATGACCGCGAGCCGGCTGCCGGTCTGGTCCCAAATGGCGTTCAACTTCCATTTGGCAATCGGCGAGGGCTCGAGCAACTCTTCCATCGATTTGTCTTTCGGGTCGACACCGAGCAGCAGGAAGGGGTCGCGTTTGGGAGTAGCCACCCATTTGGCAAAGCGCGCTTCCAAATAATCGTGGTCAATGGTCGGTCCTTGCCACGGTGCGGCGGCTTCGGTGAGTTGCTCACGCAGGGTGGTCGCGGCCGCAACCGCCCGGGCGCCCGATGGAGTAGGCGGTGGCGCGGCGGCGTTCGTTCCAGGCTGTACCCCATAGTTTGCCGAGAGGTACGGCCACACAAACTGGTAAAAAACGACAGCAATGGCCACCAGCGTAAGGACGCCAGTAACGATTGGATTGCGGAGAAAGCGCATTTTAGAAAAGCGGAAAGCGGGAAAGCGGAAAGCGGGAAAGCGGAAACAGAAAAGCGGGAAAGAGAGAAACAGACGGACTTCCTGTTTTTCTGTCATTCAGGGTTTCCGCTTTCGCGATTTTCCGATTTCCGCTTTTCATTTCTCTTCTCCGGCCCAAAGGTTAAAAACTAAAACGCCTTTGGTGATTGAGAGTGGCCCGCCGTTGACGGTCAGCTCGGCCAGGTCGGCGCGTTTTCCTTCGGCGCCCAGTTCCTGGCCCAAGCGAAGCATGCGCTGATAGGGCGTTTGAGTGCCGCCTATCGTGGGACGCACCACTAATGTCACTGATGCGGGGATTACAGCTAGCTTCTCGTCTTCGGTGGTCCGGTTGGTGCTCTTTCCGAATTGGACCTTGATGTCCAGCGCCAGAGGGGAGGCCTCTTCCTCGAGCCGCATCAGCCACCGTCCCAGCTCTAATTCGTCCGCAAACAGCTCGTTGCGGACCTCCTGGTAATCAGTGCGGATTTGGTCTCGTTGGAACTTGGGCCATTTGCGCCCCATATCGTCGACCTGGCTGGAAAGAGCTTCAAGACGGGAAGCCTGCTGGCGCGATTGCTTTTGCAGCGGGACCAGCCGCTTTTGGAACGTCCACCAGGCAAAAGCCATTGACGCAAGGATGAGACTAAAGTTGATTGCGCGAAAGGCAATCTCCCAGGGCTTGGCGCGCCGTGCTTGCACCATCGCGAGCTGCTGGGGGGTGGCGGGAAAATCCTGTCTTCCGGGGCTCATCGCATCACTCCTTCAATGGCAAAACGGTCCTGCGAGGGTGGTTTCGCCTGCGCCGTTTTGCTTGAAACAGCGTTCGCCAGCCGGCTTAGCCAACCGGGGACGCTCGAATCAGTCGGGCCAATCCTGGTCGTTGCCGCCGGCGCACGGACCGGCTTGTCGTCGGCGGTCTCGCTGATCTTCAAATAGAAAGGAGGACCCGAAAGCCTCGCCTTGAGAACATCGACAGGATCGGCCACGGCCGGCGCGGCGGTTGCCGGAAGGGCTCGTTGCATGGTCCCCGCGACCTGAACCCGATAGTACTCATCTTCCCGAACGACATGGAGATTGGTTATCACCAGCTCGGGTGGGACTGCTTCACCCAGGTAAGCCAGGAACCAGGCTGGGGTTGGAGGCGGCCGCTCGCCAAGAATGAGTTTGATGACCTGCTTTTTGCGGGAAAGCTCCCGGTCGAGCGCTTCCAGGGCCGTTTTGTTTACCTGCAATCGCGCGGTGTCCTTCGAGATGGCCTGCAAATTCGCCGCCTCCTGGCGCGCCTGGGACAAAAAATAAGACGACGCAATGAGGGAGGAGATAATCATCAGGGTCGTGATGACGCCGACGGCGGTGGCAAACACCCGCCGCTGCGGTTGCTCGCGCATTTCGCTGCTGACTAAGTTCGGACTGCGCTCCGGCCGCAGCTTGAGTGCTTCGGTGGCCCAGTAGAACGGATCATCCAGGACCGGGCTGACATCTACGGGTAGCTGGACGTGCTTCTGAATAGCGGCGACCTGCTCCTCCGCGCCAGGGCCGAACAGCCAAAGGCCGCGGTTGATGGGAGCGCTGTACTGCTGGCTGATAAACAAGGCCGTGCGGTTGAGATCAACACCCAGCTTGTGGGCGTCCTCATTCCAACTGCCCGGCAAGGTGCGTGCCAGCAACACCTGCCCGTCGCTCCCGCCGGCGACAAGGGTGGTCGAGCCTCCCGTTTCGGCCGCCAGCAGGCCCACTTCGTCCTTCTCAAGCCCAAGGTGCTCAAACTGCTGATGTAGCACGACTGAGGGAGGCAGCACAGCCGTCAGCCTCAGGCCATTGCGCTTGCAGCCCAGCACCAAGTGGCTGATCAACTGTTTTGGAAACAAATGCAACACCACCCGCTGCGCCACTTTCCCCGGTGGGCACGGTTCGCTGGCCCAGGAGGCTTCCCCCGGAAACATCTTTTGTTGCTTGGCCTGCCGTTGGATGACTTTCTGCAGCTTCTTGCCTTTGATCGGCGGCAAATCCACCAGTTGCTGCGACAGGCGTGGATGGGCCAGGACCAGGACAACTGTCTGCCCTCGGTAACCCGTCTCGTGCACCGCCTCCCGAATGAATGCGTCGAAATGTTCCGGGCCGTCGGTGGTTCCTTCCCGTTCCCAGGTCGCTTCGATTTGGCCGCGATGAACGGCGACGGCTTTGAACTGGCTGTTGAGCCAGCTCACCCCGAGAGTCGTCAGGTTCGCCGGAATGGCGCCGATTCCGGCCTTGCGCTTTTTAGCCAGACTAAGCATTGCGGGTGTGCTGAGCGCAGCATCCAGGCTGATGGAACGGCGGTGTTGTTGCGGCCTGGGAATCAATCATGGTTAAATAACCACGGCTGACGCCCTGCGCGCGATGGAGGCGCGGAAAGCCGCGTTATCTTGCCCAATTACTCACAAAAAATGTGCTAAAGATTCGTCTCAACGGCTGATTAGGCCAATTATGTACGCACACATGCACGGATATTCAACCCAAGTTTTAGGTTTATTACCAAATTCTCGAAGGTGAGGCAATGGCTGAAACAACGAGCGCCTACACCGGGCGCATCTTGACAGCACCACCAACCAGAATCGGAAAGGTGGACGGAACGCCGGATTTATCCGGCAGAAGGGCTGCATTTTATGACGTCTTGCCGGATAAATCCGGCGTTCCGGTGGCAGTGTCAAGTGCGCCCGCCTACACCTACACCTCCTGTGCGACGCCCGTCGTGGCCGCCACGGGCTGTGCCTGAGCCTGCCGCTGTTTTAACGCCGCTTTGGCGACGGCGGTCTCCCGGTTTTCGTCAGCGGCGCGTATCAGGGCGAGTTTGTGATCGTTGGCGAGTTTCAGGAATTGCGCAAGCACAGCGGCCATCTCTTCGTGCGGCGAACCGTCCTCTGTCCTGGGCTGGTAGGCGTTCATCAGCTTAATGGCGGTGTCGACGTCCTGGCCCCACTGGTCGAGCACCGCTGGATCAAGGAGATCGTCGGCGTCCCTTTTTAAAGTCTCCAAGGAGCCGTTGGCGTCTATCTTCTTCAACGCTTCGAGAATTTTTGACGTGTCGTCCTTGCGGAGTTTGGGAGTTGCCTTTTCTGCTGCGCGGCCTTGAACGATGGCCCAATCCCTCGGGCTGAGCGCCAGGTTTTTGGGCTGCCAGTTCGTCTTGATTTGCTCGACATCCTTCAACTTCCTGTCCTCGTCGAGCAAGGTTTCCAAGTACTGGCGGATTTTCTTTTCCGTTGTCCCGCCATCGGCCAGGGTCTGCTCGTTCAATCCGCAGGAGTCGACGAAGACCCGCGCGATGGGATCGTGTTTCTCGAGGGCGGCCCACGCAATCGCGTGCATCGAAAGAGTTGGATTGAGGCGCAACGCGGCCAGCCCGAGGCTGCGGTCCTTGGGGTTATCCATCGCGGCCTTGGTGGTCGCCCAGGCTTTGCGCAGCATCGCCTCGTTGTAAATCTTTCCCGCGACCGTGTTGACGGCGGATGCCGCCTGGGCGACGGAGTTCATGGTTTTGCCCACCGCCAAGGTGATGGGCTCGGGTATCGAGCCGAGCACTGAGCCGGCGATTTGCACTGCGATCAGCGCGTCCTCTATCGTATGAAATGCGATCTGCTCTTTCTTGTTGTCGTAGAACCCCTGGATCGTGCTCGACAGCGCGCTGACGGCTTTGCGAGACAATTCGAGGTTAGCCCGGAACTTGTACCAAAGTTTCCAGCGCTCGGCCGCATTGATGATGTTGACGGAAAGCTGGACGATCAATTTGGCGGCCTGGAGCGGCCCGGCGATCTCGCCGACGAGCTTTTCAGTGACCGCCTTGGTTGCCTTGGAGGCAATCTCGGCCGGGGCGCTGCCCAGCGTGCTGAGGCCGGAGCCGAGCGAGACCGCGAGATCGAGTGTCTTTTTGTCGGCCTTGAGTTGTGCGATCAGCTTCTCGATCGACCGTTGCCCGGCCGCGTCCTCGCCCGCTTCGTCCATCAGCACCAACTGCCGCTCGTACTCGGCCATCTTTTCTTCGGATGCCTCAAGGTCCTCGGCCAGATTCTCGGTGAGCTTTGCGGCGACATTTTTTTTCATGGCGTCGCGCACATCCGGTTTGGCGAGTTTTTCTTTCAAGGAGTTGGCGGCGCCCGGATCGTCCGGCGGAATATCCTTCAAGAGCCCGAGCGATTTGTTCATCGCCTGTTCTGCCAGCTCAACCAGCGGGTCGAATGCCGTCTTCGGGTCCTCTTTAATGGCCTTGGCTAACACGGCGGGTTTTGCGCCCGACTTGAAGGCCGCGCCAATCTTCACCCCAACCGGCTCGAATGTCTTATCCTTCTTGTCCGGGGCGCAGAGTTTGAACGCGCCGCCAAATCCAGCCGCCAGGCTGCCGATGATCTTATCGCCCTCGGGTTCGGTCTCAATGGCGGCTTCCACGAGCTGGCTGGCCTTCACCGAGTTCGCATACGCGCCCGCGATGGCGGCCCCGGCTTCGGCGTTCACCTTGCCGACGGCCTTCCCGATGACCTGATCAATGCGGCCAATGACCGCCGCCGCGCTTTTCCGGACCTCCTCGGCCGATTTGGCCTGTGCCATGTCGTCCTTGAGGCTTTTGATCTCCAGGGCGCTGACCACCGTTTCCTTCCCGCTGGCGACAGCTTCCTCAAGCGCCGATAACGCGCTGCTGGCGATCTTGTACCACTCTTGCTCCTGCATTTCGGCAGAAAGATCGCTCATCTGATCCAGCGCCTCGGCACTTTGCTTAATCGCGTCCGCCAGGTATTGCTTGAACTTTCCCGCCAGTTCCGGGTTTTTGTCAAACAGACCGGCGGCCTTCTCGCCCCAGTCGCTGAAAAAGGTGGAGGGCGGGGTCGGGGCCTCGACGCCGTCCAACATTTCCTGCGCGCTCTTGACGGCGGCGCCCGACGCCATGCTGCGCACGTCCGACACTGAAGAGGCGACCGAGGAGACCGCGGAGTAGCTGGCGCTGGCAAGATCACGCGCCCGGGCTCGCTCTTCCTTGGTGCCGATTGCCTTAGGCGTGAGACTATCCATGATCCGGTCCTGGAGATCGGAAGCTTTGGTCCCGAGCGCTTTGAGTTGGTCCATCTTCGAGCCCGCTCCGTGATAATCGGCCTCAGTCTTCGCCTTGGCCTTTTCCTGGTCCTGCCGGGCTTCTTCGAGCGTCTCCTTATAGCCTTTGAAGGAGGCGCCGAGTAGTTTTTGCACCTCGCTGTACTGATCGGTCACAAGGTTCTCCGGCAAAATTCCTTCCCGCACCAGCGGGGTGAAGATTTCATCCGCGATGTCGTTTGCGTCGAACAACGGCTCGCCGTCTTCGGTTTTGGCGGCCCGCAGCTTCTCGACCATTTTGATGATCTTGTCGAATTGTTTGCGAGCCGCGTCGAGCATTTTGGGATCCACCTGCTGGCCCTTGCGGTTGGCGGCTTCAGTGTCGAGGGCATATTCCTGGCCCCGTTCGTCGAGGGCGTAGGTCTTATTTCCTTTCGCGTCGACCGCGTAAAAATTCATGGCGGCGCGCAGTTCCTCCTTGTCCTTGTCCGTCAGTGTTTCCAGGGTTTCCTCGAGGACTTCGTTTTTCTTTTCGAGCTTCTGGTCCAATTTTTTTCTCCCCGCAGAGGCACCCGCGAGTTCGTCGAGGAACTTCTTTTGTTCGGCGTTCATAGGGCTTTTATTTCTGGAAAGCGTTGATCATCACACAGCCCCCAACAATTCCAGTTCCAGCCGCTTAAGGGTTGCGCGAACCATCCCGGCGTTTCGGGTGAGGGGTTCGAAAGGATTCTCCCGAGCGTTGATCTTAACCAATAACGGATCGGTGAGCAGTTGCCGTTTGTACTTGCGCACGGTGCGCAGGGCTTTTTCTCGGGCAGCAAGGTTGGCATTCCTGGTTTGGGCGTCGTTGGCGCCGTCCTTCTTAAGCAGCACGCCCAGCGGCTTGGCGAAGGCTTGCGAACCGAAGAATTTCGGAGCCTCGCCCAAAAGCAAGGTGGCAACCTGCTCTGATTTCTGCTTGAGGTTCGCATCGGCCTCGGGTTGCCCCGCTTCATTGATTGCCTTCGCCAGGGTCTTGACGCCTGTGGCGTAGCCGTTAGTGGACTTGATCCACTCCTGGGCCACGCGCTCCAGGTCGCCTGTGAACTTGACATTAGTGCCTTCGGGATTTTCGGCCAGCCAGTTCGCCGACCGGGTCGCATCATTCAACATCTTGTGCGCCGTTGAGAAATCCTCCTTGGCCTTGTCGAGCGGCGGCGCGGGATTGGCCGCCAGGCTTTTGTGTGGCAGTTTCGAGAGAATGTTCAGATAAGGCTCGACCACGCGAGCTGCTTGTTTGGGGGCCTTTTCCAGGCTGTCGAGTTGATCGGCGTCGGCGCCTTTGACGCCTTTGAGAGCTTTGCGCAGGTTGGGAAGCGTCGTTTTTTGGTAGACTTCAAGGGCCGCCTCGAACTGGCGGGCCATGTCCGCCACCAACTGTTGCTCCCGGTCAGCCTCGACGTCCTGTTCCTGCAACGCCTGGCGCGGGTTGGAGGCCGAGGCGATCTTTTCGAGGTCGTCTTTAATATCCGCGAGCTTCTGAATCGCTTCGTTGATCTTGCCTTCCTGATGGGCCATGGTCGTCGCGTCCGCCAGTCGGGTGTTGAACTTCGCCTCGTATGATTTTGTGCGGTCGGTCACTGAAGTATTCGTGAGCTTGGTGATTTCCTTCCAGCGTGCTTCAACCACTTTCTTATAATCCTTGAAGGCTTTGTAGGTGAAATCTTCCTTCTCGGCTTTAGCCCTCGCATCCCGGATGCTTTTCGTCAGCGGGTCGAGCAGCTTCAGCCCGGTTTCGGGGTCGGACTCTCGAGCGCTGCCAATGGCGGTTTGCAGCTTGTCGTATAGATCGGCGTAGGTGTCAGGCAGGCGTTTCTTGACGAGGTCGCCCTTGCCCAGTTCGTTGGACATCTCGGTCCACTTCTTCTCAACCTCGGCGAAGGTCTTGGCATCTTTGGCGCGCCGTTGGGGGTCGATTGCCTCCATGCGCGTGACCAACGCGTTCGATTCCTTCACTGCCAGTTCATAGAGATACGGATCACCTGAGTCGACCAGTGCCTGCACATCGTCGGCCTGGGCCTTGAGTTGTTGGATGTATGGTTTAAACCCGCGGTCTTTGCTCTCAAATCCATCGAGCGCCTTTTTAGTCTGTTTAAGTTGCTCGCCGGCTTTGCGCTGCTTTTCCTCCTGCTTTTGCTTGGCTGCGGATAATTTGGCCGTTAAGTCGTCCTCCAGTTTCCGTACCCGGCCCCATCCGGGATCAAGTTGTTCGCTGGAAATCTTATCCGCTTCGGCCTGCTCCGCCGAAGCGTCCACCTTGAATTTCTTCAAGTCAGCCAGGAGGGTTTGGATCCGCTGAGGCCGCTCTAAGTCGGCTTGCTTTTTCTCGGAGGCCTTGGCGTCTTCAACCACTTTTTCCAATTCGTCGGGTTTCTTTAACAAGGCCTTGACCTCATTTTGGATCGCGCGCAATTCGTCTATGGCCATCTTCTTTTGCTTATCGAGCAACCGGACTGTCTCGCCGGTCGGCATGCCAGCAAAGCCAATCCAGGCGTTGTAACATTTGCCTAAACGTGCATGATAGTCGGTGTTCCTCGGGTTCTTCACTCCTTCCAGTTTCTCCGCCAGTTTTGCAAGCGAGGCATCCACTTCTGCGTAGACTTTGTCGACTTCGTCCTTGGCCTTTTTGCAGTCGTCCTCGAATCTTTTTACGTCCTTCGTGTCTTTGGGCATCCCGCTCTCTTTGGCCCTGGCATCCAAATCAGCCGCACGCTTTTCCAGATTGGTTAATTGTTCGCTTGCGGAGGCGTAATCGTGAGACTCAGCGACTTGCGCTTCGAGCCCGGCGGCGGCTTCGAGCAGGCTCTGGGCGCTCGCCGTTAATGGGGTCCAGCGCTTCCATTGCGCGCACTTCGCTTTGATCTCCTCGAGCTTCTTTGCCTTAGCGGCCCAGTCCTTTCCGCCAGCCTCGTAAAGTTTGCTTACCGATTTGCAGATGGCTTCGCACTCCTCAACCAGTTCCGCCGCGCGTTGATACTCGCGCTCGTCGTCGCCCATCAAAGCCTCGGCCTGCTTCTTCTTGTCTTGCACAACGGCCAGGTGCGCCTCGGGAACGCCATCCTTGTCCAACTTCTCCAAAGTCTTGGCGACTGCCTTAAGGTCCCCTTGCACTGTGACGCGCAGCTTTGTTTGCGCTTGAACTTCGCCATCAACCATCGCGGTGATGTTGCGAATCTCCTTCAGCG
>Ga0207103_10405_pt1 | contig 10035 bp, 7 predicted proteins | sample Alteio_BWMinHeat_81_FD_153546 | JGI IMG/M metagenome (GOLD analysis project Ga0207103, IMG submission 153546) | Enriched cells from forest soil in Barre Woods Harvard Forest LTER site, Petersham, Massachusetts, United States -... | ecosystem: Environmental > Terrestrial > Soil > Temperate forest >...
ATCAGTTGATTGTACAGATTTGGCGTTCCCCTTCCCTGCTGGAATTCTTGGCAAATGATCGAGAATTCTTACACCGTCTTCGTCGGTTATCAGGAGATAAAACGCGCTCCCATCTGGAGGATTGGAATGCAGTTCAGATGTATATACATCTAGAAGGTACGGTTCGGAGAGGCCCTCGGCCAGGAGAGCTGACTGAAACTTCTTGAACCTGGGGGGCTATGGCGTACGTCTCCTCGTTCTTATGCAGCTCGATCAGCAGATTATTGACATCAGCATAAGGAATCATGTCCTTCACTTCGCAACGTTTGATTTCCGCTTTTGTGTTATCCCACAAAACTCTGCACCGGCCTTGCATCGATAGTTCTTGGTAGGGCCGCACCGAGAGTTCTGAAAGCCGGCTCCCTATTTCGTCAGCGACCTCGCGGTTCGGAATTTGAAGGTTTTGCACGAGCACAACCCGCTTCAGGCTTAGCCGGCTCTTGGTCTTGAGCCAGTGCTTGATCCGGTCCCGGTAGTCGTCCATGAACTCCATTCTGACGCCGTTGATGAGGTCATCGGCACTCTGGTCGGTATACTCTCTCCAGTTGTAGTACTCGCGAGGGAGTAGGTTGGTTGAGGCAAAAAGTTCGACCTTGAGATCCCAGCGCTCAGCGCACTCGAGGAATGTGCCAACTACCGCATCAATCAGCTTGATATAAAGTGCAAGGTTCGTGGCAACTGTCCTTGCTCCTATGTCCAATGCCTCTTCCTGGAGATAGGTCTCAATCGCAGTGCTCCAGCATCGAAGCCCTAAGTTCTCTCCGTTTACGAAGGCGTACGAGTTGTCGGCTTCGTCTTGTATCAGACCTGCCCATGCTCTCGTTATAGAGTTCAAGCCCCCAAACAAGTCCTCATATAGATAGGAGTTCCTATCGAGCACGTTTCTTACACGATCGGCGCTGAATATCCGAAGCATGTCTCCCTTCGATTCGATTGCGTGTGCAACGTTCTGAATCTGACCTTGGGTCTTTACTAATTCAGACTGCATTTGAATTTGAATCCTGCTTAGTTCAGCGCTCAGTTCTTCAATGTTCTGCTGTGTTTCGCTAAATTGGTCCGACAGGTTTCTGGCCCTCGATCCCTCTTCCTCAAGAACGCCCTCAAGTCGATCAAAGGAGAACGCCACTTTGATCATCACAAACGTAACTATCGCTGCGACGACTGAATCCAACCCCCAAAAGGCGGTTGCCCAGTAGTCTATTTCGTGCATCGGTGCTATGAATATGGAGTGATGGATAGCTTTCACGACCTCAAAAGCCAATACGAACGCGACGCCCACGAGGCTGAGCAGCGTGATCCTCTCCTTCGATAGAACTTTGTGAGGCTCTGGTCCAATCGATCCACCCTTTAGAGCCATCTGCGTAGTGAGTGTTGCTCTCTTCATTGCCTTCGCCCCCACCTTTTTAACCCGTTATTCCACTCGACGAAACGAATTGCTCGTAACCAGATGGCGTGAAGGTTCTGCAGCTCGATCCCCTTACCCTTTGGAGAAGTTCGTCCTGCTCTGCGGAATACTTCCCGATCTTGGGCTTGCCCCTCAGTATCGCGACATCCCACATCTCGAGCGGGTGGCTCTGCCATGCTTTGATCACGAGTTCGTCATCGAAGATCGCGTAGTCGGGCACGTCAACGAGGTCGCTCGTAAGCTCCACTGCATGCAATGTCGCTCCAGTTCGCACAGTGTCGACCACGATCCCACTCTCATATGAAAGCTTGTCAAGGTCTCTTTGGGGCAGTAGAGCGACCCTGGTCTTGTGTCTTGCAGAGCTTTCTTTGAGTTGATCAAAATAGAACCAATACGTCTTCCGTATCCAAGACCACTTAGCCAACTCAAGCCGATAAGTGGCGAACCAGCTATCATGCGTATAATTTCCCGCAGCCGCGGTCAAGAGATAAAGATAGTCCTCAAAAGAAAGGTCCATGTTCTCTTCAATGTGTCTTCCTCTGGCCAGCATGAGGTTCAGGGTCAGAACCGCTCGGCCGACGTCATCTACCTCCTTGTGGCCGCTAACGAGGTTCCTTATCCCGCCTCTGAAAGGACTCATGCCTTGATGGGAGAAAAGCAGTAACTCGACGGTTCCGATTCCTAAGAACCTTTCGAATATCAGCAGTAGCACCAAGCCCAGCGCCCCGGCAGTGACGAGCTTTAGTATCTCAAGGAGACCGGATGTCTGAAATCCGCCAAACAGGGCGAGGGCCAGCCACAGGGCCTCGTAGAGCGGTGGTAGGGTAACCAGAATCGCCCTTATGTACAACTCTCGACGCTCGCACTGCTTCTTTCTTTCTTCGATCTCGCCAGCAGACATTCAGAAAGGGCCCCTTATTCTGCCTATTTCACAACCAAGACCACCGATTTCCCATTCGAAATCTTCTTAATCGCCATTGGTTTGATTACATCTCCATTAGCGTCAAACGTGATCGTTCCCGAGGCGCCCAGATAGCCTTGGATCTTGCGTAATCCATCCTTAAGCGCACCGGAAGAAATGGTTGGGGATTCCCCCAGGACTTGAGCTGTCAGTTTGATAACATCGTAACTCTCGGCAGCAAATGTTTCAGGATCGCGACCATACCGCTTCTTGTACGCTTTGGCGAACGCATCTGGAACTGGTCCCTCCGCCTTCGCAGGCAAAACATAAGTGGCTCCTTCCGCAGCACTGCCGGCTTTCTGTATGACGGCTGGGTCATCTAGGGCCTCTGTCTGAAAGAACATTGGCAATCCAACAGCTAGCTCCTGGGCTTGCCGCATTACGATCGGAGTGTCGTCCGGATAGGAGACCACAACAAGAGCGCTAGGCCTGGTTTGTTTGATCTTGGTAAGCTGCGATCTGATATCCCGGGTATCTTGGGGATACGCTTCGGTGGAGATCACCTTGCCACCAAGGCGGCTAAAATTCTCGGTAAAAGTATCCTTGTTCCCCACCCCACCTTCATTGTTTATATAGAGAATGGAGACGTCCTTGATTCCCTGCGAGTACATGTATTCGGCAAAGACCTTCCCCCGCAACGCGTCAGTTGGTATGACTCTGAAAACATAGTCTCCGGCATGTGTGAGCAATGGCGTTGTCGATGCGGGGCTGATGAGGACGGTCTTGTTCTCTTCAGCTATTGGCGCGATTGCAAGACTTACCGATGAGCACACGGCTCCGTCAACAACGATTGGTTTGGTAGTGGCGAGCAGCTTTTGCATGGCAGACACACCAGTTGTCGGATCACACTTATCGTCTTCTATGTCTAGTGCGATCTTCTGACCTTTAATGCCGCCGTTCGAATTGACTTCATCTACAGCAAGTTGCGCACCATCTCTCGCGGGCCCCCCCCACTGCGCTGCGCTACCCGTGAGTGGAAGAATCGCTCCAATCCGAACGGTGTCCCCGCCCTTGTTGTCGCATCCGTATAGATGGAGAAGAGCAACTGCCGTGAGAAGTGTGACAATAAGTAGCCGATGAGAAGCCATTCCGAGTCTCCTCCCATATACTTTTTTCCAACGCCCATTTGTCAACCTATTGAGGACTAATACTTTAACCTAACGGCCGACAGAAGCTTCAAGACCATGTTCATCAGCAGAATGCCAACACTCCTGAGACAAAGGCCCGAAGCTAATTTTCGCCCGAGGAATTTTCTTGGTGCTATTCCCCTGTTACTAATGACGAGAAATGACGTTGCATTTCTACCTCTTCTCAAAAAAAATGTCAATTTCTTTTCTTGGTCCCTTGGAATCCCGCTACTCCACTAAGCCGCGCTCACCTTAGCATGTCCGCTCCTTGTCAGTTTGCCATTCCAAATACCTGAAACAGAATCACTTGCGCGAGGCACGCCCTTCTTATGGAGGCCTTGCAGATCCCTGTAGTTCTCGGTCCCCCTCGGGGAGTCCGGGTGCGCCGGCCCTCCGAAGGAGTTTTATTTGTCCCTTGCCAAGTTGGCCCACCTTGGTGGCGGCCCGGCATCACATCTTAGCGCTGGTCCTTACGCGATAACCCCTCTCCGGGTTGAATCGTAACATGTCATTTGCGTCCCTGAGGAAACGGTTCGCAAGACCTAATGCGCGCAGGCTGCTTAGGTGGCGTAGGTGGCGTAGGTGGGCAATCCCCTCTGGTCTGGATGGAGAGGGGTGTGCTAGAATATGAGTACTTAGGCCTTTAGTCTGTGCTTGATGGGCGATTTTGGGGCAGCCCTGAAGGCTGGAAGATGTGCTCTGGCACCAAGCGTGATGTAGGATGAGTGGAAGATAGTGCGCCGTGGGATTTCGGGAACGATCTTTAATAGCTGGCATTTGACCATCGAAGATTTCCGATTTCATCATGGGCCATCTGGCTTACCTTTCGCCGTGTGAAGTCTGACGGGCACAAACTCAGCGGCGCGCAAAGTTCAATTACGGCTTGCCACCCTTAGCTGGTCGGTTGGTCAAGGCGGTTGGCGAATTCGAAGGGAACGACAATGGAGTCAAAGAAGCCCGCAAAAAGCAATCTTTGGGGTATTGCCAGCATACATAAAGTTATTGCAGCTCAGGCCCAGGCGCTTGCTGAACTCGCAGAAGATGTGCCGAACTACCTCCACACTGGCCACATCACTAGTGTCCTCGCGTGCGATACTGTTATCTTCGAGGACTATAGTCAACCTACCAAGTGCTTCGCATGGCTGACAGCGGCGTTGAAGTCTTGGCTTGGAGCTAACGAAGGGTTTAACCGACTCGTGGGTACGGGCACGGTTTTCAGATACGTGATCCTTCCCTTCCCATCCGCTCTGGGTAGAAGCTGGGCTAAGCGGCGCCTGCTAATTGAGATCATTCTGTTGCACATCCACTTGCAGTTGTGGCATGGCGTGATCTGTGGAGTCGTCTTCCTTGATCCGAGGAAAGTCAGTATCGATGGCGTACGTTCACAGCTCAGTTTTCTTGCAATCCCCGATGCCGGGATATTATACAACCTTCCGGGTTTCCACGATTCTGATAACATCAGAGCCTCGGTGCAAACTGGCTCATCGGCTGACCAACTGATGCGAGGATTGGAACGATGGATAACCGTTGGTGGGCGACGTCCGATTTGGCTGTACTACGACGAAACTAACTTCAGCAAGTCTCGATTGAGGGGGTGGCGATGGGAATCCCTTCGAGATTTCTTTGGTTCTTTGTACGGTCCGCTGCCTGTTTGCATAGGGTGTCACCAACAAATCAGGTCATTTTCCCTAGACCACATCGCGCCGGTGTCAAAGGGTCACTTTCAAACCCTGTTGAACTTTCGACCTCTTTGCCGCCGATGCAACAGCTCTAAAAGAGACCTGAATGCAGAAGATCCTTTCGCAATTAGGATGCTGCTCCCGGAGGAGCTTCGGACCCGCGATCTTGATGACCTGATTCGTCTAAGCCCGCCGTGGCTGGGCCGGACCAAAATGCCTATTACTTCCTCGGAAGTCACATCCAAAGGCATGCCCAGATGGGATCGCCGATAAGGTTTCGAGCGCGATCAATCGTCCATGCCATTTGGTGCCTATAGAGGGCGCGAACCACAGTGGTTAGATATCACGCCAATGCTTTGGACTCATTTAGGGGTAGCAGCCAAGTTGACGGCAGGGAATCGACCGGAAGACTTGGACAAAACCACCTTCCAAATCGCTTCCCCAGTCTGCTCCAAATCCCTTACGTTGGAGAACACTATTCTGTCGCCGTTCGTGGGCGATACAGTGATGCTCGATAACCCGAACAGGCTTTGAGCGACGTTCTGGGTACAGGTCACATCGCGACCGTAGCCCAGTGGAATCTGGCGGCGCTTCTTGTAAATGATTCCGTACTCTTCTTCGATATGGTCGCTCGTCACGCGGTACTCAGCCCTTGAAAGCCCCTCATACAGTACGGCGACGCAGAGAATGCCAACCAAGCCGATGCCACCTAGAAAGGCTGAGGCTCCCAACTGGATGTCGTGGTCTATCGGCAGGCGCAACGAGTACAGGATAACTCCCACCCCGACAACTAGGACGGGTGGAATAACACTGGCCTTCACGATTCTCATGTCTGGGCGGGCAGTTAAAATAAACTTGTGGGCCCCCGATTTGTCGGCTGGAAGCCTACCCGAGTTGATGCTTGTTGATGCCATACTCTCCGAATATAACGCCAGGCTCATGGCTCGTGCAAGTTAGTAGCGCAATGTCAGGCCCTGTTCAATTTGACGGGCGGCATCGCGGCTCATCTGATGGATTATTGTCGCCGCCATGTTCAGCCTCGCCGCCTGCAAGCCTGCATCACGGACCTGGCCGGCCGCGGCAATCGAGCCTTCCATCACTGCTCTGTTCGCGCGCATCTCGATTGCTGCTCCACGGTTGATCCCGCCCATCGTTATCGACGTGCCGCGAGACGCTCCGCCTGCCGCCTGATCTGCTCCCGCTCGCACCGCCGCGATCTGATCCTGGGCGTAGCGCTGATGGATTTCCGTCATCTGCCTGACATACATGTCCTGATTTCCAGTGAACCCGGATGCGGCTCGATCCTGGTTTTCAATCATCTTCTCGGTGGACGTAGTCACGGCACCCTTTTGACCGGTCGCCCGATCTTGGATTGACTTGTATTGTTCGTAAAGGCCTACGCCGCCGCCAACTATTTCCACGCCGGCAGCGCCGAGTTTTCCAACCGTCTCCGTCTTGCCCCCTTCACCCTTTGTGACTCCGCGTATTGTGTCACCAGCGTATGTCGAGCCCATGATAAGCTTGTCCCCGAGCCACTTCTTGGTGTCTGCCGATCGGTTTGCCTCAAACAGATCGAACTCTCTTTGTCGCGAGGCGTCCAGGTCCGCCACGCCTTTATCACGTCGAACTCCGATGTCGCCCTTTGCCAAAGCCGCGTTGGCACCAGCCGAGCTAACTCCAAACAGGGCGCCGGCTTGAGCCTGCTGAATCGCTTGTGTCCGGGCGCCGTATATCTGGCCAATCGTAGCCGTCAATGCACCGCGGGCCCCCGCGAGCGCCGCAAGCTTTCGTGCCTGCACTCCCAAGTTCGCCGCGTCAAAGCCAGCGCCAGCGCGCGTCACTTCACCACCATAGACTCCGTGAATCTGAGTTTCCTGAGCCTGTCTTTCCAATCCGGCCGCGTGCTTCACACCTGCCAACTCGACTGCCATTCCGGTCAACGCGGCCATCCAGCCGCTCGTCACTCCCGAGACGCCCTCAAAAACCTGGCCGGATGCCACCCTATAGCTCAGGTATGGAGACGCGAACAGCGCCAGCGCACTGACAAGCATTATCGCCGCCCCTATCAGCGCCGGGTAGACTGCTCTGGACGGGTCTCCTTCGATCGTCAGGGTCTCCGGATTCAACTTGAAGATCGGGTTGTTGAAGTCGATAGCGGTGAGAGGAACATTCGCGGCCGCATACGCGAATACTCCGACAATCGCTCCCACGGCCGGCGCTATGAGAGTGAATGCCGCCGCACCCTTCACGTATGGATACGTAATATGGTGCGCCAGTTTCTGATCTATGGCTATCGCAATAATGAATGGCGAGGTCAGACGCAGAGCGATCATTATGAACTGGCCGAGCAGTAGCAGGAACAAGTCCGCAAACTCCATCAGGCCTCGTGCGACTGTCACCACTGTGAATACCTGAGGCATGTTCCAGGAGGAGGGGTTCAGTGCCTTATCGATCGACTTGACCGGTGATTCATTGTCCGTCAGCACGCCAATGGGCCCCTGATCGCCCTGGACCGTGAAACCAGCTTGTAAGAACTTCTCGTAGTTCTCCTCGAACTTCTGCCCCTGTGCATCATACGCGGCCTTGATTGGAGTATCCCAAACTACAGCCTGGCCCATCTTCTGCATCGCGTTTAGTATCGTTGGTCCTGTCCCGAACAGGATCATGCAGACCACAAGACGCCCGACCCAATAGTAGAGATCTTTGGACCCGCCGTCGTTTTCACGGAGCACTCGGGCGAAGCTTAGCATCATGACGATGGCGGCGAGCCACATCGACAGCTCTTCAAATTGTGCCATCAAAGGACTCTCGACCTGATCCCTGATGAGCGGCACGAGCTCGGCCGCTTTCTTAACCAACTGAGCCATCTCGCTTGCGAAATCGCCGCTCCCGCTTGGAGGTGGCGACTGTGCCCGTGCCGTGGTAGTGCAAAGGCCGATGATAAATGCCGCTAGCAGCAGCTCCACTGCCGCCAATAAGTGGCCACCTTGTTTGATTCCTGGGTACTTCATCACTAAACCTCCCCAAGGCGCTCTGGTACTTCGCTCGGCCCGCTAGTCGTCGTTGTCTCGAAGTTTGTCCCAGACTTGCTGCTTGGCTTCCCCAAGCCTCTTCCAACCGTCCATGAGGGTGGTCACCTGCGAGCCGAACCGCAGTCGCGCCTCCTCTCGCTCCGCTATGGCCTCCGTCCGCTTGGTTATCTCCTGCCGGAGCCGCGCCATCTCAGCATTGGTCTGTTCCATCTGCTGGTTGGCCTGAAAGATCTGGACGGAAAGCGCCGCTATCTCACGATCTTTTTGGGTACACTCCTCGCAATTCTTTAGAGATTCCAACTCGTCCTGCATCTGCTTTATGTGGCCTTCGGCTTCTGCTCGATTGTTGCTGAGGCGCTTGATGTCATAGCTGGCTCTGCCAATCGTGTTGTCCATCTTCTCCAGACGCTCCATATTGGCCAGCGCATCCTGACTCGTTCGCCCGATGCCGTTGCGCAAGTAATCCTCTAAGTCGCGGCGATCCGCTGCCGGTTCGAATATTCCGTTCCTCAACCGTTCGTCGATCTCCTTAAAGGCCGTCGCCTGGCCAACTACCAGCCCTTCTACCAGCCTCTTTATCCTGAATGATGTCCGTATTGTCTGTCCTATGCTGCTTATTGTCGTCAGCATCTGGCGGTCGAAGCCGAGGTGCTGCTCGGCCGTTTTCAACACGCCTGTCAATGTCGTCAACTGACGCACCGCGTTCTCGTACATCCTCAGGTAGTGATCAATGGTCTGCACCCACCGAGCTGCCTCTTCTACCTTCTTCTCCACTTGCAGCGCGTAATTAGTCGGGTCGAAAACCACGCCTCCGAATATCTGCGCCCTGGCTGGCACTGGCATCGTCGTTAGCACGACGGCCGCCAAAACGACCAATATGCGCGCCTGCCGTCCAATCCTTCTCGTAATTCTCATCGCCATTACCTCCATTCCCTGAATTAAGAGACCTGGCCGGCCTCCTGTCCCGAAAGCGGTGATTCATCTATCGCCACAAGCTTTTCCGCCGTTAGCCCGCGCGGATACTGCTCCGCGAGCCACGCAATGCACTCTGCCAATGTCCATTCCGGCCTCAATCTTGCGACTCGTGCCCGCGCGTTGCGCTCATCCGGGTTGCTCGTGAACGTCCAGAGTTCCATCGGCGATAGATCTACCTGGACCATCTCCGTGATCTTGTCGTCGCCGGCCCCCAACACCAAGAGAAACTGAGCATGCGATCCTGGCAGGTTCCGTATTCCATTCACCGCAGAGACCGCCCCCGGAGTCAGGCCCGCATCCTGAACAAGCTTCTCGTAGTCGCCGATTTGCTTACCAATCAGTTTCACTCCGGCGGTCTTCGTAAGATCATGGACATCCTGAAAGTCCTGATAGCCCTGGCTTGCCAACATATTGACGACATTCTCCTTCCGTCCCATTCGCGCGCCCTTCTTGATCACCTTAAGGATTGCGGGGTACCGGTCGACGATCTTGTGCACCTCATCAAAGGCCAGCAGCGCCGGCGAGCGCGTGCCGTCTTCATTCAGACGCCCGATGGAACGCATTACCTTGGCCGCCACTCTATAGGCCAAAGACTCCTGCACTCTGGGTGGAAACATCTCCAGGCTATCCAACTCGTAAACATCGAACGCGGAGTCCACGGCGAAATCCTCGTGCGTCGGCGCATCCAGCCAGGGATGATCTCTGAATCGCTCAAGTGCAAGGCTCAGCGACTCGGCTCGCTCCTGTGCCGCACGGTGCTTGAATGGATAGCTGGTCAACATCTCCAATAGATGGACGTGCGTTGGCTCGTGCTTTG
>Ga0207103_10406_pt1 | contig 10032 bp, 10 predicted proteins | sample Alteio_BWMinHeat_81_FD_153546 | JGI IMG/M metagenome (GOLD analysis project Ga0207103, IMG submission 153546) | Enriched cells from forest soil in Barre Woods Harvard Forest LTER site, Petersham, Massachusetts, United States -... | ecosystem: Environmental > Terrestrial > Soil > Temperate forest >...
CGCCACTCAATTTTTTCGTGGCGAGGATCCGGTAGGTAAGAGGTTTGAGATGGTTGCGTCGTCAGGCGAGCGGAGTAGCTTTGAGATAGCTGGTTTCGTGAAGAATGCTCGCTCGCGGGACAATTTGCGGCGACCGATCCGGCCGACGGCCTACGTTCCTTTCAGAGCAGTGGATCAAGCGGGCTCGCCGCAATTGCGCTCGCGGGGAACTTTTGTCGTGCGCACACACAATGCCAATCCTCTTTCTCTGGCGTCGCTGCTGCGGCAGGAAGTGGCGCGCGCGCGGCCGGAGTTCTACGTCAACAACATTCGAACACAGGCCGAGATCAACCTGGCGCGTACGTTTCGCGAGCGGTTGCTGGCTCTTTTGGGATTGTTTTTCGCGGGCGTGGCACTCGTGCTCGGTGGTGTGGGCCTGTACGGCGTGTTGCATTACTCAGTTTTGCAGCGGAAGCGGGAGATTGGGATTCGCATGGCGGTGGGAGCGCAGGAAGGTGCAATCGTGCGATTGGTGACCACGGACGTTTTCTTGGTGGTCGTAATTGGAGCTGTCGCGGGATTGACGTTGGGAATCGTGTCCGGGCGATTCATAGAGTCGCTGTTCTATCAGGTGAAGGCGACAGATTGGACGATGATGGCATTTCCTTGGGCGATGATGCTGGCGACAGCGTTGGCTGCGGCGGTTGTGCCGGTAATGCGGGCGGTGCGAGTCGACCCTGTGGAGATGCTGCGGGCGGAGTGACGGCGTGGAATCGAACGGCGCAAGTTTTGCGGGAGGCTTTATATGTCTTTGTGGTCGCGGATAGCGAATATTTTTCGAGGCGAGCGCTTGAATCGGGAGATTGATGAGGAACTAGAAGCCCACATCGAAGAAGCGATCGCGAACGGGCGTGATCCTGTCGAGGCACGAAGGGCGTTCGGCTCGACGCTGCGGCATCGAGAGGGAAGTCGCGACGTCAAGGTGGTTGCGTGGCTTGAGTCGCTGCGCTCGGACGCGATCTTTGGCTGGCGTCAGCTCAACAAAACCAAGGTCACCTCTCTCGCGGCGATATTGTCGCTGGCTTTGTCAATTGGAGCTTGCACGTCGGCGTTTCGTTTGATTGACGCGCTGTTGCTGCGGCCACTGCCTGTGGCGAGCCCCGAGCGGCTTTACGATTTGTCCCGTCAGGGTATTGGTCCTGATGGCAAGCCACAGGACTTCGATGGCTGGGCTTATCCGGATTTTCAGCTGATGCGTGCGGCCGTGAGGGAGCAAGCCGAGTTGTTTGCGGTTTCCTACGCCGAGCCAGTGGATCTGACTTACAAATCGGAGGAGGAGATTGAAAGAGCGTATCTGCAATACGTCTCCGGCTGGATGTTTCCGACGCTCGGATTGCGGCCGGCTCTGGGGCGCGTGTTTACAGAAAACGACGATGTGAAGCCCGGCGGGCATCCCTATGCGGTGATCTCTCACGACTATTGGACCCATCGCTTTGGGCAGGATCCCAAGGTGATCGGTCGAACGTTTCGCATGGGCAACGAGCTTTACGAGATCGTTGGCGTCGCGGAAGACCCTTTTACCGGGACTTCGCCCGGCACGATGATCGATATTTTTGTACCGACGATGATGCACGCCGGGGTAGTGCGCAAAGACTGGACGTGGCACAGAACTTTGGCAATGGTGAGGCCGGGCGTGGCGTTCGAAGTGATGCGGCAAAAACTGGAGGCAACTTCACGAGCATTCGAAGCGGAGCGAGCGAAGGGTTTCCTGGGAATGCCGAAAAAAGAAATCGATGAGTTCTTGAATCAAAAGCTAATACTCGAACCGGCCGCTACGGGAGTATCCGAACTGCAATCCGAAACGCGACGCCCGCTTGCAGTGCTGGGAGTGTTGGTGGGATTGGTGCTGCTGATCGCTTGCGCGAACGTTGCGAATCTGATGACGGCGCAGGCTTCGGCGCGGGCACGCGAGATGGCAGTGCGCGTGTCGATCGGCGGGGGGCGATGGCGTTTGGTGCAGTTGGTGCTGGTGCAGAGCGCCTGGCTGGCCTTGCTTGCGGCTGCAGTCGGCTCGCTGTTCGCATGGTGGTCGGGCCCGTTTGTCGTGAGCATGATCAATCCGCCGGACGATCCAGCGCGGCTAGTGCTTCCCGCGGATTGGCGAGTGTTGGGTTTCGGTTTGGCGGTGGCGCTAGGGGTGACTTTGCTTTTTGGGTTGGCGCCCGCGTTGCGCGCTTCGGCGGTCAATCCGGTCAGCGCGTTGAAGGGCGGAGAAGATCCTCATTCAAAGCGGCACCTGATGCATGCGTTGATCGCCGTACAGGTGGCGTTTTGCTTTCTGGTGCTTTTCGTCGCGGGACTCTTTGTAACCACGTTTCAGCGCTTGTCGCATCAACCGACGGGTTTTTCGGCCGACCGGCTTCTCGTTGTTGATACCGTCGCGAAGAGTCCTCAGCCGGTGGAATTTTGGGAGCAGGCTGCGGAGCATTTGAGAAACGTGCAAGGAGTGGAGACGGTCGCTCTGACGGATTCACCGCTTCTCGGTGGCGGGAGTTGGAATAACTTTATTTCGGTAAACGGCGGGCCGCCAAACGGCGTCCTGTCGTACATGCGCGCTGTTTCGCCGGGCTGGCTGAAAGCGATGAAGATTCAGTTGATCGATGGCAGAGACTTCCGGCCGGGCGATACGCATCCCGGAGCAGCGCTCGTCAACGCAACTTTTGCGAAGACTTACTTCGATGGTGTGGATCCAGTGGGAAAGACGTTCGACCTCAACATGGACGAAGGCTTACGACTAAAATATGAGATCGTTGGCATGGTTGGTGACGTCCGTTACAAGAGCTTGCGCGAGCCGATCTTGCCGCAATTCTATGTTCCGTTTCGTTCCATCGACAAAGAAGGACAGCTGGGCAAGAAAGGCGCGGGGATTTTACTGGTGCGCACGTCCAGCTTGAACCCGCGCGCGCTTGCGGCGATGCTGCGCCAGGAAATACCGCGAGCGCGGCCGGAATTTCGCGTCAGCCGTATACGCACGCAGCTCGAAATCAATCGGTCGCACACAGTGCGCGAGCGGTTACTGGCGACGTTGGCGCTGTTCTTCGCGATTGTAGCGCTACTGCTGGCAGGCGTCGGTCTGTATGGAGTGCTGCATTATTCCGTGCAGCGGCGGCGGCGAGAAATTGGAATTCGCATGGCGGTGGGAGCGCAAGCGGGTGGTGTGGCGCGATTGGTGACGATGGACGTGTTTCGGATGGTGCTGCTGGGAGCTGTTGCGGGCGTGGGCCTGGGCATGTTGTCGGTGCGCTATGTGGAGTCGCTGTTCTACCAGGTGAGGGCCACGGATTTGCAGATGCTGGCGCTTCCGTCGGTGGCAATTTTGTGGGGCGCGCTGTTGGCCGCCTTGCGGCCGGTGATCCAGGCGGTGCGAATCGATCCTGCCTCGATGTTGCGGGCCGAGTAGCGGTGCGGTGCTGGGCCGGTGGGCGTAAAAACTTGACCCTATACTTGGGTATAGAGTTCAGAATAATGGCATGCGAATCGGGGAGTTATCCACGAAGGCGGGCGTAAACGTCCAGACGATCAGGTTCTACGAACGGGAGAAGCTGCTGCGAAAACCTGGAAGGACGGCGTCGGGATATCGCACATTCCAAGAGGCCGACCTCGAGAGAGTTCGGTTTATCAAGGACTCACAACAGTTGGGTTTCACGCTCAAGGAGATCAAGGATCTCCTGGAGATTCACGAATCGGCGAAATCGATTGTGGGGAGCCCGCAGACGAAGTCGGAAGAGTGGGAAAAGGCGTTTCGAATCGCGCGCGAACGCCTCGAGCTCATCAACCAGAAAATCGCGTTTCTCAAAGTTTTGAAAAGGCCGCTTGCGGCGGTGCTTGAACAGCTGCGGGCGGAGCAAGCAATGGTATGCCCTGCTTCTTTGATGGCGCGCCCGGAAGCGGGACGGACTGGGAAACACGCCCGCAGCGACAGCGGCGCGGATTCTCGCCCTGGTAAAAAATCTGCTTGACTCTATACCTCGGTACAGACTTCACACTCTCTAACGAACATGGCTGCGACCGAGAATAAAAAGCTCGGTTCACCTCTCTGCTTAGTGATCAGCTCATGACAACAATTTGAACGATTGGAGAAAACCAAATGATTCGAAGAATTGCTTTGCTTTTTCTTACCGTTGCGTTTGTTGCGGTGGCTGCCAATCCGCCAGACTTTTCTGGGACCTGGGTTTTCAACGCCGGGAAGAGCAAGAACATCGGGATGATGGCCAGCGCCGAATACACTTCGACGATAACGCAGACTCCCAAAGTTCTGACGGTAGACGACGTGACGGTCTTCAGCGGACAAAAGCAAACGCACCAGACGCGCTACGACCTGACAGGCGCGATTGTTCCGAACGATTCGCCCATGGGGGAAAAGAGTCAGACGAACAGCCACTGGGCGGGGAATAAATTGGTAACAAGCTGGGAGTCCGAAAGCGCGGTCGCGGGAACGAAAGTTGTTCGAACGGAGACGCGCTATTTGTCGGATGACGGAAAAACCTTGTTTCTGGAATCGGGGCGCGCGGGCAAAGAACCGATGGTTATCGTCTTCGACAGGAAGTGATGGGCGCGGGCAAAGCGATTCCGTTGGTGGGAGCAGTGCGCGGTCGCGGCACCAGCGCGAGGAAAAGTGTGCGGTTGGCGCTCAGCGTCATCACGAGCCTCGTGCTTGTCGGGGGGAGCGTGGCCGCGTACTGGGTCCGGAAACGAGCACGCGAGGGAAACAACCTTACCGCTGCATTCACAATTTCTCCGGAGATGCGCGTGCTTGATTCAACTGTCACAACCAGCGGAACGGTACGGTTGCGGACCGGCGCCCAGGTGCGCGTCGGCTCGCAGGTTTCGGGAATCGTGCGCAAGTTGAATGTGACCGTTGGCTCGCATATTCAGAAGGGTGACATCATCGCGGAAATTGACCCACGGCCGCTCGAGGCGCGCGTGGAACAGGCGCGCACGCAGGCGGCCATGGACGAGGTGGGCGTCGGGAAAGCGCAGAGGGACCTGCACCGCGGGCAACAATTGTTCGTGGAGGGAGTTTTGCCGGCGCAGCAGAAAGAGGATCTGGAATGGCAGCTGAAAAGCGCGCAGGCAAGGTTGGAGAAATCGAAGAGCGATTTGGCGGCTGCGGAAATTGATTTGTCCTACGCGGTGATTCGCGCGCCTATTTCTGGAACAGTCGCTTCGGTTTCGACACAGGAAGGGGAAACAGTAGCGGCGTCGTTCGCGGCGCCCACGTTTGTGACGATCATCGAGGACAACGCGTTGGAGTTGGTGGCGATGGTGGACGAGACGGATATCGCCAACGTGCGGCCAGGCGATATCGTGAAGTTTACCGTGGAAGCTTATCCATCACGGGAAATGCCGGCCACCGTGAAGAGGATCGATCCGGTGGCGACCATTATTTCGGGCGTGGTGAATTATCCGGTGATGGCATCGATACAGAAAGATGGGTGGCTGCTCAAGCCCGATATGACGGCGAATATCACGATCAAGACGGCGGAGAGGAAAGTATTGGTCGTGCCGAACGGAGCAATTCAACGCGACGGTGAGGAACGACACGTTTTTCTAATCCGGGATGGAAAGCAGGAGAAAAGGGCCGTGACGATCGGGACGCGGGAAGCGGGATTTACGGAGATTAAGAAGGGTTTGAGCGCGACCGACCAGGTGGTCGTCGATCGCCCGGGAAATCCAGAGAAAAAGGGTGAGAAACCATGATTGAGGTGGCACATCTGGGGAAAACCTACCAGCGAGGAGACGGAACGCAAGTTGCGGCGCTGAAAGATATTTCTCTTCTTATCGACCAAGGGGAGTTTGTGACCATTCGCGGCCCTTCGGGATCTGGAAAGTCTTCGATGTTGAATATTGTCGGGTGCCTCGACAAGCCGACGTCGGGAACCTACCGATTGAATGGCGAAGGATTGTCCGGGTATTCCGACAAGCAGCTTTCGCACGTTCGTGCGTGGAAAATTGGCTTCGTATTTCAGTCGTTCAACCTGATGCCGCGGACGACGGCGCTGGAGAACGTAGAGATTCCGATGATTTATGGGCCGGGGCGCGTCGATCGGAAGAAAGCCGTGGAGGCGCTCGAGCGTGTGGGGCTTGGCGAGCGCGCGCATCACTATGGGACAGAACTTTCTGGCGGCGAACAGCAGCGCGTAGCGATTGCGCGGGCGCTGATCAACGACCCTCCGCTCATTCTTGCCGATGAGCCTACGGGGAATCTGGATTCGGCGGCGGGAGCAGAAGTGATGAGCATACTGCGTCAACTGCATCAGGAAGGACGGACGGTGGTGCTCGTGACACACGACGATGCGGTGGCAGCGTACGCGGAGCGCGAGATCCTGTTCAAGGACGGCGTGATTCGGTCGGACCGAAAGATCGCCGCGCTCGCGATCGAGTGAATTCGGTGGCGCACTGGAGAAGGGTTATGCGAATCACATCGGGAATCGGAATTGCGTGGCGCAGCATGTCGCGGAACCGGATGCGGACATTTTTTATGATGGCGGGAGTGATGATTGGGATTTGTTCTCTGACGATTCTGGATTCCGTGGGCGAGAACACCAAGCGCGAAACGATGAAGCGCTTCAAGAACATGATTGGCACCTTCGACACGGTCATCATTCGTCCCGGGGCGGGGAAGACGCGAGGCATGGTGTCGCTTACGAATGTTCCTCCCACACTGAAGTTTGCAGACGCGGCGGCCATTGCCGCAGAGTTGCCCGAAATAAAACAGGTTGCGCTGCTGCAAAACGCCTTCGATATCGATGTGAAATACAAAGACAAGAACGTGAGTCCGGCGATTTTTGGCGTGTCCGCGAACTGGCTTGACTTGCGCGGAGATCACCTCGTGCAGGGGAATTTCATCAGTGAGGAAGACATGCAATCGCTTGCGCGCGTGGCCATTCTCGGCTCCGACGTACTGCCCGTTTTGTTTCCGGAAGGCGACACAATGGAGAAGACGATTCGAATTGGCGATGTGCCGTTTCAAGTGAAAGGAGTGCTGGCGTCCCGAGGGGCCGGACCGGGCGGAGGAAGTCTCGACAATCTTATTCTGATTCCGGTGACTACGGCGTCAAAGCGGTTGTTTAACCGAGATTTTCTCACAATGATGATCGCGCAGGTGCGAGAACCGGAGAAGAGCGATGCCGCCGTGGCGAAGATTGCGGCGCTCCTGCGCGAGCGTCACCACATCGCGCCGTCCGCACTCGACGATTTCACCCTTACAAGTCCGCAAGCGGCGATGGCCCAGGTGACGCAGATGGGTTCCACGCTTTCGACGATTCTAAAAGGGACTGCGGCGATCGCGATGCTCATCGGTGGAGCAGTGATCATGAGCTTGATGTTGATTAGCGTTTCCGAGAGAAGGAAGGAGATTGGCCTGCGACGATCCGTCGGTGCGAATCGGCAGGACATTTTGTTGCAATTCATTTTGGAGGCGTCGCTGGTTTCAAGTATCGGCGGGCTTATTGGGATTGTGTTGGGCCTGGGAGGGACAAATCTGGTCGCCCGAATGCAGCACTTGCCGCCCATCCTTGCTTTACCAGCATTCGAATGGACGGCGGGGCTTTCCGTCGGACTTGGTTTGGTTTTCGGCATCTATCCGGCCTGGAGAGCGACACAAGTGGATCCGGTGAAAGCTCTGCGTACCTGACGCTCGCTCGATCGGCGTGCCTGGACAAATTCATGTGCATTGGCAAGGCATTTCATATGATGGTGGGATCGTTACGATCGATATGGCGATTCCGTTTGCGCTCCGGCCTCATCCTGCTGAGCGGCCTGCTGGGAGTCGGCGGCGTCATATCGGCGATCAACTACGCTGAGGAAGGGCGGCTGAAAGTTCTCAATCGCATACAACAGTTGGGAACAAATGTGCTTGTCGTTACGCCGCATTTGAGCCGCAACGCGGGAGGACGCGCGAAGACGGGAACGATTGTCCCCACACTCGTTGCCTCAGATTATGCGGAGATTTTACGCGAGATTCCCGAAATCGAAAAATCATCCGCGACGGTAACCGCATCGTTTCTGGTCAAGGCCAGAGAGCTTTCGAAAAGCAATTGCCTTGTGATGGGAACCGAACCCGATTACGCACCTATACGCCACTGGCAAACCACCGAGGGCGAGTTCTACGGTATTCAAGAAATGAGGAGATCCGCGCGCGTCGCGGTTCTGGGTGCTACAGTGTGGCGTGATCTTTTTGGGAGTGAATCGCCAATTGGAAAACGGATGTTCATCAATCGAGTGCCGTTCGAAGTGATCGGCGTATTGGAAGAGCGCGGTCAGGGGCTTGACGCGACGAACGAAGACAATCAAGTCTACGTTCCATTGAGCACGGCGATGCGCCGCCTGGCGAATGTCGATTATTTCAGCGCGATCCTTTTCAAAGTGGCCAGGTGGGACAGGATGGACGAAACGACGGTAGCGATCCATCAGGTGCTCAGCAAAAGGCATCGTGCTTTGGGCAATTTGCCTGAAGACTTTCAGATTCAGAACCAAAAATCGCTAGTCGACACCGAAATCGCTTCCTCCAATCGCCTGACGTTCCTGGTACGGTGCGTGGGGTTGAGTGGCTTGGTGGTCTCCGGCCTTGGAATTCTTGCGATCTGCTGGATTGCGGTCGGGGAAAGAGTCGTCGAAATTGGAATACGCAGAGCGCTCGGTGCGACGAGATCGGACATCTTTTTTCAATTCTTGTTTGAAGCGGTAGTGATCAGCGTGCTGGCGTGTCTCGCCGGGGTGATGGCCGGATGGCGAAGCACGGAAAGCATCGCGCAGGGAGCAGAGCTTCCTTTTTTCTTTGATTGGACCAGCGCGGGACACGCAGCTGGATTTGCAATGAGCATGAATCTAGTCTTTGCGCTGATTCCATCCCGGAGAGCGGCGCTCCTGGATCCGATACGCGCTCTCAAGGTGGAGTAAGAAGCGGAATTGACCGAAGACCGATGGGTTTGATGGTGCCCGAGAGAGGACTCGAACCTCCACGACCTTGCGATCACTAGCTCCTGAAGCTAGCGCGTCTGCCAGTTCCGCCACTCGGGCACGAGTGCTGTGAGTGAAACCCCAGCCAAGGCGGGATTCCAGTTCCAACGAGGCTTTTTCATTGTGCCCGCGGCCTCCCGCTTTGTCAACGAAAGCGGCCTTAAACATAGAGCCTTAGACGTGGATGGGAAAGAAGCTCGATGCCCTTTGCTATTTCGCATTGCGCGGCGAACAATGGTGACATAAGGCCCATGGCTTTCGCCGATTCTCCGTGCCAGAAGGTGTCAGACTGCGGCCCATACAGCTGTTTATGCATTGGTTTATGCGAAGGCAAGTAGTTGAAATTTAAATGGTTAATGCTATACTCGGCCCCAGAACGCGATCCTTTACCTTCCTCGCTCACGCACAACAGGATCGCGCTCCGGTTCCATTGGGAGGTCACCATGGACAAACTTACCGGGCCCATCCTTTATGTTCTGATCGCATGGGGAGTCGTTACCGGTGTATTTATGATGTTGTTGATTCGGCGGAGCCTTCTTGCAAGCCATGAAGACGATCAAATCTTTCTCGACGCGGCACAGGAACACATGGCTCGGGAACAGCGGGAGTTGGTCGCGAAGATCCAGACACTCTCGCGGCCGCTTATGACCAGCGGAATCGCCTCAGGAGCATTGCTGCTGGTTCTTGCCGGCCTATGGCTTTACAACGGGTTGAAGAACTTTTAGCCCGTTGAAGAGATGCCCTTCGGGCGCCTGAATTTCTAGTGCGCCGCTGGACCGTTCGGCTGGGGTTGCGGTGCGCTTGTCGGTGTGCTGGGTTGAGGAGTTTGCGCCAGCGAAGTATGGTTATGCGCAATCACCCAGTGATCGCCTTTTTTTTCCAAGACCAGAGTAGTTTGGCCGCGGGCTGAAGATGGCTGTCCATCGACCGTCCCTGAAAACTCCCATTGATAGCACGCCCAACCAACATTGCCGTTCACTTTGATATAGGTATTGGACCTGTCCATGCGCACCTGTTGCATGCGCATGCGCT
>Ga0207103_10407_pt1 | contig 10016 bp, 7 predicted proteins | sample Alteio_BWMinHeat_81_FD_153546 | JGI IMG/M metagenome (GOLD analysis project Ga0207103, IMG submission 153546) | Enriched cells from forest soil in Barre Woods Harvard Forest LTER site, Petersham, Massachusetts, United States -... | ecosystem: Environmental > Terrestrial > Soil > Temperate forest >...
GACGAGCCCATGCCCATGGCGCGCATGGCCGTGACTTCGCTGTCGGCAGCCAGCCGGCTGAGTCCAATGAGGATTCCGACCAGAACTGCCATGGGAAGTGTGACTGTGAGGGCGGTTGGAATGGTGAACAGGAAGAGCTGCGCGACACTAGGAAGGGGGGCGCTGTTTCTGACCACTAACTCCAGGATGCGGGCCAGATCGCGCATAAAAATCACAAATGTGAAGATCAGGGCGCCGATCAGCGCGTGCGAGGTCACCTCGCGCAGGATATAGCGGGTCAGAATGCGCATGGCTACACAGCCGTATTTTTGAGTTTAACAGAATCTGGGAAGGGCGCTATCAGGGCTGGTTCGCACAAAAACTTGCCACCCGACAAACAAACCTGCAAAACTAAAAATCAATGTCAGTTATTCGCGTCGCTTTTCTTTGGCACATGCACCAGCCCTTTTACAAGGACCTGGCCACGGGTAAATACCGCCTGCCCTGGGTTCGCATGCATGCTCTGAAAGACTATTACGGCATGGTGAAGCTGCTCAGTGAGTTTCCTGAGGTTCACCAGACCTTCAACCTGGTTCCTTCGCTGATTACGCAAATTGAAGATTACGTCGACGGTAAGGCACAAGACCCATTTCTCGACGTGGCTTTGAAGCCCGCAGCGGATCTAACGCCGGCCGACAAACGGTTTGCGCTCACTTACTTGTTCCAGGCGAATACAGCGCATCTCATCGCTCGCTACCCGCGTTATCAGGAGTTATGGAACCAGTTTCAGGGAACGGGGCAGAATGTCGAACGGGCTGTTGCGTCATTCCGGGCGCAAGATTTCACTGACCTGCAAGTGCTCTCGCAGATTGCATGGTTCGACGAATACTATCTGCTGAACGCTGACGTGAGAGCCTTGATCCACAAAGGCCGCGACTTCACTTTGGAAGATCAGCAGTTTGTTGGGAAGTTTCAGCAGAAAATTCAGGCCTCGGTCCTTCCTGCCTATCGCGAGGCGGCGCAGAAGGGGCGCATCGAGATTTCGACGTCGCCGTTGTATCATCCGATCCTTCCGCTGTTGTGCGACTCCAACCAGGGGCGGGTCTCGTCGCCCAATCTTCCGCTGCCACAGAAGCAGTTCTCGCGTCCTGATGATGCTCGCGAGCAGTTGAAACGCGGGCTCGATCTGCACGAGCAAGTATTCGGCAATAGACCATGGGGTGTGTGGCCGTCGGAAGGCAGCGTCTCCGAACAGGTGCTCGGGATTGCGCATGAACTAGGTGTTCAGTGGATGGCGACCGATGAAGGCGTTCTCGGACGAAGTCTCGGCATGGCGTTTGATCGTAGTAATACTGGACATCTGTCGGCCGCGAACGCCGAGAAGCTCTATCAAGGATATTTGTATCGGCAGGGCAGTACCCAGATGCGAATGGTCTTCCGCGACCACAGCCTGTCGGATCTGATTGGCTTCGTGTATTCCGGCATGCCTGCCAAGCAAGCCTGTGATCACTTCATCAAGAACATCAAGGAAGCTGCGCAACCGGTTCTAGCGAAAGGCCGAGATGTACTGATTCCGATCATCCTTGACGGCGAAAATGCGTGGGAGTTCTATCCGGGATCAGGTCGGGAGTTCCTGCGACGCGTTTATGATGCGCTCCAGCACGATCCGCAAATCGAGGCGCTCAGCATTGGCGAGGCGCTCGACCAGCAAAAGGAATATCCGCAGCTCAAGTCGCTGGTTCCCGGGTCGTGGATCAATGCAAACTTCAATGTTTGGATCGGGGCTCCCGAAGACAATCGCGCGTGGGATTATCTTGCCGATGCGCGCGACTTTTATGAGCATCGCGCGCCCTCGGTTTCGGAGGCCCAACGGAGACTCGCGTTCGAAGAGCTAATGATTGCCGAAGGCAGCGATTGGAACTGGTGGTATGGTCCTGAGCATCATTCGGCGAACGATCGCGACTTCGACGAACTCTATCGCAAGCATCTCTCGAACGTATACCAGGCATTGGGGGCTGAGGCGCCGTCGTACCTGGCGCAGCCAATAACTACCACTGCGGTACGTCCGGACGCGATACTGCAGACGGCATTCATCCACCCGCGCATCGGCAGCGAAAGCCCACGTTACTTCGATTGGCTTGGGGCCGCCATGTATACCGCGGATCGCCATTCGGGCGCGATGCACGGCAAACAGTTCCTGCTCGACGCGATCTATGCGGGTGTCGACGAACAGCGGTTATATGGACGCCTGGACTTCGCTGGCGCGCTTCCAGCAGAAGCTTTCTTTATCGCTGTGGACATCGAAGTAACACAACCAAATGCGGCCGCAACAGAAGATCCAACGCGCTTGCAATTGAAGGCCGAAGTTGCCGGTACCCTACAGAGCTGGGCTCTGCGCAATGGTCATGAACGCCGCGTCCTGCAGGCGCAACCGGGGACGACGGTCGCGCTTGTGCCGCATCGTCGAGCGTTCGAGTTCGAACTGCCCTTGAAGGCGCTGGGAGTTGCAGTCGGAGCAAATATCGGCCTGCGCTTCAGCCTGTGGACCGACGGGCTCCCGCTGGATGCGCTTCCCCTGGAGGGCGCGCTGCCCCTGCAGGTCGTGAGCGAAGAAGACGAGCTGAAGGGAAACGTCTACCGGTAAAAGAAGACCCCATCCATGCTTGCGCAGTAGATGGGGGGCTTGACCTGCGGACAGGCCCTACTGAGCCGCTATCCGAGAAGCCTCGCTCATCGGCCGATTCAATTCCAGGACTAATTCGGTTCCCGCAGGAATCATGAGTTCGTTGCGATTCATGAGCCAGCGTACCGTGCCAGCGGTGGCACCAACGCCTGCGCCGATCAATGCCCCTTCAGGACCAGCTGCTAATGCGCCAACTCCAGCACCGAACCCGGTTCCTATGCCGCCGATCACCAGATCGTTGCGCGAGTGACCGGGGCCTCTGATCTGGCCTTCCTCATTCACATCGAGGAACTTCGGATTGCTGGTATCCACAACGGTCGCAGAGATTAGGTAAGACTCGCCCGAAGGCAGCATTACCGACGCGGGATGTAAATCGATCATGGGCTTGCCCTTGATGCGCCGTGGAGAGTTGGTTCGCAGCACTTCGCCGTGGACTGTGGAGCCCACCGGGATGATCACCCGCCCCTGGTACGACACAGCTTCCGTCACAGCTCCCGAGAAGCGATCGCCGCGCCGGTTGTCGGTCGTAATCGTATTGCTCATCTTCATGCGAATCGCAGTTCCGGGCGGCAGCGACATCGCGCTGGTAACTGGCGGAATATCGGTAACCGTCATTTTGTCGGCAGTTGGTTTGGCTGAGGCAATCTCGGTGGTAGCTGTTTGTTGCGCCACGGCAATCGCCGCGCAAAATGCAAATGCTGCAATGAGTAAGACTCGGTTCATCCTTCTACTCCTTGGGCGGAGCCTAAAGCACCCTCGAATGCCCGAACAACTGCAGAAAGCGACAGAGAACCACATTGAACAATGTCACTCGTGGGGCTCGCTTGGATGAATGGCTCTGGATCGGATGTGTTGTCCATCACGCCTTTCGGCAAAAGTCATAACGTATAATCAAAGGTTTCAGGTTCCCTACGGACGAGAACCAGCTGGCTCCGGTCCATTCGACGGCGCATTCATTTCAATTCTTAATTGGCCGCTCAAATCGTGCGGCCCACGAGGACAGGCATGACACTGATTGCAGATATCCGAGGCCGCGAAATCCTGGATTCACGCGGCAATCCCACGGTAGAAGCAGAAGTTTTCCTGACCAGCGGTGCGGTTGGCCGCGCGGCTGTACCCAGCGGCGCCTCCACTGGCGAGCACGAGGCCGTTGAGCTGCGTGATGGCGACAAGTCGCGTTATCTCGGCAAGGGCGTCACCAAGGCCGTAGAGCACATCAATGGCGAGCTCGCCGACGCGCTGATTGAAGAAGATGCCGAAGATCAGCGCTCGCTCGATCAGAAAATGCTTGAGCTCGATGGCACAGAGAACAAGAGCCGTTTGGGCGCGAACGCCATTCTTGCGATTTCGATGGCGGCTGCCCGTGCGGTCGCGAATCTGTACGAGATGCCGCTCTATCGCTACCTGGGTGGAGTGAATGCCAGCGTGCTGCCGGTTCCGATGATGAACATCCTCAACGGTGGCGCGCATGCCGACAACAACGTCGATTTCCAGGAATTCATGGTGATGCCCGTGGGCGCGCCATCGTTCTCCGAAGCGCTGCGCTGGGGCGTCGAAGTCTTCCACACGCTGAAGGGCGTGCTAAAGAAGCGCGGCTATAACACCTCGGTAGGCGATGAAGGCGGATTCGCGCCCTCGCTCAAGTCGAACGTCGAAGCGATTGAAGTGGTGTTGGAAGCCATCCAGTTGGCCGGCTACAAGCCGGGCGAGCAGATCGCCGTTGCACTCGATCCTGCTGCCAGCGAGCTTTTCCAGGATGGCAAGTACGTGTTTAAGAAATCGGACAAAACCACCAAAACGCCCGAAGAAATGGCAGCGTACTGGGCGAAGTGGGTGAAGGACTATCCGATCGTCTCGCTCGAAGATGGCTTGGCGGAAGACGATTGGAAGGGCTGGAAGATCCTGACCGACGAAGTCGGCAGCAAGATCCAGTTGGTCGGCGACGATCTGTTTGTCACCAACGTGAGGCGCCTGCAGCAGGGAATCGACAAGGGCGTCGGCAATTCCATTCTGATCAAGGTCAACCAGATCGGTACAGTGACTGAGACTCTCGACTCGATCGATCTCGCGCGCCGAAACGGCTACACCTCAGTCATCTCGCATCGTTCGGGTGAAACCGAAGATACGTTCATTGCTGACTTGGCGGTCGCCACCGGTGCCGGCCAGATCAAGACTGGTTCCGCGTCGCGCACTGACCGTATTGCCAAGTACAACCAGTTGCTGCGGATCGAAGAAGAGCTCGGATCAGCTGCGCGTTTCCTTGGCCTGAAGGCACTGAATTACCACGGCGACGCCAAGGCGAAAGCCAGCGCGTAAGCTTTTGACCAGAAAAAACAGAGCGGCGGCCGAAATGGTCGCCGCTTTTTTCTTAATCCCGTGTTCTAGGGAATGCGAACCACTGCGAAAACATTCGGTTTGTGGTACGGTTCGCAACATATATCGATTGCATGCCTGGAGGCAGAAATGCGGAAAAACCTGGTCATCTTTTTCGTCGTTTGCTTGTCATCGCTCGCCATGGGACAGGCTACCGATCTTAGCCAGCCGGCCACGAAGCAGGATGTGATGCTGATGTTCCAGGAGATGCGATTCGAAGAACAGATGAAAGGGATTCAGCAGAGCGTGGCACAGCAGTTTCAAGGAATGGCTAACCAAGTGATGCAGCGCACAGATGTGAAGAATCTCACGCCGGAGAAGCAAAAGAAGTTCCAGGATTTCATGGAAGAGGAAATGCGGAATTCCATGAACGTCTATCCCGTCTCAGAGATGATTGGGGATTTCGCTCCTGTCTATGCGAAGCATCTGACCAAGGCGGACGTGAAGGGCATAACGGACTTCTATCATTCTCCCGCTGGAAAGAAGTTGCTTGATATTTCTCCCGGCGTTTCGCAAGAGGCCATGGCTATCATCGGTCCCAAGATGCAGGAACGCATGATGAATTCCATGGAAGAAATGCAGCAGCGCGCGAGAGAGATTTTTGAGGACCCGGATACAGGTACTTCACATCCGCAATTCAAAAACTAGTCAGTTCATCACCTGCGATCAGCGTTGGTCTGGGGCTGAGTAGATTCCGCTTCACCGATCACGCCCGTAATCTTTGTATCGGTTCTGAACTTGCGGTAGTCGCTGTAAGTCGTGTTCTGCTGGAATCGGCCTGTGACGAACGTTACTCGTCCGGTACCTTTCAGGTATTCGCGGCTAGGAAGCCAGGTTTCGCCGTTGATCCGAGCTTGTTCGAATTCGAAGTGCGCACCTTTGTTCAGCTTGAAGAGGAATAGCCCCACGTGGAAGTCGTCGAACAGATCGGCCTCGACGTTCACTACCTGGTAGTCGGCCGCGTCAATCCACAGCTTGCCCCGCATCTTAGCGAGGAGATGCTCCCAGCGCTTATCTGGCTTGTATGCCGGGTTGGGTTCCGCGGAAACGATGTACACGTCGCGCCCGTCCTTCTGCTCCTCGCCATCGAGAGTGAAGTTGTAGACCTTCTTAATGCCATCCGCGATCTCGCGCTCCTCGCGTTCTTCCTTGTCGAGTGGAGGAGGTTGTCCATCATTGGCATGCTTTTCCTTCCACTTCTCTAAATCGCGCTGGTGCGCTTCTTCGTGCTTCTTCTGCTCCCCGCAGTGCTTGTCCAGCTTCTCGCTTTCCTTCTTCTGATCGCCTTCGCTCAACGGCTTGTCATCCTTTTCAACCAGCTTCTCGTACCAGTCGCCGCGGCAAGGCATGAACACCTCGTAGGTATGAATCTCGGTTTTCTTCACTTGTCCTTTGCCGTCGAGCTCCTGGTTCACTTCCCGCTGACGAAAGATGTAGTTGTGCTGAATATCAAGATTCTCGCGGTACTTACTGAGGGAACGATCGATGATCTCCGAGGCGGTAAGTTTCTGTTTGGATGATGCTCTGCGCGTTGGCGCGCTCGTGTCAGTAACGTCTTGCGCGAGCGCCGCGCAAGTCACAAGAAAGCAAATCAAGAGGATCGCCGTTCGCATGGTTCGCCTACAAATAGAACACATCTAGAGTGTAGACGACTCGAAGCGGCATTTATTACAGCTGTGTGTCTGTCGGGAATTCCGGACCCATCATTTAGAATTCTTGGTTCACATTTTCATAGGAAGAAGAATGCCGAAACCAAAACCTCTTGTCCTGATCATTCTTGATGGATGGGGCTATAGCCCTAAGACCGAAAACAATGCGATCGCGCTGGCGCGCAAGCCGACCTACGACAAACTTGTCGGCGAGTACCCGAATACGCTGATTTATACCAGCGGCCGTTACGTCGGACTGCCTGAAGGCCAGATGGGCAACAGCGAAGTAGGCCACCTGAATATTGGCGCTGGCCGCGTCGTTTACATGGACATCGTGCGCATCGACATGGCGATCGAGAACGGCCAGTTATTCGAGAATCCCGTATTGAAGGAATGCATGAAGAACGCCCGCACGGGTGGCCGCCGATTGCATCTGTTCGGTCTGGTTTCCGACGGCGGGGTACATTCGCAGCAGGCACACATTTACGCGCTTCTGAGAATGGCGAAATTGCAGGGCATTGAGCGTGTCTTCGTCCACTGCTTCATGGACGGTCGCGATACGCCTCCGAATAACGGCGCCGGATACGTTGAGCAACTCCAACAAAAGATGCGCGAATACGGCGTTGGGAAAATCGCCACGGTTTCCGGCCGCTACTACGCCATGGATCGCGACAAGCGTTGGGATCGTGTATCCAAAGCTTTCGATGTGATGGTGACCGGCAACGGCGGAGCTGCGCGCTTTGTCGATCCTGTGCAGGGAATTAAGGATTCGTACAATAAGGGCGTTACCGATGAGTTCGTGATGCCGTTTGTCTGCACCGACAACAAGGGCGAGCCGCTGGCAACGATTCGCGACGACGATTCCTGTATCTGTTTCAACTTCCGCGCGGATCGCGTTCGCGAAATCACCCGAGCCTTGTGCCGCAACAGTGGCGTGACCGCCGATGCCGGCCGCGATCTTCCTGATGCCGAGGGACTCGATGCCGTCATCCCCCGCACAGGCGTGCCCAAGGATCTGAAATACGTGTGCATGACGCAGTACGATCCCAAGTTCACGCTGCCATACGTCGTCCCTCCGGAATCGCTCGACAACATCCTTGCTAACGTAATGGCGAATGTCCAGCTGCGAAACCTTCGCGTAGCCGAGACCGAAAAATATGCTCACGTCACATACTTCTTCAACGGCGGCGTGGAGAAGCCTTTCCCCGGCGAGGATCGCATGATGGTCCAGTCCCCCAAGGTTGCGACTTACGATCTGAAACCCGAGATGAGTGCCGAGGGAATTGCCGACAACGTCGTAAAGGCCATCAACGACAATGCGTTCGATGTGATCGTCGTGAATTTTGCCAATGCCGACATGGTCGGCCACTCCGGCAAACTTGAACCGACGATTAAAGCGGTCGAAACCGTGGACGCCTGCCTGGGACGAATCTATCAAGCAGTGAAGCAGCACGGCGGCGCCATACTGATTACGGCCGATCACGGCAACGCCGAGATGATGGTTGATCCCGTAACTGGTGGCCCGCACACCTATCACACGACGAATCCCGTTCCGTTCATTGTGGTCTCGGAAGACGGCAACAAATTCACCCTGCGCAAAGACGGTGCGCTCCAGGATATTTCGCCCACGGTGCTGGGGATCTTGGGTGTGCCGCAACCTAAAGAGATGTCTGGGAAAGATCTGCGAGTGACCAAGATCGGGTGAGTATGAAAGTCGTAGTGGTGACGCAGTACCACTTCTCGCTCTGGAATGCGCCGCAGTCCTTTCTCGATCGATTGCGGCGTGAATTCCCGGATATCGAGTTCATCTACCGGCCTAACTTCGACAATATCGAAAACTATATCGCTGATGCCGATATCATCGTTGGCGCGTCGCTTCGGCCCGAGCAGTTCCGCGCTGCGAAAAAGCTGCGCTGGATCTCCTCGACCGCAGCTGCCGTACACCAACTATTCTTCCGCGAACTCGTCAACAGCGACGTCGTTCTCACTAATGCCAGCGAGGTACACGGTCACTGCGTTGCACAGCATGTAATGGCGTTGATCTTCGCCGCGGCTCGCCGTATCGACGTGGATGTGCGATTTCAGCAGAGACGCTATTGGGGGCAGGAAGATCTGTGGCGGCAGCGTCCGCGCCCGCGCGAAGTGGATGGCGCAACGCTCGGTTTAGTCGGAGTAGGAGCGATCGGTCGCAATGTGGCCCGCATGGCCTCGGCGATTGGCATGCGCGTTGTCGTTATCCGCGAACATCCGTACCGAGGAGTTGATTGGCTTCCCGCTGATTCGCCCGAGCGCTCCCGGCACGTCGTTTACGGGATTGATCAACTCGACCGCATGCTGCAGCAAGCGGATTTCGTAGTGCTCGCCGCACCCACCACCGACCGCACTAAGGCACTGATGAACGCAGAACGGTTTTCTCAGATGAAGCCCGATGCATGGTTGATCAATGTTGGTCGTGGCGCACTGGTGGAGGAGGCGGCGCTGGTGCAAGCGTTAAGAAAAAAGACACTCGGCGGCGCAGCCCTCGATGTTTTCGATACCGAGCCGTTGCCCGCCGATTCACCGCTGTGGTCGTTCGAAAACGTCATCATCACGCCGCATGTTGCCGGCATGACGGACAAAATCTGGGATCGCCAATTCGAATTCTTCAGTGAAAATTTGCACCGCTTCCTGGATGGCAAGCCCTTGCTTGGCGTAGTTGACAAGGCAAAGGGCTACTAGCGAGTTCTGATTTTGCTCTTTTCCCGTCCAGAGCTTCGGCGTATGATCTCGCGCTATTGGGGCGCTTTTCCTTCCTGATTCTTCCTTCGAAGGAAAAGCCTGCGGACCGAGTCACCTCAAACGTGGTTGCTGGAGCGCGAGGGCGCGACAAGCTACTGCGCGAACGATCGTCTGCCGAGGAGAAACGTATGCTCAAAAGAAGTTTAGCCGTCGTGATCTCGATAATTGGAATGCTGAGCATGGTTGCGGCTCAGAAACCTAAAGAGATGTCCGATGCTGAATACACGAAGCAGGCCCTTTCGGCTGCTCCCAAAGATATCGCCAACAACGCCGGGGTTGTTCGCGTGGGCGCAGACGGCAGCATGAAGACGCTGCGCGAAAGCAAGAACGGGTTCACGTGCCTGGTGATGGGCACCGACAAAATGTGTAACGATGCCAACAGCATGGAATTTATCCACGCGATGATGAACCACCAACCGCCACCCGACAAGCTGGGCATCTCCTACATGCTTACTGGTGATGGCGGCGCCAGCAACACCGATCCGTATGCAACCGCGAAGACTGCCGACAATCACTGGATCGTGACCGGCCCGCACATCATGCTCTTCGGTCCA
>Ga0207103_10408_pt1 | contig 10005 bp, 17 predicted proteins | sample Alteio_BWMinHeat_81_FD_153546 | JGI IMG/M metagenome (GOLD analysis project Ga0207103, IMG submission 153546) | Enriched cells from forest soil in Barre Woods Harvard Forest LTER site, Petersham, Massachusetts, United States -... | ecosystem: Environmental > Terrestrial > Soil > Temperate forest >...
ATCATGAATCTTAAGATAAGGACCTGGAAGGATTACATCCGTATCGATGTTGTCTTTCTCATACTTTATTACAGAACCTTTCATTTCAAATCCCTCGGATCAGTTATCTTTCCAGTGACAGCTGATGCTGCCGCAACAAGCGGTGATGCAAGATATGTTTTTGATTCTAAATGTCCCATTCTTCCTGGAAAATTACGATTTGTGGTACTTTAGGCAAGACAAACTGGATGATTACCTCAAAAGAAAAAGTAAAACTAATTACACTTTTCTTAGATGATGGTTTACTAATATTCTCTACAGAATCTGACGCAAATCACGATGAAATAATCAGAAAAATTCAAAGTTTGAATCTAAATTTTAGTTAATCAAGATCAAGATTTTTTATACCATTATATCTTGCGTCTGCAAAGAATCTCTGTATAATGCCGCGAACACTATTTGAGAAGATTTGGAATTCTCATATCGTATTAGAACAGGATAATGGACCTTCCCTACTTTATGTAGACAGGCATCTTATTCATGAAGTAACATCGCCGCAGGCTTTTGATGGATTGAGAATGAATAAGCGAATGGTACGAAGAACTGACCTCACATTTGCTACAATGGATCACAATGTTCCAACAACTGACAGGTCATTGCCAATTGTAGATCAGATCTCTTCAAAGCAAATCCAAGTATTGGAAAAAAACTGTAAAGATTTTGGAATTGAATTATTTGATATCCATAGTCCAAATCAAGGAATAGTGCATGTTATTGGTCCAGAGCTTGGTATGACATTGCCTGGAGCCACAATTGTTTGTGGAGACAGTCATACTTCTACACATGGCGCCTTTGGTGCATTAGCATTTGGAATAGGAACAAGTGATGTAGAACATGTCTTGGCTACTCAATGTATCTGGATGGAAAAACCAACAACTTTTGAGATCAAAGTAGAAGGCAAGAGAAAAAACCCACATGCTGTTACTGCAAAAGATATCATACTTTCTATTATACGACAGATAGGAACAGCTGGTGGAACTGGCACAGTAATAGAGTATAGAGGAGAAACAATATCAGATCTTACCATGGAACAAAGAATGACAATTTGTAACATGTCTATTGAAGCAGGTGCAAGAGCTGGTCTTATTGCTCCTGATGAAAAAACATTCGAGTTCTTACGAGGAAAGAAATATGTTCCAAAAAATTATGATGAACTTGTAAGTTATTGGCGTGAAAATCTAAAAAGCGATACAGGAGTACATTTTGATAAAAGTTTCACATTACACGCTGATAAGATATTGCCGCAAGTGTCATGGGGAACAAATCCTGCAATGACTACTGATGTGACAGGAACTGTGCCGTTTCCAGAAGAATATTCTAAAGGAAATCTAGATGAAGAAAAGGCAGCGCACAAAGCATTACAATACATGAATCTCAAACCGGGAATGCAAATCACAGACATTTCACTTGATCGAATCTTCATTGGTTCTTGTACGAATTCAAGATTAGAAGATTTGATTGAAGCGTCAAAAATCATCAAGGGTAAGAAGATTTCATCAAAGGTGCGTGCAATGGTTGTACCGGGTTCACAACTTGTTAAAAAACAGGCAGAGCAATTAGGACTAGACAAAATTTTCAAGGATGCAGGATTTGAATGGAGGGAATCAGGTTGTAGTATGTGTCTTGGAATGAATCCTGACATCTTGGCATCTGGCGAGAGATGTGCTAGCACATCAAATAGAAATTTTGAGGGAAGACAAGGTGCAGGTGGAAGAACTCATCTAGTCAGTCCTGTTATGGCAGCAGCTGCTGCACTAGCAGGGCATTTTGTTGATGTAAGAGAATTGGATTTGAATTAGCATGGAATCATTTAAAAAAATAAAAAGCATTGTTACACCTCTTGATAAGGTAAATGTAGACACTGATCAGATAATTCCAAAACAATTTTTAAAACTAGTACAAAAAACTGGATTTGGCCAATATTTATTTTATGATTGGAGGTTTGAAAACGGAAATAAACTAAGAGAAGACTTTGTCTTAAACAGTTCAAAATACTTTGACTCAAAGATATTGCTTACAAGAGACAACTTTGGGTGTGGTTCTAGTAGAGAACACGCTGCATGGGCTTTGCTTGATTATGGATTTAGGGTAGTCATAGCTCCGTCTTTTGCAGATATATTTTATAATAATTGTTTTAAAAATGGAATTTTACCAATAAGGCTTGACTCTCAAAGTGTAGAGAAATTATTCAACAATTCATCTGAGATTGAAGTTGATTTACTAAACCAAACCATAACTACTGATGATATTGTTATTCCTTTCGAAATAGAAAGTCACAGAAAAAAGACTCTGCTTGAAGGACTAGATGATATTGCTGTCACTTTACAATATGAAGATAAAATAACTATGTATGAAAAATCTAAACCCGAACTTTAGGCCTTCATTTTCTTGATTGCCTTTGGAAAATAATCAGTAAACGGTTTTACCACTTCTATCCAGTCCACCAGTCAAAATTACAGCTTTCAAATCTTACCTGTATGATTTCTGTTTTCTTCTTCTGGCGCTAGGCCCACCAAACTTCTTGGGTTCTTTTCTCCTATCATCTCCACTTAGAAGATGTTTATCAAAATCAGTAAGGCGTTTTTTAAGATCCTCACGAATTGTTTTTGTAAATGGATGATCCTTTGGTTCTTTCTTTGATTTTGTCCAACCTGTCATTGCTCTTGATATGGCTACAGAAGATGCATAGGCTTGTCCCATAAAACCACCACCGCTTACTCTAACGAAAAGATCAATTTTATCTCTCAAATCTCCAGCAACCTCTAGTGGTGCAAGCATTATTTCTCTTGCAGTTTCTTGTTGAACCATTTCTACTGGGATATTATTTACTCTAACCATGCCTGCTCCTTTTGCAATGTGAACATGTGCTCTTGCAGATTTTCTTGATGCAAAATAACTTTCTACTCTAGTAACCATTATTCATGCCATCCTACTAATTTTCCAAGATCTCCCATGCTGGTATAGTATGGAGAAGCTTTTCTAATCTTTGAATCTTCAAATTGTGTAGTTGTCATTGATTTAAGCTCATTTGGTACCCCCAAGTATGCTCTCAGTCTCTTGAATGCAGTTTTTCCTGATGGTTTTTTTGGCAACATCCCTCTTACCATCTTGGTTATCATGGTATCTGGTCTTCTTGGGTGAAACGGACCAAACTTTGGATTATTAATACTTGCAATCTCTAAAAATTTCCTGTACGATTTTATGATAGCATCTCTGTCACCACTTAACATGACATTCTCAGTGTTTACAATTGATACTCGATTTCCATCAATCAATAGTTTTGCTACATGTGAACACAGTCTTCCTGCAATCATGTTTGTTCCATCCACTATGATGTTCTGAACTTGTTTGATTTCGGTCTTTGTATGGGTTTGTTGTTTAGCCAATTATTATCACTCCTTTTCCTGTTGGGTGGCTTTTTATTAGATCAGTAAAGTTGAGAATCTTTCCACCAGAGTCTAGAATCTTTTTGGCGCCAGATGTAGAAATCGAGAATGAACAAAGTGTTATTTTATGTGAAAGGTAACCGGTTCCAAGTACTTTTCCTGGAACAACAATTACATCGTTGTCTTTTACAAATTTATCTATCTGCCCAATATTGATTGTTCTTCTAGCACTAGATGGTTTGAGTGCAAGTTCTGCTAATCTTGACCATATTGGAGCATTGTTTTTCTTTGATGCCCCTTTGAGTTCCTTTGCCATCTGCATTACAACTTGGTTGGTCATTTGTAATATTGCCTTTTTTAACCCAAATATAATGCATGCTCAGCCAAGGGTAGAAATTACTTGCTTGAAGCTATCTAGTCTTTTTGCAAGCTCTTCTATTCCAGCTGATACTATTTGAGCTGGCGTTAATGCGCCTGTTGTTTCTATAGTTAAGATGTGATCCTCAGGATCTCCAGTTTCTGTTAATACTGAAATTGTTGCAGAATTCCATTTTGCATGTTCAGTACCCCTTCCTAATCTTGCATATGCTTCAAGCTTTAACTTTTGATTTGGTGCAAGTTCGATAATTGGAATTTTATCACTAACTGGTTTTACAACTTCATCTTCCGAGGTAAGCTCAGCTGATGTAACAGTTCTTGTAGTATCTGCAGAACCTGCATCGATCATTAACATTACTCTACAACGAGAACAACCAACTTCACTATGGCAGTCACAATTTGATGCTTCAACAAACCTTGTTAGGTCTGTCTTTATTGGAGTCATTGCAAGTCTATGGGCTATGCCCTCATCTGCAAGGACAGAAGAATTTTCAATTATCACTACATCGTCGATAGCAAAAACAGGCACTCCAGTTAGGCAAATCCTTCTTAATGCGTTGGCGTATTGTAATGGTACGTTCTTTAATTTAACAACAATCTTTCGTTCATTTTGCTCAATAATCTCTAAAGAAGTCAAACCTTAGAGAAAACAATCGTTAGTCCAAATAAAAATCTAGCGAGTTTTTCCGTATAGATAAATACCAAAGTTAAATATCACAATTATGGAAAAGCCATCTGTAGTCAGATTTGCAGTTGAAGGAGAAAAATTCGAGATTCTTGTAAAGCCAGATCCAGCACTTGATTTCAAGTTGGGAAAAAAGAAAGATATTTCATCTATAATGATCTCCGAGGAGATTTATTCAGATTCTAATAAGGGCACACGAGCATCTACTGAAAAATTGATGAAGGCATTTAAGACAATAGATCAAACTACAATTGCGACTATAATTCTTGAAAAAGGTGATCTTAACCTAACAACAGATCAAAGAAGAAAGATGGTTTCAGAAAAACGTAAACAAATTGTAGAATTTATTGCCAAAAACTTCGTCGATCCTAGATCTCATCTCCCCCATCCGCCGCTTCGGATAGAGCAAGCCATGGATGATGCACGAGTCTCAGTTGATCCATTTAAAAATGTAGACGAACAAACAAAAGATATTGTTGAACAACTACGTTCCATAATACCATTAAAATCAGAAAACATGCTTCTTGAAATTCTTGTACCAGCACAGTTTGCTGCACAATCTTATTCTGTTTTGAAATCTGTAGGGTCTTTAAAAAAAGAAGAATGGCAAGCTAATGGCTCTCTTAAAGTAATACTAGATATACCGGCTGCAGCAAGGGCAAATGTGATAGATAGATTGGGATCAATAACAAAAGGTTCTGCTTCTGTTGAGGTCGCGAAATGATGGAAACAAAAAGAAGATACGTAATTCCTGGCGACGTTATAACAACTGGACCCTTTAGACCAGAACAAAATGTCTACCAAGAAGGAGATCGAATTATTTCTACAAGTGTAGGTATTTCTGAAATTTTTGAGAACGCTGTACGTGTTATTCCACTTACAGGAATATACATGCCAAAAACAAATGACTTGATTATAGGCAAAGTAATAGGACATTCATCGTTATCATGGGAGTTTGATATTAACTCGTGTTTTGTAGGATTTTTACCAGCTCAAGATGTTTTTGGCAGAGACTATTCTCCAACCAAAGATGAACTTAAAGAAAGACTTGACAAAGGGGACTTGGTTGCAGCACGAGTTGCTAATTTTGATAGATCGCGTGATCCTTTGCTTACTGTGCAGGACAGGGATCTTGGAAAAATTGAATCAGGAGAGCTAATCGAGATTTCTCCAAGCAAGGTTCCAAGACTCATTGGAAAACGAGGCTCTATGATCCAAACAATTGAGATGGCCACAAAAGCAATGATTACAATTGGACAAAATGGATGGATAGTTGTTTCTTCTGAAGATCCCGATGGATTATTAAAGGCAATAGAAGCAATCAGAATGGTTGATGCCCAAGCACATATGCCGAACTTGACTGAAAGAGTCAAATCCATGCTTGGGGTAGAACTTGGTGATAATAATGACACAATTAATGAATGAAAATGGAATTAGATGTGACGGAAGAAGAGTAGATCAATTAAGAAATATATCTATCAAAGTGGGAGTTTTAAAAAACGCAGATGGCTCTGCATACATAGAGTTTGGTAAAAACAAAATTCTTGCTGGTGTTTTTGGACCCCGCGACGTTCATCCAAAACATATGGCAAACCAAGACTCTGGAATTTTGCGTTGTCGATATCATATGTCTCCTTTTTCTGTCACAGAAAGAAAAAACCCCGCTCCTTCAAGAAGAGAAATAGAGATCTCTAAAGTTATCAAAGAAGCATTATTGCCTGCTGTAATACTAAAAGACTTTCCTAGAACCGTAGTGGATGTCTTCATTGAAGTGCTTCAGGCCGATGGAGGTACTAGATGTGCTGCACTTGATGCAGCGTCTATTGCTTTAGCAGACGCGGGAATACCTATGCGTGATCTGGTTTCTGCATGTGCGGCAGGAAAAGTAGCTGATCAAATAGTTTTGGATATTAACAATGAAGAAGATCAAGAAGGACAAGCTGATATGCCAATTGCATATATGCCAAATCTTGAAAAAATTACTCTAATGCAACTTGATGGAATCTTGTCTCCATCTGAGTATAAAAAATGCGTTCAAACTGGAATAAATGGTTGTAAACTAGTTTATGAAATGCAAAGAAAAGCATTAATGGACAAATACTTTACAAACGAGACATAATAGATATGGCTAATTCAGTTATACTTGCACAATTAAAACGTGAACAAATCTTAGAACTCCTAAAAGAAGGAAAAAGACTTGATGGTAGAGGTCTTGAAGATCAACGACCTCTCTCAATTGATGTTGGAGTAATTCCAAAGGCAAACGGTTCTGCAAGGGTAAGGCTTGGAGATACCGAGATTGTCACAGGAGTAAAGATTCAACCAGATAAACCGTTTCCAGATCTTGGTGATAAAGGAATACTGATATGCACTGCAGAAATTCTTCCACTTGCAGATCCCAATGCAGAACCAGGCCCACCATCTGAAGAAGTAATAGAACTGGCAAGAGTTGTTGATAGAGGAATCAGAGAAACTGAGATGCTTGATTTACACCAATTGGTTCTTATCGAGAACAAATCAGTAATTGGAATTTTTATCGATAGTAGTGTAACAGACGCAAACGGAAATCTCTTTGATGCATGTTCATATGCTTCTGTTGCAGCTCTTCTATCATGCACTGTTCCAAAATATGAAATCCAAAATGAGGCTCCAATTCTAGTAGAAGGTATAACTTCAAAACCACCTGTAAAAACAATTCCAGTATCTGTTACAATGGCAAGAATTGGAGATCATATTATAGTAGACCCGTCATCATACGAGGAAGCTTGTATGGATGCAAGATTGACAATTACAACAAATACCGAGGGAAACATTTGTGCAATCCAAAAAGGAGGAATTGATGGCTTTACCTTGGAGCAAGTGATAAGATGCTCAGAAATTGCTCTTTCCGTGGGAACAAAAATAAGAAAGCAACTTGAGAAACTGATGTAAAATGGTTAAAAGTAAAAGCTCTTCATTAAAGGGACTTGGTGCAAAGTATGGTTTAAAACCCCGCAAAAAATTTACTGCAGTACACAGGCTTTTGAAAGCAAAACGAAGATGTGTTGAATGCGGTTCTACCAAGTTTGGCCGAGTTGCAGTAGGAATATGGGCCTGCAAAAAATGTGGATTCAAAATAGCAGGAATGGCATACGATGTCAAGGTATAATGCCAAAATAGAAATTTTTGCTAAAGAAAAAACAAAATCCATTTTTGACTCGATTCAAATAGACAATAAATTTTCCGCTGAAACTCCCACAAAAACAACAATATCTTTTGATAAAAAAATCACAATCTTAATTGACGCACAAGAGCTTTCACATTTGCGTGCAAATTTGAATTCAACGTTGCGTCTTGTACAGACAAGCAATGATTCTATCGAATCGGTAAAAATATAAACAAATCAATTCGTGAATCTAGCATGTCTTCTGGCGAACAACAAATTCCACCATGGTTACAAGAACAAGTTGGAAGATTACAACAACTGCAACAAAACCTCCAATCCATAATGGGACAAAAACAACACTTGGAGATGGAGCAACTTGAGACAGAAAGAGCACTTGAAATTCTCAAAAAAGCAGGTGATAATGACGCTGTTTTCAAAAACGCAGGTGCCATACTAATAAAATCAACAAAAGCAAGTCTTATTGCAGAATTAGAGGAAAAAAAGGAACTTGCTAACACTCGTATTACGGTATTATCAAAACAAGAAACACGGGTTAAAGAAAATCTCAAGGAAGCAGAGATCAAGATAAAAGAAATGTTGCGTGGACCATCTGATGGTCAACCAAAAACAGACACTCCCAAATAAAATATTAACAAACTCTGTAAATGTTATATGATGAAGATGAATGACCTACGGATGATAATTGATGAAAGGGAAAAGAAAAGCGGAATCCCTGATCTTCTCAGAGCAGTTGGAGTAAACATTGAACTCAAAAATCTAGCAGTAGGTGATTATATTGTCGCCCCAGAAACCATAGTGGAAAGAAAAAGTATCCAAGATTTCATCTCATCTGTTTTTGACGGAAGACTATTTGATCAATGTAACAGACTAAAAGAACACTTTGAACATCCAGTTATTTTGATGGAAGGTAATGTGGATCAAATTGAAGATCTTACTGAAAACCCACTTGTTTTCTATGGTGCAATATCGTCAGTTGTTTTAGATTTTAAGATTCCAATTATTCCGACACCAAGTGCATCACATACAGCAAAACTTTTGATAGCCATGTGTACAAGACAGGAAAATAAAAAAGGCCCATTTTTAAAAAAAATAAAAAAATCAGACGATTTACAAAAACAGCAACTATCTGTTCTTTGTAGTCTACCAGGAGTAGGAGAAAAATTAGCAACTCGAATGCTAGAAAGGTTTGGTTCACCAACTAATACATTAAAGGCCTCTCATACCGAGCTTTCAAAAATCAAAGGTATGGGGGAATTAAGAGCTCAAAAAATAAGAAAAATGCTTGATGCAGAAAACAAATCAAAGAAAAAAGCAGACCAAAAAACATTACACGATATATGACATACAACTCAAATATCTGATTTTGTAAACGAATGAGATGATTATTTCGCACATGTGACTCGTTGAACATCTTAATGATCCTAACGGTGTGATCCTTGATTCGCACGGTAATGTTGCATATTCTTATGCGCACATACCAAAATCTCAGCCACTCGGTGTTGAAAAAAATAATAATATCAAATCAGTATGGTGCCAATTTAGTGTTTGATGCAGACAAAGCTGCAAACCTTTTTGGTTCTATTGGAATTGATGAAACCAAAACAGTGATAATTTATGGTGGTTCATTTGCTGATTGGGCTGGAAGAAGACTTCCTCTTGGCTGATCTACGGCTAAGATTAGTTCCACAAACAGGACACTGTGATATCTTTGAAAAGATTTTTTCACATCCAGAACAAAAATAAACCCAATCCTTTACCTCTGTAATGCCTTTGGTCATTATAGGAATGACTTTGAGATTGAGTTGTTTGGCTGTGTTTGATATTGCGTAATCATCAGTAACTAATTCTCCATCTGTTTGCAAACATAGTGCAATCACAGAGATGTCTCCTTTGGAAAGATTTTGAAAATCTCCAATTTCTTTTGCTTTTGCCAATACTTTTGTAATGTATTCCTTTTCAGGATCAAGAATCTCTAATCTTTTTGTCTCAACAAGTACATTTAGTGCATCGTGATTTTTCTTGATGTGTTTTATCTCATCAAAAACAACAGGTGTTGTATAGCATTTCTCTTGTGAAGCAAAGGGGATACCAGCATAAAAAGCACTCGCATCTAAAATTCTAGAAACCAAGCTTGCTCATCTGTCTTAGAATTTCCGTTAATTTGACATTATCTGTATTTATGTAATTTTGAGTCAATTACTTTCTGTATGTAGAAATCCTCAATAAATATCATTTCTTGATCTTTTGAATCTATAATAATACAGAAAAATTTGAACTGTGTTTTTTATGGCTTGTAATTGAACAGTCCGCCTGCAGCAACAATCTTTCCAATTAATTCAGGAAAAGGCTTC
>Ga0207103_10171_pt2 | contig 9957 bp, 6 predicted proteins | sample Alteio_BWMinHeat_81_FD_153546 | JGI IMG/M metagenome (GOLD analysis project Ga0207103, IMG submission 153546) | Enriched cells from forest soil in Barre Woods Harvard Forest LTER site, Petersham, Massachusetts, United States -... | ecosystem: Environmental > Terrestrial > Soil > Temperate forest >...
CGGACGGATCGAAATGACCGGGAACCTACCCCCATGTCTGCTATTTTGATTCATCGGTGGGGATGTCGAATACAAATTCCGCCGAGGCGGGCGTCGCGCACCAGGCGCCGGTCGCCAGCTCATCTTCCAGTTGACCCGGCCCCCAGCCGGAGTTGCCGGTGAACAGCCGATATCGCAAAACGGCCAAGGGCGGCGGATCGTTGATTCGCTTCAGACATCCGGCGTCCCCGATGTAAATTCCGTCGGCCACTTGCCGTTTGTCTAATTCTTCCGGCGAGTCCACCCAATCCGGATGACCATGCAGAATGAGCAATCCTTCCGATTTGCACGGACCCCCGACATAGACCGGAAACGGCAGACCGGCTGTCTTGGCCTTCCGGTTGACCACCAAACCAAAGGCCCCGACCGAGCCGTGCTGGAGCATCAACACCACGCTCCGAGCAAAATTCGGATCGCGTAGCACCGGCCGGGCAATCAGGAAATGACCCGCTAATGATTTCATGGGCTACTACTTATGTTACTACCGCTGTCCCCATAATGGCCAGGATTTGTTGAAATAAGCCAACAGTTTTCGGCCGAGTCGTAGAGCGTAATGGCTCAGATTCATTGGTTCCGAATCCAAACAGGAGGAAACGGAGAAAACAGAGGAAGCCAATTGTCTCTGTTTCCTCTGTTTTCTCCTGTTCGGTGGAAATTCTGTGTGGATCGTAGCATGTTGAAAAACCCCCCGGGCCGGTCGCCGCCTCTATATTAGGAGATGGAACTCAAGCGGATGGACCCCAGCATGACTCGCCGACAACTTTCCCCGGTATTGCGACATTTGCGCCGTCTGGTCCCGCCCCCCGCGCCGGAGGGCGTTTCCGACGCCCAACTGCTCGACCGTTTCGTCCTCCACAATGATGAAGCGGCTTTCGAGCTATTGCTCTGGCGGCATGGGCCGATGGTTTGGAGTTTATGTCGGCGCATTTTGCCCAATTTTCACGAAGCTGAGGACGTGTTTCAAGCAGCCATGCTGGTCTTGGCGCGCAAAGCCGGCAGCATCAACAAAAAACGCTCGCTAGCCAGTTGGTTATACAAGGTCGCCTTTCGCATTGCCCTGCGCGCCCGCGCCGATTCCGCGCGGCGATTCAAATTCGAGAAAGAACTCGAGCGATGGCCGGCGCGGGTGGTTGATTTCAGTTCGGACAACGGTTGCACCGAGCTGCGTCCCTTGATCGATGAAGCATTGAATGAATTGCCGGAAAAATACCGCGCGCCCGTTGTCCTGTGTTATTTGCAAAACAAGACCAACGAAGAAGCGGCCCGGCTGCTTCGATGGCCCATTGGCACGGTGAAGACTCGCTTGGCCAAGGCGCGGGAGTTGCTCGGCCGGTGGCTTCGCCGTCGCGGCGTGATCTTATCAGCCGCTGGGTTGGCGTCGGCTTTGATGCCGCCGGCATCTCAGGCCACGATGCCCGCGGGACTTCTATCGGCCACTCTGAAGTCGGCCATCCTCGTGTCCGCCGGCTCGTTGGGCACGGCGGCGATTTCCGTCCGCACTCTTTTCTTAATGGAGGGAACCATGAAGGCGATGTTCTGGACCAAAATGAAAATCGTGACGGCGGTAGTTCTTTTCGCCGGCGTGGCCGGCAGCGGCGCCGGCATGGTTTCCTATCGCACTTGGGCGGCGGACCCGCTGGGGGATGAGCCCTCCGTCGCTCAGAATCTGGTGCCGATCAATCCAACCCAGAAAACGCCGATGCTTCCGCCACCCCCGAAGCTGCAGGCCGCTCAGGCGGAGCGCGACAAGGCCGCCTCGGATTTGAAAGCCGCCGAAGCCAGTTTGCAAGCCGCCAAATTCTATCTGGCGGTTGCACAAAAAAAGGTCGATGCAATCAACATGAAAAATCAGGCCGACCAACCCGCCGATCCCAAGCAACCCGTCGCCTTTATCTTCGACATGCCGATCACGCGCCAGCAATTAGCCGACTACCTCATCGCCCAGTACGGCGCCGACAAACTCGAGCAACTCGTCAACAAACTCATCATCGAGCACGTGTGTCGGGAGAAAGGCATCAGCATCAACGAGGACGAAATTAAGTCGGCCATGAAGGAAGATATGAAAGCAATGGCCTGCTCAGGTCCTGAGGCCTATGAAACCCAGCTGAAGAAACAACACAATCGCTCCTTGGCCGAATGGCGAGAAGAGGTTGCCAAACCCAGTCTCTGCCTTAACAAGCTCGCCCGAATGAGGTTGTCTGTAAGCGAGGAAGACATTCGGCAAGCCTTTGAAGGCGAGTATGGTGAAAAGGTCGAGTGTGCGATTGGATTTTGGCCCAAGGGAGAAGAAAAAGCCGCCATTGCGGCGCACGAGCTTCTTCAGGCACGTCCCGAAGAATTCCGAAATCATGCAAACGACCAATTCTTCAGTAGATTGGGTGGTCGAGAAGTCAGGTTGCAGCTTTTTGGTCGACACACCACAGGCGACGAATCCTTCGAGAATATGGTCTTTGGTTTGAAGCCAGAGCAGACCGCCAGGTACGAAACTAAAGAAGGCGCCATGATCGTCAAGTGCATCCAACGATTCCCGCCGGATAAATCTATCAAGCTGGAGGATGTCCGCGCCAAACTCACCGAACAGGTTTTGGCTAAGAAAGCCCAGCAAGAGATCCCCAAATTGTTCGAGGAGCTCCGCAAGCAGGCCCAGCCCCGGATGCTGTTGAAGAAATAGACCCGGAAATCGGTTCGGATACGAGCTTGAAACAATTCGATGCCTGTTCTTGCAGGCAACAGGTGGATTTCAGCCCAGAATGGGCGGCAGCGTGTAGCCTGGCGGCGTCAGCCCCAGGTTGCGATTTCCACAATTGGAAATAGCCCCGAAGGGGCGACATCGCCGATGTGACATGCCGAAGGAGCCTGTCGCCCCTTCGGGGCTCGAATGTGGTCGGCTGTATTCCTTGGGCTTACGCCCAAGGCCACACTCTTTCGCCCCGTTGGGGCTCGAGGAGAGCAAACGCTTGCATCACGAAGTCACTTCCGTTTACAATCCTTTAGAGCCCGATTCCTGCCTGCCCGACCGGCGCCGGAGTGCCTTTCCGGCCAACTTGGGTCCAACGCGAATGGAGGAAGCGTCATGCCTGCCAGCGCCACTCTGCCTTCGAGCCTGAATCACAAACTGAAGGCCGTGATCCGCCGGCTGCGTGTGTTGCGAATGACTCGCGGTTTGTGCGGACTCATCATCGGGTTGACGATCTTCGCGGGCGTGGCTCTTCTTTTGGATTTGAATTTCGATTTGCCGGCGGAGGCGCGCGGCATTTTCCTGACGGGCTGGCTGGGATTCGGTTGTTGGCTGGTGTTCCGTGGGTTGGTCTTGCCGATGCGCCGTCAACCGGCCGCCGAAGCCGTCGCCGCCGCCATCGAGGAGCAGTTTCCCGAGTTGGGTGAACGACTGACAACCTCAGTCGAGTTGGCCCCCCTATTTGACGACTTTCATGGTTCTCCGGACCTGAAAGCTTTGCTGATGGCTGAAACGGAATCGCAGTCCAGCCAATTGCGTTTCCGACAAGCATTTCCAGCGGGAAGAACGGCATGGTTTTGCTGCAGCGCGGCCTTCGTGCTTCTGCTAATGTTCTCCCCTGCCATGCTTTGGCCGGAGCGGTATAGCGAACTTGCCCAGCGATTTCTTTTCCCCTGGCGGGACGCCTCCACTCTTCCTTATGCTCTAGAACTTTCGCCTGGTGATGCTTTTGCGGCCCAAGGACGACCACTATCCTTGACCGCCCATTTCTTGATCCGTCGCCCCGGCGTAACCTTGCCGCGGACCTGCACGCTCGTGCGAACGGACGCAAACGGCATGACTACCCAAGATCGCATGGTTGCCGATGGCGATGGATATTCTTTCAAGGTGCCACGAATATCGGGAGACTTTTCCTATCAAGTTCAAGCGGGCAAAGCCGTCAGCAACACGTTCCACATCACGGCCGTCGAGCCGGTGGAGCTGGCGACCTTAGCGCCGTTCATGTGGCAGGCCGATAGTCCCCTCATTACCATCACCCCGCCCACTTATGCTCGGGCCACCATCCCGGCCGAGCGAATTCATGAGATCGCCGATCTGGCTCCCTTGCAACATAGCCAAGTGGTGTTTTTCTTCCGGTTCAACCGCCCGGCCGTGGCGGCGAGAGTGCATCTCACTACCCAAAATGAAACCGATAAATCCAGGGCGGGCGCGAAACCGCAAGCGATAGATGGAGAGATAAGTGAAAGTATCCTGAGTATGGAGCTTTCCGCGGACCGACGCGAAGCGCGATTGAATTTGTCAGCTCCAACGGACGCGACCTATCGCGTGGTCCTGGAGGCGGAGCATGGTATCCTCACCGAGCTGGACCCGCGCAAACTCTCCGTGAGACTCGATCAGCCGCCGAAGTTCGCTCTGGTCTCGGGCATGGACGAAGCCAAGGAGATCAATCCCTACGATCAGATTCCTTTGGAGATAACTTTAACCGATGATGTCGGCATCCATTCAGCCGAAGTGGAATATCGGGTCAACAAAGGCCCCTCGGCTTTCGAGCCGATTCCTCTCAATGGCAAAGGAACGCAACAGGCCACCGCGAAGCATCGCTTTTCGATGGCCGGCAAGGTCAGGGACGGCGACGAATTCGCCTATCGACTCAAAGCGACCGACAACCGGCGCGTCCCGGAGCATGGGCTGGAGCCGAACGTCACTTATTTTCCAGCGGAGACCGAGTCGGGTAAACCCCGATGGCGGACCCTCAAGGTCGCCCAAAAGGCGCCGCCGCTCGGCCAGCAAGATATCATCGCGCGCCGCGACGACATCAACCGCCGACTCGATGCCATCAAGGAAGATTTGCTCAAAGAGCAACGGGGCGTCTACAAGCTGCGCATGGAGTCGCGCTATCAATCCAACCTGATGCCCGATCAGGTTGAGGATCTGCGACAATTTCGCCGCGACGGACGGGACATCGAAAAAGCGATTCGCGAATTAGCCCGGACCGCCGCCGAGTCTCCCAATTTTCAGCCACTGGCCCGCCGCGCTCAAGACGTAGCCGACCGCGAAATGCAAAATGCCGCCCAGAATTTAAGGCAGGCCGAGCTGCCTTCCGAGCCTCAGCCTCGCGATCAGGAGCTGCGAAAGGCCGACCGCGAATTAGCGACCGCTATCCGCAGGCTGGAGGCCATGCGTCATGAAGCTGACAGACTGGCCCAGCAGCGGCTCGATCAATTGAACTTGGAAAATCTCGCCAACCGTCAAGATCAGCTCGCCGAGGACACGGTCGAACAGATCATGCGCGATCCCGTCAAGCAGCCGGCCACGCCCGAGGATCTCCGCAAACTGCAACAAAACCAGAATGAGTTGGCCAACGACCTTCAAAAGCAGATCGAGCAAAGCCCGGACTTGCGCCAGGCTTTGGAAAGCATCCGGAGCGAACAGACCAAGGCGTTGGCCGAGCGTGCCCGCGAATTGGTTCACGCGCAGCGTGACTTGAACCGCGCTTCCTCGGAATCGCAAAAGCAACAAAATCGAGACAAGTTGGCGGAATTGGCCCGCAAGCAGCGAGACTTGGCGGAGCGAGCCGAACGCCTGGCGCAACAAACTCGACAGCCGGCCGAGAAAACCAACACCAAACCGCTGAATCCCGACTCCGCTCGTCAGGCCGCGGAATCTCTCCAGAAGGGCGAAGCCGCTCAAGCCATGCGTCGCCAGGAGCGAACTGCCCAGGAGCTGGACCGCATGGCCCAGGATTTAGACAAGGCACGTGAACAAGGCCGGCAGCGCGAGGCCGCCCGTCAATTGGCCGAGCGGCAAGAGAAACTTCGGCAGCGCGTTGCGGAAGTAACCCAGAAGAATGATCCCAAGCAAGCCGACCATTTGAAAGAAATGGAGCGCGAGCAAAAAGCCATCCAACAAGAGGCGGAAAAACTCGCGTTATCTAAAGACAATGGGCCGGCCGAGGTGGATCGAGCCCAAGCCGCCGAGCGAGCTTCGAAGGCGGCGGAGGCCTTGCAGAAAGTCGATGCCGCCAAAGCCGACTCCCGTATGAACCAGGCCCGCCAAGCGCTGGAACGCTTGGGCGCCGGACCCGACACATCCAAGATGAAGCTGGAACCGCAGGCGCAGGAATCTCGCCGCCTCGCTCAAGAGCAGCGTCAATTGCGCGATGAGGTGGACCGTCAAAGCCGCCGATCCGAGCCACTCACCGCCGAGGCGAAGGAGCAACAAAAGAATCAGTTAAAACGTCAAGAAGAATTGCGCAAACAGGCCGGGGATTTGGCCGGCGAATTGCTTCCTCTGGGCCAACAGATGCCTCAGATTCCTCAGCTCATGCAAGCCTTTAGCTCCGAGCACAATGCCCGCGGGTCCATGAAACAGGCCCAGGCTCAGACTCAAGCGGGCAACCAAGATCAAGCCCAGCAGTCTCGACAAGAGGCCGCCCAGTACCTCGACCAAGCCGCCCAGCAAATCAAACAGGCTGCAGAGCAATTGGCTCGCTCCCAATCCGCCGACGCCGTCGCCCAGCAACAAACCGGCCAATCTTTGCAACAGGCCCAAGGTCAAATGAAGCAGGCTCAGGGCCAACTCAACCAGGGAAAAAATCGACCCGCACAGAGCGCCATGCGCCAGGCGGCCCAAGCGCTCCAGCAAGCTGCCCAGCAACTTGCTCAGCTGCAGCAGAATCAGCCTGGCACTCCCATGCCGGACTCGATGTCCGGCGGTCGGGGCGTCGCGGAGGGCGGCAAGCCCGATATCCAACTCTTTGGCAAAGACATGCAAAAATACGCCGGCAAACCCTGGGGCCAACTCCCCGGCGAGCTTCGCAACCAGATCCTTCAAGACATGAAAACCCGATATGGCGAGGATTACGCCCGAATCATCAAACTGTATTTCGAGCAAATCGCCGAAACGAAAAGTGAAAAGTAATGAGTGATGAGTAATGAGTGATGAGTTGAAAGGTGGTTTACGTTTCGCGCCCGCTGAATGATTGATTGGACAATATTGACATGAGATTCCCTCGTCCATTGCTACTATTCTTCTGTTTTCTCATTTCTAGTTTCTGGTTTCCGGCGTTCGCGCACGCCATGGAACCCGAAGACCGAGAAGCTGTGGACCAGGCCGTCGAGCGGGCTTTGGAGTATCTCCAGCGCACGCAACAAACGGCCGGCGCATGGGTCGGGGAGAACAACCAACGCAGCCCAGCTATTTCCGCCTTAGCAGTGATGGCTTTCCTGTCGGCCGGCCACGTGCCGGGCGAGGGCAAATACGGTGAAACAGTCACCAAAGGTGTCGATTGGGTGCTCCAGCAGCAACATGCCAACGGCCTAATCGCGCCCGGCGGCCATCAAGAGATGTACCACCACGGTATCTGCACGCTCATGCTGGCCGAAGTCGTGGGGATGACCGAAGGCAAGCAGGCTGATGAAATCCGCCGCAAGCTCGTAAAAGCGGTTGAGGTGATCTTGCGAGCCCAACGCACCAGCGGGCAGCATAAGGGCGGTTGGCGCTACACCGTGGCCGGAAACGACGGCGACATCAGCGTCACCGGCTGGCAAATCATGGCACTCCGGGCGGCCAAGAACCTCGGCTGCGATGTGCCTGTCGAGCGCATCCAGATGGCCGTCGATTACATCAAACGCTGCCAAGATCCGAGCACCGGCGGCTTTCGATATCATCCCGGCGCCCACCTCACCATACCCTGCACGGGCACCAGCATCCTCGCCCTGGAGATTTGCGGCAAGGAATATCACCGCGCCCCGGAACTCTTGAAAGCCGGCTCCTTCCTTCTTCGCAATCCGCCGCAGTGGGGCCAGGCTTATTTCCCCTACGCGATCTATTACTGTTCCCAAGCCACCTTCCAGCTCGGCGGCCAATATTGGGAGTCCTACCGCGCCAAGCTGCACGAATCACTCTTTCGCAATCAATCCCCCAACGGCGCCTGGCAAGAAGGCCACCTCGGCCCCATCTACCCGACCGCCATGGCCGTTCTCGCTCTCACCGTTGAATATCGCTATCTGCCTATCTATCAACGCGCCGAAGAACAGGCGGATCGGGCAACAGAGCACGACCCTAAGTAGACTTTAACGGATGGCGATATTTTGGCATGATGGTGTCTAATGATCTCAAAACCGCGCGGCAGAAAAAAAGTGGAAAGCCCCATCAGGTCTAATGTGGCTGAGTTGATTCAAATGGGCGTCAGCAGCGGGGATTGGAACGCCGTACGCCGTTATATGAAAAGCCACGCTTCTGTCATTCCTCTCTTGCCCGATGTCTGTCAGCGCGTTCGCGGAGAGTTTGGCTCGGAAACCGAGCTGGCTTTGGATGAATATCGGGACCCTGAAATCGATGATCGGTATTTGATTTTGTCTCTTCGATTACCGAATTATGAACTCGACACCATGGATCGGATTGAACGCGTCAATCAGACGATTGAAAATCGAATCAAGCCGAACACCGCCTATTTGCTCGTGACGACAGATTTCCAACAGGCCAGGTCTAATAATTGCGTTTGACTGGCAAAGGTTTGTAGAGTTGGCGCGTGGCTTTCATAAACAAGCCCAAGCTAACCCAGACCCGGAAGGCTTGCTTCGGACTTCCCTGAGTCGAGCGTATTACGGCGCATTCTGTTACGCCCGAAACTATGCCCAGCGATGGCTGAAATTTAGACCTGATGGCACTGACGAAGATCACCGGAATTTGCGCAATCACTTGTGGACCAAGAAACGCCAAAACGTCGCCAGAAGTCTCGATCAACTTCGTAAATGGCGGAACTGTGCGGATTACGAGGATGAGCTGCCCTTCGATCTTACCCAGACGATTGTATCGGCGCTTCGCGAAGCCGATCACGTGATAATCGCTTTGCCGCCTCCGCGAGCGCGTTAATAAAGTTTTGCATTTCACCTGGATTTATCTCGACGATCACTCCCGTTCTCGTCGCTGCCATTGGCTGAGCGCGGTGTTCACCACGATGATCGCGCCGGTGAGGATATAGCGGATTTCCACCGGCACCTTGAGTTCACTAACGCCATTGCTAAGAATCCCCAGGATGAGCACGCCCAGAAGCGTCCCCGTCACGGTCCCTCGACCGCCGCTTAGGCTGGCGCCTCCGATCACCACCGCGGCGATGACGTCGAGCTCTAAGCCGACGGCCCCGGTCGGCTCGCCGCTGCCCCCCTGGGCGAACATGAGGATTCCACCCCAACCGGTCAGTAACCCTGCCAACGTATAGATCACAATCTTGTTGCGATCGATCGCCACGCCGCAAAGTCGGGCCGCCGCTTCATTCGAGCCAATCGCGTAACAATACCGGCCCAAGACCGTATAGCGCAATAGGACGCTCGCCGCGATCGCCAGCGCGATCAAGGTCCAAAAGCCGGGGTTCACCAACGTTGCTTTGGCGTGGACCTCGGCCAAGCTCGTGACCCAGCCCGGAGTTTTTCCCTCGGGAAAGGAAACCGAATGGCCACCGGCTAACCACACCGCCAAGCCGCGGGCGATGCTGAGCATACCCAAGGTCGTCACAAAAGGCCGGACGCCCAGTTTGGTAATGATCAAGCCGTCGATGAGGCCGCACAATCCGCCGACCCCAACACCGGCCGGCACTGCTACCAAGCTGGCGATTTCCGACGATCCGCTGCGGGCATAAGTCAGCCGAAACACTTGCATCGTCACCACCGTGACCAAGGCCACCACCGACCCCACCGATAGGTCAATTCCTCCACAGATGATGATCAGCAGGGCGCCCAATGAAATCACGCCCGTGACCGTGATCCCCTTTAGAAGCACTTGCAGATTCTTGAAGCCAAGAAATCTTTGCAAGTCGCCCGGCTCTCCGTTCCATGCAATGAGAATAATAAAAAACGTTAGGATCGCGATCAGCCCAATGACCGGTCCGGTAAGGACTTGATTACCCAGGAGGTGTTGCCCGAGGAAAGTGGAGCGGAAGTCAAGTTTTCGTTCGGGTGACT